>Ga0116227_10004387_pt1 | contig 30662 bp, 20 predicted proteins | sample S1TSphgellanicum_FD_89693 | JGI IMG/M metagenome (GOLD analysis project Ga0116227, IMG submission 89693) | Host-associated microbial communities from peat moss isolated from Minnesota, USA - S1T2_Fb - Sphagnum magellanicum MG | ecosystem: Host-associated > Plants > Peat moss > Unclassified... | reverse complement strand
TTCCCAATTCTCCAAGGAAAGGGAAACCTTAGGAAACCAAGGAAGTGTAACCCTAAGAGAACCTGCTTATAGTACACTGCACTGGAGCAACATGAAGTTTAAAGGTTTAGATCCATAGAAGAGAGTACAATATCAAAAGAAACAAGGCATCACAAACATGCTTGACAAGGCATGTGGGGGTGTATGCCTTCAAACTTCTAACTTAAAATAGAATGTATTAAACTTAGAATAGAACTTATCAAGTTGGATAAAAGAAAATTTGTGTGATCATCTAGTTTGGGCGGTTATCATTCATTCTTGGTACAAATTTTGTTTGTTGTGAAATGTATGGTGTCAAGGCTAAGGGGCTTGTTCAAAGTATTTGTGTAAACTACATCATTTCTATGGCCATGCCCAAAACATTGGCGCTACTATGGCCCACACCAACCATTATGAGTTTGACAATTTTGAATGTGGAACCGAACTTAGGTTTTAAAAATCTTAAGGATTCAATCTCATGTACAAACTACAAACATGGCTGAGACACTTTATAGCTTCAATTGGATCCCCTTCCCCCTAAGTCTTTTCTAGGTTATCTTTTCCTTTACAAATCATGTGAAACAAGTTGAACATTGCCTCACGACCCACATTGTAATTGGTTTTGTTGGCCTCTTTACAATACTTTTGAAAAGTATACAAAGTAGACTCCATTCAATTATACAACTTGGGTGAATATGTAAGAAGTGCTTATATTGCAACTAGTTATGAGATTTTTGCATTGTGACTAGTTTTGGAATGGGTGATCTCCTCAAATAAGCACTATGACGATGCATGGATCCAAACTAAGGCAGTTTTAATTATTTAGGGAAGAGGCTCTCTATCATTAACTCTAACTAATGTCGAAGGTTTATTAATTAGTTTTTTACTTCACATGCTTTACAAGCCAAGTTTGAATCTATTATTTGGACCCATTCCACTTGCTTTTCTTTTTGTGTATGATCTATTGTTTGTTTCATTCAAACTAGTGTGGCATGTATTGTTGGCTCAATTGTGAACTTGTTAACCAACTAATTGACTTAACATTTTTATTGAATTATTATTGAATTGAATGTTCAAAATTCAATAGGTCATGCACCTTATGTCTAAAAATTACAAAATAATTTCCATAAAATCCTATTCATTAAGCACTTTCAAACAATACCAAAAGTGCACCCCAATTTCCCTATTTTTTAGAATTTTAATGTTATTGAATTTGCAATGACAAAATTGTTCAATATTCGATGACTTCTGAATCGGAGGTCTCAACATTACACCCTTGGTGCACACTTACTCATTCATGGCTTTCCAATGATACCAAGTGCACAAGGAGGGGCCGGTGGTTTAAGAGATCTCAACCTAACAAACAAACTACCTTCCTTAATAAATGATAGATATGGACTTGTTCACTTTGCAAGAATCAATACATTGATGTTTAGAGAATCATCACTGAAAATGAGCCATATACTTGGTCCGTATCCACCATTGAAAAATAAATAACTGCCCAAAATGGTTCCAAATTTCAACCTCCTTTTATCACAAAGTAATAGTAGTGTATTTGGTTTGTACTTGGAACTTTGAAGTTTTCCACATAGACTTTGCTTAGTAGGTATGTCACTCTTGAAGTAACATGATGTAAGAGGGAAGGCCTTTCTTGAGTTGGGTGCCTTCCCTTGAAAATCTCTTCAATAGTACACAGCACAAAACAAAATAATCCAGGTCTCCAGGCATGTATGGGGTCCTCCCTTTTGGCATCTTTAATGCACTTACTTCCACAAACTATGACCAACAAGCAAGTTGAGAATTTCACAATTCTTTTTACATATATTAATTATTATAAAAATACTAAGAAAAATGAGAGCATGGGAGTGTAGGCCTTCCAATTTAGTGAAAAGGTAATTCATTCATCTAGTTTTCCAAAATTGTTTCATCGAAGATTGGCTGCATATGGGAAAAACATTTATTTGTTGCATTATTACCATATTAGGCAAGCAAGTTTGGTGAATAATATAATGCTGAATAATATAATTATCATTTCAAAAGTGTTCACAAAATCATTAAGAATTAATAAAATAATGAGAATTTTTGGGGGAAAATTTTACAATTTTGGGTAGTTTAACAAAGTATCATTAATGTTTTAAATTCATTCATCCATTGTGACCTATGAGTTGTTCAATGCATGACAATTTGTAATGATTGTTTGGATTTAATTTCAAAAACTTTCGGTTTTTTTTAATTTATATTTTAAAAAATTCAGCAACAAGCTTTCAAAATATCCAAAAATTACAGAATTTTTAAAATATGAATTTAATTATTGCCTAACCTGTGTGCCTACTATGGTATCTTCAATGACCATCTATTTTGCATGACTTACCTTTCATTTGGTGGAGTTATATAGGTGTTGTGGAATGGGCACTATATATCAAGGTTAGACTAAGAACATCTCAATATATTTCAAATGAAGTATAACATTTATATGTTTATATGTTTGGGTGAACGAATGTCATTTACACTAAGTAATCGTGCATAGGAGTCAATGCTTGTAAATTGCATTACATACGAAATTGATTGTTTTTCATTGGTCAATTATATTTTTTGGCACAAATGATTGCATTTCAATATATTTTATATTATGTTGTTCCTTTTTCATGTTTATGAGTAGTAGAGGGAAACAATTGTACATCATGTTAGATGTGATAAACATTATTACATGCCCAAAATAAGGGTTAAGGGTGGAATTACTCTAAAGAAATGACTTTGTCAAACATGTTTGTTTAGGTTTAAACTCTCAACAAAGGTGAATAAACACTTACATTGGTATCTCCACCTTATTAATGAGGCCTTTTAGGGGCTATATTTCAATATGGAAATGTTAAATTGGGTTTTAAACCTTGATATATTCCAAAAATGATATTTATTTATTAAGGAAGGTAGTGTGTTTGTTTTGTTTGTTTGTCATGTTGAAATCTCCCAAATCACTATGTTATTAATACCATTAAAAAGCCCTCAATGAGTATGGGTGTGCTAAGGTGGGTTCATAATGTTTAAACCTACTATGAAGGAAATATTGGATATAAAACAAATTTATGATTGAAATTAAAATAAATAAAAACTTTTAAATTTTTTTTAAAAAATTGGGGTGCACTTTTGAAATTGTTGGAAAATGCTCAGTGATTAAGATTTTATGGAGGTAATTTTATAATTTTAGACCTAAGGTGCAAGAAATATTGAAATTTGACTAATCTTTTGCCATTGGAAATCCAAAATTCAATTAGTTGAGTAACAAGTTCACACTTGGGGTGATGGCACATGTCACACTAATATCTACAATGTTTAGAACTAACCAAAAAAGTTTTAGGGCTTTTAGTATTTTACCAAAGTAAAAGGGTAGGTGTTCATGAATCCTTGAGTGAACTAGCACTTATAACATCTCCACCTAACCCTCCATGACATCTACCACAAAGGACAACCGAAAGGCCACAAAAATGAAACCAAGGTGATTGCAAAGATGGCAGTTGCCCCCTTGACAAAGGCATCCACTTTGGATGAGCAAAAGTGCTCTAGCATTTTTTACAATTTGCAACAATCAAGAGACCAATGATGAAGCCCAGGAGTATTTGTTTCAATTTCTCCCCTTCCCCATTTTGCAAACATGATGAACCTGAGTGAAATCCTTAGACATTGATGACCTCAATAGTGCTGCCCAAAGCTTGAATCCCATTCTAACTTTGGCAATGGTTGAGTTGCATCCTTCACGTTCACAATTTGCACCACATGCAAAAAGTTTAAAAGACACAAGGGGCTCATGAATTTTTTGCTTGTCCATGATGTTCAATTATTTCTTCACAAATTGCAATTGAATTTTTGAAAATGTGTTTTTGAGACTTTTTGTTCATTTGAGGTTTTGGAATTTTTGTTCACAAAGTGGTCTTCAATTATTTTTTCTTGATGAGCTATTGAATTTTTTTTCTCATTAACTGTTGTTGAAATTTTTGTTCACGAAGTGAACTTGATTTTTTTTCTCATGATATGCTTTTCAAATTTTTCTCTTATCTACTTGGGGAATATTGATTCTTGAAATTTCTCTCTTCAAAATTTGGGTTCTGTTTGCTTTAATTATTTTGAGGTTGACTATGTGCATTGAGTAATTGGAAAAGGAGTACAATCACAAGCCTTGATGGTCATTCAAAGAGAATCAAAGCTTCACAATGATGGTGGTTTTGGAGCACCCAAAAACTCTCCATTGCAATTGTGATTGTCACAATGATAATGTTCATTGTTACACAATTGTTGGTGAATGCTTTTGTCAAACAACATTTTTCATGTGGGTGTTGCCAAAAAGGTCTAGATATTGGTGGTACTAAATGTATGTGCAAGGTATCCTATGGAGATTTCTTACATTGTACCATGATAAGAACAAGTGTTGAGTGGATATATCAACAGGACCCTAGTATATACACCAATACCATTCCTCATATCAAGGAACGAAGCAAGTTAATATGCCTTTCTTGCGATATTCCTAATACACCATTATTACCCTATATGGGTTCCATTAACACCTTGGTTGATATTTGGTTTATTGGGTACATCGTTTTGTAATATACCATTGAATATTCTCCCTTCCCATGCAATGGTGTATGCAATACCAAGAGTATATTTAGGTTCCCATATGGGCTTTTGAATACTTAATAAACAAGCATTTGGAACAATTTTCTTTGTTGGCTATATATAGTTTAAAAGCTATATTAATAATAAAAGTGTTGAACTCAATTTTTAAAAATACTTCACATATTTAAATTTCAACCAAAATTTAAGAAAAATTGCTCTACACATGGTGGTCAAGAATATGGAAAGCAAGCATGCAAAAATAAGCTTAAAAAAATATCATCAACACTACAATCCTTTATTTTTAATATAAATATAAGAAAATAAATTCAAAATGTATGAAACAAATATTATTATGAAACCATCATGCACTTTATTAAATTTATAATAAGTCACATACTAAATTTCAAAAAAATTAGCATAACAAAAATATGTAAGAAACAAGTTTTAAATTAGCTAGATAAAATGTGTTAGAACTTTTTTTAAAAGTTAAAAATATGACAAAATATGACCTATACTATGCAAAAGTTTAACATAATTAATACATTTTAATCTTTCAACAAATTAAAATGATCAAAAATTTAATTAAAATCATATTTTCATCTATTTGAAATCAATTCAAAACACATACTTGCATCTACTTCCATTTTCAAAGATTTATTTAAATACATATTAAGAACATAAAACATATTATTATTATTTTGGGTACATGCAATCATGATAGGTGTGCTAAAACCATGTTGTATGGCTTTTATTGCAATTATTTGCAATCAAAAGGTAAAAAATATGCATTTACAAACATGGTGTGAGGTTCTTAAAGGTATCAAACTGATATTGGTCGATAACAACCTTTAAAGTTCACAACTATTGGTATAATAAAAATTACATCAATATTCAAACTATTCATACCAACCTAATAACTAATTTGAATTTTTAAGAACCTACTAAGATCTGGGTAATAATAAATCCCACAAAAAAAAAATTAGATACTCAAATTCAACGGGCGTATCTAATTTTTGATATCCAGCCACAACAAGAGAAATTGACTTTTTTCACCCAAGAAGCCCGGATGGATGACACTTGTGTAAGATAAACTGGGTGGTTTCATCCATTGGTTTCATCCATTATAATGTAATGGATATGTGGTGTTTATTGTGGCATATACTACACAAAAATTGTAATTTGAGACTAGATAATGCTCTTGCCTTAAGGAAAAAGGGTGTGTCTATGTCCAAATTTAACATTTCTGGGCTGAATTTAATGTAACCAACCTTTAGCTTGGCAATCACTCATTATTGTGCATTAAGGACAATAAGGCATAACCATGGCCAAGGTTCTAGGTGAGACGATAAGTACCCTACCCCGTCTTCGAGCTTGTTTGGTACATATTTAGCTAGCTTGTCATCTTGCACACCTTTTTTTTTGTCTTGCACACTTCTGCCTGAAATCATGCAACATGGTTTTCAATGGTCTGCAAAGAGAACACGGTTTGAAACCCAGACCTTCCTTTTCCCGGACAGAATCTGGATCAACCAGGGTTATCCCTCTCCACACTGAGAAGAAGTTATAATTTTGGTGGACTTCTATGAACAAGGGGTGTGTCACACACACAGTGGCCTTGCCATTTACATTAAAAAGGATCTTAAAGCAAAAAGAAGAATTATGGAAACTCAAATATTTCACCATGCAAAAATATAAAAATCCTTTCAAAGAAACCAAAATCCTTCAAGATATTATTATAACTCTATAATTAATCTCAAGTTTTAACACAAGCCAAATATATAATCTTTCAAAATCCCTATGTAAATCCCTTAAGCTTACTATATGCTCTATAATGAATCTAAACACAATATCCTTGCCTATCAAAAGGCAAGGCCAACAAAAGACAAAAAAAACTGAAAACCATGCAGTAGAACATTGGATCCAACTTTTGGAGATTTTACCTTATTAGAATCGGTTTCACATTAGGTGAATCTTGTTTCTTTGGTGGAAGTGTTTAGACTCTTTAGATTGGAATGGATTTTATTTTTTTGTGTTGAGAGTGTGGACACGGTAGATAGATTTACAACATCTTAAGTACTTATCATTGAACATTTTTCAATATTTTCCTACATCTTTAGCCAAATTGAGTGATTTTTCTGTCATTGGCTGCGCAAATTGGAGGGCTACAAATGATCTTTGAGTGTCAGAAGTAAAGCAGCATTGCAGCAGAAAATACAGGAAGAGGACAAGTGATATAGTTCATTTCAAATTTTTTGAAAAAAAAATTTCAAAGAGGTGGGTCTGAGAGCATCTCCACCATTCACTTGCTTTACAACATGGTACCCTAAATCTAATGACTAGTTTGACATGCAAAGTTGTTGGATTACAATCCTAGCTTGATTTGTATCCCATCCACATAATATTTGATTACCACTCTTGGTTGTTATTTTTCATCTTTTTCATGCCTTTTGCACACAGTCATCCCATGCTTATGACATTCTCTTGTTGTTTTTTTTGTCTCAATCACATTCATGTCTGATGCAAGCTTCCAAGCTTTAACACAACCATTTTGATCGTTTTGTCTTCTTTGTGAAGCTGGAGCTGTTTGTTGGCTCATTGCTTGTGAGATTAAAAGTCTATGTAAGAATGAAACATTAATGAGGTGAACTTTTAGTTCGATTATAGTTGAAATGAAGGAGGATGATGATGATACCTTTGCTCAAATGTTATTGTTACAAATTGATGTCAAGCTTGATGTGCACATTTGCCATGATAGCTCTCAACCAGGTCATATAATAAACATTAAAGGAACATAGATCTACAATCTTCTTGGGCTTGATGTAAACATAGAGGTTTGTTTTAATTAGTAGACCATTCACATGAGGTGTGAATTGACATTTGAACAATATGCGTTAGGAATGTATCAAACAAAGGATCTACATACCCACTTTAATTTGAGTATTAAGTTATATAACATTTGCGGGCTATGAAAGGCAATACCATTGTTGTTTTTATTAATCACATTGAAAAAACACATGAACTTTCATTCATTTAAATTTTTCATTTGTTTTCACACATCTAGAAAATATTTTCCATAGTTATGTCTATTTAAATGTTTTTAGGGCATTCATTGAAAACATCACTATGGTGTTTCTCAATTATCTTTGTTGGAGATGGTGAGACCATGTTCAATTCCACAATCCTTGATGTTGCATGTGAGGGGTGAACATTTAACCTCATTCAAAGTTTTTGTATTTTTTTTAATTTTAAAAATCTTGTCATATTCATGATTTTTTTCAAAAGTTAATTGTGCATTAGGAATTGTTAACAAAGCCATTGTGTTTTGGTTTTCAAGGATTGAAGTTTTTTCAATGTGAGAACAATCATGTCTATTGTATTTTTTTGTTTAAGCATAGAGGGTGTTTTCCTTTATTTTGCCAATTAAATTTAATTTTTTCGCTACTTTTGAGCTGGGTGGTTGAGTTGTTAGATTAGTAAATAGATTTGTTGGGAAGCTCTCATTGAACATCTCTACCTTTTTAATGTTGGTTGTCTTAGGTGATGGTGTGGAATGCTAATGCTTTGTTATAGTAAATTTGCACGTGTTGTTTGAAATTTCACTATAGCAACGAACTTTGTGCAACAAATAGCAATGTAAAAATTAAAAAATTGGTGTTATGGGTGTTTAATTTGTGAAGTTGGGGAACTTTTTGTATTATGTATCTAACCAATCTTATAAATTCTTACAAAGCTTGGACAACATTATGATTAACAATAAATTTAACAACATCATGTTTGATAATGCCCCATTTTGATTCTAATGAACTTGCATGTCTTTAAATCAATCCAACTAGATGATTTTGATTATAGGGTTCAACAATTTGATCTCAAAATGCATTACTAATTTTGCCATTCATGGTGATTGCATGTGAAACATGTTAAGAAAGAGTATCATAATTGTGTATTTGCATTGGGAACATTTTTTTTCCTTTTCTTCATTCTTATCAGTGTAAAATATTTTATATTTGCAACAACTAATGATGCCATTCAATGTTTAATTGGTTGCCAAATATTATGTTACTATTATTTAAAAGGGTATTTTGGGGGAGAATCTGGAATAGTTCTTTCCTCCTTTCAAGGTCCCTCAACAAGGTCTATTTTGACATTACTAGTGGGTACCCATGACCTTCGGGCACTGTGAAGTCCCCCGGTTTCTTTAAACTTGGTTCATGTTTTAGTTGTTTTTAGAAACTTTTACCTTTTTTTTTTTTTAATGTGTTTTCTGTTTTTATTATTATTTTGTATAATAAAAATAAAGTGTTTTTTTTTCACTTTTATATATATTTAATTTTGGATGCAAGTTTGAAGTTTGGAGAAAAAAGATACACCTCATTTTTTTTCAAGTAGGGTTTTTCTTCATTATTATAAGGTTTATTTTTTAAAAAAAATTTATTCTTTATTTGGTTTCTTCATTTTTGTAAAAAAAATTTCTTTTAAATTTTTTTTACTGTATTTCCCTTTCCTTGTTTCATTTGTTTCCATTCCTTTTTTATAGTTTTTGCATTTTTACTTTTTTTTTGTTTATGTTTGTTTCATGTTTTTATTTTTTCTATTCTTATTTTGTCTATCTTCATTTTTTTCAATTTTATTTATTTATTTATTTATTTAGTTTCTAGTGGGTACCCGTGACCTTCGGACACGGTGAAATCCCTTGTTTCTTTAAACTTGATTCATGTTTTAGTTTTTTTTAGAAACTTTTATTTTTTTTATGAGGGGACGAATGAAAGGACGAATGATGGGATCGATGATAACGAATGACGGTACGGATGGATGGAAAGAATGACCGAACACCACCGCAAGCAGACAAAACCAAGGATATTATATAAGTAGACACTACTTGACAGCCCTGGCTCACTCAAAATCTGATTTGGAATTTCCATGAGACTCCCATTGGTATAAATTTAATGCCCTCAGCCCTAGTGTAAAGAGGGCCTCAACCAAGCTTTATGGTTCCTAGTTTTGCTGACTTTGTGGATAACTCTAGTGTCCCTTTTCTTTAATGGGGCAGCTTTTGCCAAATTTGGATCCACAAATTGTTGAGGTAGTCAGGTTTGTACATTATGAGTTAGGATGTAAGCTCCTCAAATCCCCATGGATAGCCCCAGTGCTCAGTGGTGGTAGGGTACCTGCTTGGTATCAAAAAGGTCTCAAGTTCAAACCCACTGGAGAGTAGGTGAAAGCCTAGTCATGTCCTTTGCTATTAGGCTTGCAAGCCCTTCGTTTGTAGGTGTACCTAGTAAGTACCTATTTTATGGTCTAATCCAAACTTTTAAGGTGATGACATCCACAATTGATATCTAGTAGAAATTGTGGAAATTAAGAAGAGCACAATTTTGAAGATAAAAAACGCTTACTTCAACACAAGAATTGCTTAACTCATTTCTTTAAATTATTTATTCCACCAAAAGTAAAGCACTTGGAGAAGTATCCTTGTGTAGTTACTATTCACCATATATGGGTGAATATCCCTCCTTTTAAAGAGGGGGGACACTACACTTACTCCTCAACGGAGGGAGGGAGGGATCTTCCGTCTATAAGTAAGTCTGTAGGATGAGGGGCATTCCCAAAATTAGGGGCCTAGGATGAAGCTGTAGCCCGAACCACCTTTTGGGGATGTATGTCCCTCACCCTAGAGCTTTAGTCATCATAAAGCAAGAAGCCAAGGTTATCATGAACTTAAACATACATGGAACCCAAGGCATAAGAGAGTAAGGTCCTTAACTCTTAAGGTTGTTCCTCAAGTGTGGGAGGGATCTTATGTTTGCTTAGCCTTGTCCTAGGTCCCTCTTTTCAGAATGCAAAGACCTAGGGCTTTACCCTACACATCTAATTTTTAGGGCCATGTAGCCAGTGGATTCTCTTGCAAACTAAAGGATAATTAAATCACTACATGGACCCCAAGGCAATTAAGTTTTAGGAAAACAAACATCAGGAATAGAGATTTCCATAAAGTCAGGAAAACACAGCACCAGAACCCTGAGTTTGGTCCAAAACCAGGTGAGATTTTTTAAAAAGTACATTAGCATTCAACTGGGGTGAAACTCAGAAATGCCTCATTTTTTGTGGTAAACTGAGTTTCATCCTGTTTTGACCCCCTCTTTCCTTTTTCCTGGGCGCCTCCACTGTTGCTACATATATTTTCACTCCTACTACCTCTACAACTGCTATAATTATTCTCGAACTTTGTGCATTAAATGCTGAGTTTCAGCATTTCATACCCAGATTTAATAAAATTTCCTTACTGTGCCGTCCTCACTCAAAGAGGGGATAGGGGGTGGAAGGAGGCCCAAAGAGAGTGTGAAGACAGGGTGACTTTAAGGAAAACTTTACCACGAACTACTTTCAATGAAGCATTTTGCATGTCAAGACACCTCGGCGAGGATTGCTCTCACATGGACATGTCAGTCCTTCTATCAAACATTTTGTTTTGATGAGAGCAAGTTATTATTAGCCTACGCAACACAAGATTTCCATCTAAGTTGGGTATATCAAGTTCCGAGCTCCAAAAACCTTCTTAGACTTCAAAAGCCATAACAGATAACAACTTAGTTATATACTTACCCTTCCTATTTACCTATGTAAGTAGTGTATATTTTCAAACCAATTGTCACCTTTTAACTCTAGATAGGCATGTTTCACATGCGATGTTAGAAGTAATATAACAAGTAGAACACTATGGATTAGATATGGTGACTTTTGTTTCGTAGACATCACATGCTTCCAACATCTAGACATCTCTTGCTTCAAACCATTCAAGATGACACCAAAAAAAAGAGGGATGAACCAAGGGTTAAAAACAAACAACTTGAACCCAAAAAGGTGATGTTGACTAGTCATGGGCATTGGAGTAGACTATATTAAAAAAAAACAAAAAGCCAAGGTTTAGGGTTTAAGAAAATTTGCCAATTAAATTCCAAGGCCATGCATACGAAATTACACCAAGTGGGGTGCTCACAACAATAGACAATACAATGGAGGCAAAGGATGAAAATTGGGCTTACTTTTTAGAAGCTAATGATTATGACACTTAGGAAGGCATGGATGCCTTTGAAGCCACAAAACTATTACACACACCTTGGGAAAATCAATTTTACATTACAGAAAATACAAAACATAAAGGTTTTTTTTTTGTATTTTTTAAGCAATAAAATATTAAAATAATATTTTATTTAGGGTTTAGGGTTAATATTATTTTTTTAATATTTTATTTATATTTTCATAATATTTCCAAACACCTTATTTTCATTTAATTGAATTATAAGTTTTAATTAAAAAATTAAAGCTACCTTTTTTTTGTAGTGTTCTTTGGGAAAAAAATGGAAATAATTTTCACTAACACACAACAAGAAAACATGATGGAACATTAATTGATGGAGACAATTGCCTTTTGTCATATGGCCAAAGATATTGAATAAAAGGATGGAAATAGAATTTCTAAGGTGGATCAAAAAGATGTCACAAAGTCTTCTATTTTAACAAATTTCAAAAATTCAACTTTAGTTCATTCCAATTTAAGGGTACAAATGATGTAATGGGATTCATACCAACAATGATTTTAGGCATCAAAGTACAATATAAAAAACTTGTTAATTTTTTTTTGAAATCCAATTCATAAAGGGTTTTGATAGGTACTATAAATTTTTTGATGCAATTTTTGAAATGCATCAAATCTACTCATCAAATACACCACAAAATGTATGTTTGACCAAATGTTTTTTTACATATAATGTATCTATGAATGCAACATAAAATTGAATCAAATGTGTTTTCTTTTTTGGTTTCAACTATTGTTTTTCCTAAAGAAATTGAGGTTGTAGAACTCAATTTTTTTTTTTAGATTATAACATTTGGAGCTTATATATATATCTTCTAAAGTTGCCCAAACTAATTTATTATGAATGTTCATTGATTTCTCTTTGACATCCCTTTCCCCTCATATGTGAAATCAATCAAAAATATTTTGTATTTTTTTTCATTATGGACTTTCATGCTATGTCATTTTTGTTCATCTTAATGTGCTTTCACCTATAAATGCCTAGTAAACTTGTTACAATACACAAGAGGACACACAATTAGTGATTAATTTAAACAACCCATGTGTAAGATTTTCAACAACTCGACACTCAACCATATGCAAAGTTGGAACATGATGCAATGCCATTTGTCAACTTGTTGTCATTGCCACATTTGTTAGTAAAGAGAATGAGGGGGAAACAAACCATTAGTGGACTATACTAGTCACATGTGGGTATATTGGATGAATACTTGAATATTTTATAATAACAAAAGGCATGGAAAATGAGGGAGTTGAGGAAATCAAGAGCATTAAAGATGGAAGAAGAAAAATATAACAAATATCTATACTTGATTATTTTAATGTAGTTGGATGAGTAACTTAGTGCCACATTCATAACCAACATCATGCAAAAGTTCACAAAATCTTGGTCAATATTATAGTTTAAGATTATGACAATATGTGTTGTACAAACTTTTAGATAGAAATCAAACCTTGCCTGTTATGATACCACAATGTGAGCCTTGACATCACCTTTGATGCACAAGGCATAACAATGAGCAAGAAATGAAATACAAGTTGAAAAGCATGTCCTTGCATGCTTTTGAAGTTAAATGTTTAAGTTTTATAAAATTTTATGAAAAGGGGTGGGAAGAGGGAAGGGTTTGAAGATGATGGGCAAGAGATGATGATGAATACCATTGGTGAATAGAACATAGTTAAGCACAAGAGCAAAAGACAAAATATGAATGCATAAAACAATGGTGAGAAAAAACAAAGCCATGAACTCAAGATCATGATGACGAACACCATGGTGAATAGAAAGCAAAGCACAAAGGCAAGAGATGACTATGCAAGTTTCTTTTGCACTAATAAGTGTAGATACATGATCATTGAACACTCAAATTCTACTGTATTTTGTGAACAATATTTTCTATATGATGACACGCCAATTAAAAAAATTTGGTGTTCAAATCGTGACAATTGACATTTATGCACATCGTCACAAAATGGAGTGTGCAAAAGACAATTATAATAGTTTGGTAATGGGTGGGATGTTGTCTTAGTGTAAAGTCTATTTTGTCTAGTTTTAAGGTGGCATTTGAGTTACACATGGAAGGCCATTTGTTCGTTAGAGGTGTCAAAAATAAAATGGACTCTCCTACTTTGGGATAACATGTTTTGTTCATTTTTCATGTGAATTTAATTTTGTAAATGAGTACTAGGACACCCAAAGTTGGGCTACAATTTGACTTCAACTCAAGGACCAAATGAGAAACAACAAATAAGTGATGCTCTCACAATAACTAAATGTTCCCTCACCATCCTATCTACCCTATGAGGGCAGTGGGCTCAAAGGAATTGGGAGGGATGGGACGATTAGAGCTTGGAAGAGAGGCATAATTTTCATCTCTCCTAGGGTGCTATCTTAAATGATAAGATGATTGCCATTGTTAAGAAATTTTTAAAACCTACAAAGACTTAGTCTTTGCTTGGCCAGATCTCTCCATGTGTCTAGGTTGTAATAGCTTGGTAGGTATGGCAAATATTCTCAACATGAAAATACTCTATATTTTTTTAACACATTACTTGGTGGTAGATGGGAATCCTTTGATTGTTGCAAGTCTTACTTAATGCTTTGAATTCCATTCCTAGCCATATTGGTTGGAAAGCTCTCATCATAATCATATAAGCAAGAGCACCCACATCTCACAAATTGTTTAAAATTAGTAGTAGTTTCAATATAGGAGGATTTATGGCAGGTATTGTCCCCAACTGCAACTCTATTCCCTTCCAGAGCACAGTAGGTACATAATGACAAACCCAAATCAGGAATCATTTGTAGAATGATTGGCCCTTGCATCCGAATAAATGCCACTTTATAAGTAACTTTAAAATATTTTTATATATGGTTTCTTTGCCTAATAAGTGCTATTTTGGCTTCACCAGGCACATTAGCCCTCATGGTATGCAATTACTATTATTATTATTATTATTATTAGGAGGGTTAACATAAAAGACCTTAGGTTTGTGCTAGGGTTTGCTGGGTGTTTTGTTGGCCTTGCCTTGGTAGGCAAGAATATTGTGTTCAGATTCATTATAGAGTATAGTAGCTTAATGGATTTTGGCCACTAGGTAATAGGTCTATTTTTATATGAGGATTTTTGAAAGACGATATTTTGTCTTTGTGTTGAAACTTGAGATTAGTTATAAAGTTATAATATCTTGAAGGATTTTGGTTTCTTTTAGAGGATTTTTTGAAGATTATATTTTTGCGTGGTGAAATATTTGAGATTCGATAATTCTTCTGTTGTCTTAAGATACTTTTAAATGTAAATGGCAAGGCCACAATGTGACACACCCCTTGTTTCATGAAGTTTGCCAAGGTCGCATCATTTGATCCATATGTTGCAACTGATGTTTGGCATTAGATAATTCTCTAAAAGTTCTTGATAGAAAAGTTCAGAAAATTTGAATTAAAGTTTAAATTTTGAGAAACTCTTAAAAGAAATTTCCTTGAAAGTTTAGTGATATTTGTTGAAATCTTGCAAATCAAGCTTGCAACTTAGGGGACACAGTTCACTATCCCAACCAGTAAATTTTAAATATAAATTCAAATATAAAGTGCATTCTATGTATTTATTCTTTTGACTATCGAAAATCTGAAAAGTTCAATTTAAGACTACTTGATGTTTTCATCCAAGAAAAATAAATATTTTGACATAAAATTGTCAATTGTCAATTGTAAGTACAATAAGTTTGGGGTAACTGGGTAGTGAAAATTTCTGGAGGACAAGAATAAAGCAGGAAATGTTTCTGGCAAAAACAAATTTGGGAAAATTTGGAAATTCTCGTTTTTTTTTATAGTGTAAATTCAAAAAAATAGAAAAACAACACAAAACCTTCGAAATGAATTTTTTAAATAATAATAATAATAGATAGATAGATAGATAGATAGATAAAACTGGATTAGAGAGATTAGTTAGTGGTGACATGGTGCTAGTTATTTGGAAGTTTTGAAAGTGCAAATGAGGAAGTAGAGCTGAAAAAATCAACAATCAAAGGAAAGATCTGCAAACACTCTTTAGCTTCGACCAAGAACACGAAGAAAGCGCTGAAATCCAAGCACACACGCCAACCGACATTGCAAGCATAGATGATAATAGACAAGTTGACTATCAAGTGGCAAAATGGAGATACTCGAAAACCTACAATTATGGAGTAGGGCTCACTGTTCGAGGAATCCAACAAGCGACAAAAGATCATGGAGATCATCTAAAGCGACACACTTTGCAGGGGAGGAAGGAAAGGACGGCCGAACGAATTCCATTAGTTTATTTCCTGACAAGACTCAAAAGAATTATTTCCCAGTCTTGTAACTCAGTGTTTCTTTTTTTTTTTTTTTGGGTTTTGGAAAAATATGACATTTGGCTACTGTTTCAGCCCTTCTGGTCCTAAGCTGGCCACTGGTTGGAATGGGTTGAAGCCCAGCTGGCTAAACGCTTTTTTTTTTGAAAGCTTTGTTTTTTGGCGAAAGATTAGAAATGGAGTTCCAAGTAGGAGATTTTTTTTGGCTTCAGGGGTCAGATTTTTGCAGGCTTTCTGGCTCTTGCCACCAGATTGTTGGAGGGTGCCACCAGTTTGTGATAGGGTTTCTGGCTCTTGCCTATTCTCATAAGGAGAATCCTAGGCAAGTTGGCAACCTTTTGCTGGATCATGAACACTTCTTAATGAGAACTTACAACTAATAACCAGTGACCACATTACTCAATGGCTCATAAATCGTTAGTCAAAATTCAATACTACAAGCCAATGATCACAATACCATACACAAATCAAAAATTGAAAACAAACTATACATAATCACTTGTGAGGGGATTGAAGCTTTTAAACTACCCATTATAGCATAAGTGTCCTACAAAACAAAGGTTCATTACGCACAAAACCACCTACAAGTCACATTAGAATAATGTCATAAAGAGTCAAAACACAGGAGAAGAAAGCAACTTGGAAACAAGAAGTAGTATTTATTATATCACCAACTTCACTGACACAAAAATAACTAGCCAACAATTGTAGCTTGCAATGTTGTCAAAAAATTGTTGAGCTGAAACCAAAAGTCCTTAAAGCTAAGCTCCCAGACCATATCGAGGACACTTTGCACACCATTGCTCAAATGCTTTTGCGTACAAAAAATTATGCAAGATGTAAAATTTCTAGGAAAACATTTTCATCACCAAACCTAGGTTGGTGGTGAGTTGATTTTGCAACTTGGGTGAAAACATGGTCATAGGAGACAGGGGTGCCAAGGTAACAGTCCTTTTTCAAGCATTGCACATGACATGTGTCACTTTTACATTGGATTATAACTTAAAGTTTTGTATTTTGAACACCCAATTTAACACTGCATGCTAGATATAAATATGTTTTGAAAAAAAATTGATTTTATATCATATGTATTATTCATGGCCTCTATCACATAAACATGAACAACTTATGTTAAGGCCACATTTTTAAAATCCATAATTTTCAAAGTCAAAAACACATTTGAACCAAATGTGTTCAAATTGGTTATATAAACAATTTTCATTAGTTCAAGTCATTTTGCCCCTTATAATCATCAATGTTAAAATCCTCTCCAATTTTCAGAAGGAATGGTGGACATTTGGTAGGGGAAAAAAAAAATAATAAAAAATAAGGACTATCTACTCTTAAGGTTTGAGTGCTTTGAACATGCAAAAACATTTTTTACATGTGTTAATCTTTGACCATATAAACTTTGCAATTAATGAGAAATATATATTTTTAAATTATGATAATCTAAACTATTGTGCTTCCCTTGTGATCTTTCAAACATACAAAAATATAGTTCTAAAAAGTGTCCATTCACTTAGGTGGCTCCTATGACTACATTTTTACCCATTTGAATTTACAAAGTGTTAAAAGAGCTATAACATCGTTCATCTTCCATGCTCCCAATAACTTGTACCATGACAATCTTTTGCTAACTTGAAATATTTTGGAAAAAATAAGAAAAAACTCTAGATGCTAAAAGAATGTGCTAAAGGTAAGAAATAGGATTTTCATCAATAGGTTTGGCCATGGCATCAATCACATTTGATTTCATTAATAACTTGAACATAGACTATTCAATTTCAAATGGGGCTATTGAAAGCAATTCATGCACCTACACATAAAAGTTGCCCATTTTCTTAGGGTGGCAATATGCTTCTTTAATCATGCATAAATGTTAAGCAAAACTTACTTTGGCATTTATCTAAAATCAATATTGTGGGTACATCACATTGAGGCTATCCATCACCCCATGAATAGGGGGTCTAAAAAGGATTGGAATACCCCCTTTAGAACATTAAAGATTCACTTCTAGGACATCCAAATTCACTTTTTTCTTCACTTTTTTTTTACTCTCTTAGATTTCCCCTTTATTTTTCATGTCAAATGAGATAAAAATTTTCCAAATTTTATATAAACATCTAGAATATCTATTGTTTTCACTTATGAAAGTGAGAAAAATAAAATTTATCCAATGTGGGCTAAGTTCTATCAAAGGCCCAAAATCCCTAGAAATTTCACTTTTTAAAACTTTTGACATTGCAATAAAACACATGGTTTTTGTCACACTCATACATTTTATGTACATTAGCACCTAAATTGTTTGTGGTAAAATTCTTGGGCCCAAAACATTGTTTAAACTTTGCTTATGAGTCCTTGAATTTTGTTTCTTCAAAGAACAAAGTCCTGAATTTTTTTCCAAAAGTTGGTAGGAATTTAAAAACTTGTTAAAATTTGACATGCTATGCATAAAATAATACCTTAGTATTGCATCTTTCCATGAAAAAAATCAAACTTTCAATATGAATGTGCCATTGAGTTACAACAACATGTTTTAAGTGAGGGAATTCACTAGATATAAAAAGAGACAGTCCTTTTTGGTACCCCAACCATACTTCAACCCTAGGAAATCTTCCTTCAAGTTTTTTGACAAAGCAATCAACAACCTTTACCACACAAAGAAACCTACATTGGATTCCAAAATCCAATGCATGTGATTGTGACCAATGAAAATTCAATTACAAGTTGCAAAAATGGAAAAGGTTTGGGTGAAGAAAATTACCTTCATAGTTTGCTTCCATGTGATATAGTTGCAACATATACATCCTTAGTCACAAATCTTGTCACATCACTTTTCAAATTTAAATGAATAACCTAGATGTACTATTCATTTGCATCAAAAGATAGGTGTTCCATGCCAATGTTCAAATTTGTAACCCATTTCATGATGATGGATTCATGCTTTGCACCCACCAATGTTTTGTACATTTCAAATGCATTAAATTTCAACCTAGTGTTTTAGTTTGTGCACAAGGAATATTTTTTTCTTTGACACACCTTAACTATTACCACAAAATCATGAATGAAAACATCTTTCAATTGGTTGAACTTGATGAAATTGTGAACAAACAAGGGAAATAATATGTAGCAAGCCCCATGCCTTGCACATCATAATTTTGAAATCAAAATTTTTTTTTTCCTTTATTACTAAGGTTGTTAATGGTTATCTTCATTAACAACGTCATGTTTTCCACCATAACACATTTGACAAGGGATAACATACTAATCTTGACATTTTTCAAGACTAGCCCCTTTCATCTCCATGATTTTTGCAAGCTTTGTAAAATCCAAGTACCTTTTAGGGCTTTTACAAAAATAGTTATAGAGTTTGGATAACATAACTTCAATTTTGTTCACCATTGGCAAGGGTGAAAAAACCTAAACTAAAATATTGGGTTTTGTGAACCATACAATGCATTCCAATGGAATGAAAAGCCCACCCATTGGAAATTTACTTTGTAACACTTGATTTAACACCTTGGAAAATAGAAACACCGTTTGTGCCAAATGTCATTAGCTTCTTACCAATCATATCTTTGGTTCATCAAAGTTTGCATTAACATTTGAGTCTATTTATTAACACTTGATCCAACCACCACCCTAAGGGAGACAATAGTAAAAAAAGTAAAAAATACATGAATCAAAATAGAGTGCATTATATTGGTTGTTGGGTAAAAAAAATAGTTAATTCGTTAAAAAATAAGATACATTTTATTTAAATAATCAATTTAATTGTAATATATGGTACGTAATAATCTGAAATAATATATTATAGTTAATATAGGGTGGTTTTAATATGTATATATTTAAAAAAAAGATAATAATAGGGTGATAAAAAATAGGTTGGACAATTACCTAATCCCCCCCTCTCCCACCCCCTAAAAATGATCATTTGACAAACCTAGATCCCAAACTTTACATTAAGTGTCCCCATCAGGACTAACACACATTCACAGGAAAAAATAATGGTTTGCACAGCCAATCCTACACCACAAATGCATGAATTAATAGCGAACTTTGGTTGTCAATTATACTCACCTCATCACATGTCAAATAAATGTATTGAGTAGTTGTAATCACAAAAATTGTGGCATCCAAAACCATGTTTTGCATGTGTTGAACCATACCCCAACCTATTAAATTTGTTCAATGCATTTTGGAATTCTCTTCCAAATTCAAGAAATCAAATAGCTTTTTATGTGCTTCATATTTAAAGATGGGTTTGCCATGCTTCAAAATGTGAAACAATGTGGTAAACTAAATAAGTTTTTTGCATTTCTCCCCCACCACCCCATTAACAACCTATTGTAACACTGATTCCCTACCCTTGCATGCATAAACAATTTCATTTCTAATATGTTTATAATCCTTGGCCATGTACCATTCCCCCTTTTTCACCCCTCTCAAAGTTTTTTCTACCTTTTTACAACTAACATGTTTCTAATTCAAGAGTTTCATTTAGGTGTAAGGAGCTTCTCTTTTTGCTCAATTTCAGAGCAAATCTTTCACTTCACAGTTTGCACACAACCATTATAACCAATTTACAATTCAACATAAGGAAATTTTGCTACCCATTCAACTTGAAATTTTTGTGTTGAATCATAAGACCATTTTTTTTTGTTTTTGGAGTTGACACATCAAGAGGAGGAAGCAAAAAAAGGGCATCAAAACCAATTGATTCTTGTTTAAAAAACCTAGTGGGGCTGATTTTGTACTTGGAGAATCAATTAAATTGATGACTTGCACATCAATTTCAATGGGTTGTTGATTATTATAAGCAATTGGAAATACCATCAAACCCTGCAACATTATTAGATTAAGCCACCAAGAGCAATTGGAGTATAATCAACAAGGTTGTGGGTAAACAAAAAACATTTCTACAATTTCATATTTGATGACATAAAAGGTGGTGCGACCTTTTTGACCTTTAGATGATACACAAGTTGACAAAAAACAATTACAACCTCCATGGATATGAAATGCTTTAATAAGCAAGTAAAAAATGAACAACAAAAAAAAAAATAGTAAGAAGAATTAGGGTTTAAAGTTTTAAAATGATTTAGTTGCCTTGAATGAAAATGGGTAGCTTAGATAAAGGTGAGGAAGTAAGATTAAAGAATTAGGAGATATTACAATTGGGATTTAAGAGCTAGGAATTTGGGTTTTGGGTTCTTAATTTTTGTATGATTCAATTGCCTTGAACAAGAATGATAACTTATGAACTAAACAACAAGTAAGGAGGAGATATTGTATAGTTGGGACTTAAGAGCCAAGAATTAATGTTCAAAGTTCTTGAACAACTCAATTCCTTGAACAAATATAACAAGTTGAACAAGTAAGAAATTAAAATATATTGTAGCTAAGGCCTAGCAGTTGGGAATTAATGTTTAAGGATTTTGAACAATTAAGGAGTTAGTTGCCTTGAACAAGATTGAATGGTAGGTAAGGATTGATTATTTCCTGAGTCCTAAATGTATAATGCACATTGTAACACCATATGCAGAGGGCACCGTTCAATCAAAAAAATAAAATAAAACACATACTTGGACCTTGGTGGTTGGAATGTGGAACTTTGTACGACGATGCAACTTCAAGTTTTGATGTTCACAACTAAATTCCAAAGCGCCATCTTCCCCATTACCATTGTCCACTGACATCCATTTCATGGTTTCCTAAATCCCCACCAAATTTTACAACCATTTTGCTACCTCCATTGTAATTTCTTGTGAATCTAATCTCTAGTAGCAGGTTACAAGTTGCAACAAATCATCAAGTAGGTTGTAGCTTCAAACTTCATCATTAAAAGTGGCAATGAATTATAAAATGCAGGTGTCGAAGTCCCAACAACTTGCAAGTTGCTACTACATCCTAATTTTCAATTGAATTTCCAAGGTAAATACTTAATGTCTAAATGGAAACATCAATGCATGTAAAAAAACAAGCTTTCAAAGCTTGCACCTCATTACTCATTCCTGATTTCTAACTCCTTTAAGCTTTTAACAAATTAGCCTTTAAGGTTTTAGCAACAAGTTTAACTAAATGCTTTGTGCCATTCAGGACCCATGAATCACAACTTATACAAGTCACTAAACTTCAAAAGGCAAATGGGGTTTTTTGCAACATCCTCCTATAGATGAAGCATGCAAAAAAAAACTTAAAAGGGGAAAAAAAGGTTGGTGAATGGCCTAGATATAATTGAGACAAAATGACAGTCAATCGACAATGGAGATGGATGAAATGTTGTCATGGGGTGACATTATAGCAAGAGCTGGTGAAATGACAATGTACATCCATCATTATGAAGGCGATGATTTTTCCATCCATGTACATAATTAGGCGATGACATGCATGGCCCCAATAAGTTTTAGGCCAAAAAAACAAAAAATAAAAAATCAAGCTTACAAGTGGACAGCCTATAAATTAAAAAAAACTTGACGATTTTTCACCCTTAAAAAAACATTGGTCTTGTTATGTTAAGCCTTGTGTGCACAAGTTTGATTCTACAAAGTCACCAATATTCCAAGGCAGATTTAATAAAACTCAGAGTTGTTTATGCAACCTGTCCAGCAGATAGCAAGCATAGATCAAGCTCCCTCAAACTTAGGTGGGGCGTAGTGGTATACTGAACCCCAAAAAAGTAGGGCACTGAAAAAACAAAAGATTACATTTCTAAAAGATAACCTTACCTGAGCTTAAGAGGGTCATAACGAAAGAGACATATTCCATGATGTACATAAGTAGTTCAATCACTATCATTTCATAGAAAGTGCAATAGCTCATATAAACATTGAAACACAATTCAAAGCACCTCAAAATGATGACACACAAAAAGGAAAGTCTAAAATACATGGTATAGAATGTGTTAGTGCAACTCCTCCATGGGAGGTCATTAACCCATACATATTACTAAATTTGGGTGCAGTTCAGTGGTCCCCATTCAACGGATCGCTGAAATCCATTGGATCCTTACGAAGGCCCACTTTAGATGAAGGTCCAGGGTCCAAATTCCTAGGAACCAATTTGGACTGATTTGAAACAAATTGAACCCTTGAGTTGGACTATACCTTGGTCCCTAGCCTGATTCTTGGTTCTCCGAATCAGGAGCTCTCCTTTAAGCACTGTTTTTTGGTCCGAACCAATTGATTTTCTCCAAAACAGGTGCCATGTAGGTTTGGCCTCAATTTGCCACTTTTTGGTCTTGGACCCTCGTCTAAAGTCATCCTAAGTCCTATTAAATGAGACCAATGAATCCACTCAAATTCAGAGAAAGCACTCACTAAATTTCACTGAATTTTGATTATTTCCTGGGTAAATTAATTCCATCCCCTCTTTGTTGCAAGAGAAAGATCATAAAATTTCACACTCACAATTCATAAACCCCCCCCCCTGCCCCCCCTTATTTAAAGCCTTTTGGTGAAAATTCACACAAAAAGTTATCACCAAGATTGGCTTGTCAAGCATGCCTAATGAGAGCTTGCCACAAAATTTCTCTAGTACACAAGCAAGATGAGAATCATGAATGAGACATTTATAGACCACAAGGTGACTAAGGATGAATAGATCATGATATGGCCATCCTTTAGATATGACACTTTATGCCAAGGTTTATATTGGTGTTGTTCCGTTCTTGATTTTATTTCATAATGAACTTTTGGTCTTGGTTTTAACCTTTTTTTCTTTTTGTTTTTAATGGAATCTTCAATTGCTCTTTGAATTTATAAAACCTTTAGTTCTGGTCACTTTTATAAAGAATGTAAAGACATACAACTTAAGACCAGGTCCAATTTCATCTCCATTAGATATTAGCATTTTTTATTTTTATTTTGGTGAAGTAGTAATTTGTTCGCCTGTTTCACACAATTCAAGATAGAGATTATATTATCTTAATTTATGCACAAGCAATCAAATGTAACAACTTGTCTAAAATATAGAGCCCATTTTATATTTTTATAACTAAAGATGTACTAATTGTTTAGAGAATATGGACTTGTTCAAAACAGGACAAGATCTTGATCGAGATTTTAATTGAATTTTGAAAAGAAGCCAATTACAGCATAGTTTGCAATGATAGTTCTGAAAAAAACTTGAAATCTCTTATTCAAAGATCCTAGAACCTGACCTATAACTTAGCCTTGAACCGGCTTAAATCCCAAAAACCTGACAACACTAGTTTATACACTAATGTATACCTTATGTCTAGGGTAAAGCCCTTGGCAATGGGCTTCACCAAAATAGGAAGGGCTTGTGTGTGGCTCCACCTCGTGCAAGCTTGAATCCAGTGAAGCCTATTATTATTGAGGGTTTTACTGAATGTAAAGACATGCTCCAAATATTTGTTTTTTCATTTTTTCCCATGTTACCTAGCAGGCAACCATTGTGAGGAAAAAAGAAAGAAAAAGGGGTGAGCATTTCAAAAAATGAAACACCCATGAGAATGAGCATTCTGTTTTTCAAAATGCTCACCCTTCACAGATGCAAAATTGGCCTAAATAAGGTGCCGATCTACAACTACATAAAGAAGAATTGGAGGAGGTCCTTATGCTTATTAAAGTAGGTGTATACACCTTACACCTATTAGTAAGTGTGAAATGTAAGCGGACCCACTATTCATGGGTATAGGGTGCCCTCCTCTAACAGTTAAAAAATCAGAAGGCTTCATAATGTGAAGAGGAGAGAGAGAGACACACACATACAGTAACACAAATTTTCTGGAAGTCTCTCATTTTCTGGGGAGAAGGGAATGATGCTCCCAACGCTCAACTAGTTTGGGTCCCAGTTATTTCGATTTGTAAAATTTTCATTCTGAGTTACTTGTTTGATGGCCTATTATGTTGAAACTGGCCGTTCTTCGCCTCACTATACAGGTTATTTTAGTGTCTCATTTTCTGGGGAGAAGGGAATGAGGCTCCCAGCCTTCAAATTCGTGGAAATTGCCTGTGTGTGGCATGGGCCAAGTTTAGAATAATAAAAAATTCTTATGGAAACAATTTTAGACCTAAGTTTGGACAGCTGTGGACCAATTCTTTGTCTGTCTTTCAGGCAGTAGCTACCCTTTTTCACCCCATTTCTGTACGAACTCTGCTGCATTGCAGAACACTTCTGTGGTCTGTTGCAATGGCCCTTTGCACCATCCTCATCGGCATTGAAAGGCGGCAATTCTTCTTTATGCGGCCTTTGCTGCATAGGCCGGTGACTGAACACTTCAGAACTCCAAGGTGGTCGAGTCCTCACACACTGTTCCTCTTTTTCTGAAGCCCAAAGAACAGTTATTGTTCTCCATCTAGTGCTTCCAACATCACAATCTTACTCTAGCCACTTTACATAAGGTAAGGCAAAGTTTGGCTTTTTGATGTTTCACAAAAATTGCTTAATTTGGCAAAGGAATGGGGAAGATATAGGATGTTTAGTGTACGGGGGTTCATTGTTCGATGGTGAGTGAATTAAAATAAATTAAAATTTCAAGCTTAAAATTTTTGATTGTTGCATCTTTGCCTTTGGAATAAAATGAAGTTTTGTAAAACTCTAGTTGGTGCACCATTCGAGTTCTAAATCACTCAAAAAGTGATTTAAAATGAGAAAAATATTGGGCTGGAACTAGAGAGGGGTCTAGAGCTAGTTTTTCAAAAAAGTTGAAGGAAACTATCACTCATTCTCTTCCTATGTTTTTGGAGTTGCTCCTTTACTTCTAAGGCCCCAAGAACATTTGAGGCCCTCCAGTTTCCCCATCCAATGATACAAAAATTGCTCAATTTGGTTAGTGAATGAGGAAAATATTGGAAAGTGTTCAGTGATAAGTACAATGTTCGGTGATAGGCGGATCTACCCTTGTCAGCCGCTGCTCTTGCTACTGCTACTTGTAATAAGCTACATTTCTTTTCAGACTTGTACATGTGTTTTTTTCTTCTCGTCGTCATCTTCTTCTTCTTCTTGTTCTTGTTTCTTGCGGGAATAGAATAAAGACTGGTCGGTAGAAGAAGCTTGACGACTTCTGGGGGAGTTTGAGTAGATGATCTGCAAAATAGGTGCATTTTGTGTTTTTGTTTCCGTCCCGCTCGACTTTGTTGTTGTTGTTGGAGCCGGAAGATCGAGTGTTTGTTTGAAGGAGGATTTTTTCAACGTTATTAGTCTGTTGTATTGTGTGCTTGCTGCTGAATCCATTTGATTTGGCAAGTTCTCGGGGCGTACTGTGAGAAGAGGTACTGGTAGTAGCTCTCGGGAGCTTGCTCTCTGGCTGTGTGGACCTTTGAACCGCCATCATGGTTAGCCGAATACGAGAGGTAAGTCTGAATTTTCCGGCAAGCTTCTAAATAGTTTCTTCTTGAACTTCATCGACTGGTCTTTGCTTTCAGATGTGCGTGCGTGTGCGTGTGCGTGTGTGTTTGCGCGCGTGTTTTCTGGAGGCTCTGCGGTAACTTCACTGTGTCTCTACGAGTGATTTTCTTTTTTCTTGTGTGGATCGGTTGTACCTGAGATGTCTTTCCTTCGCTTTCTCCTTCTTCCTCTTCTTATTCGTGGCGGAGTTCTGTCTAGCACCAGGGTACCAGGTGAGACGTTGTTTGTCAGAGGGATGACCTTGAAGCTTGCTTACACGAGAGTCGTGCGAGTTTGCATCGTAACTTTAACTTGGCAGCTGAGAGGATGGTGGTGGAGGAACGAACTAGACAGTATGTAGCTAGCTTGTAGATTTCGCTTGTGGCAATTCCAAATCTGAATAACAGAGTTAGTATGTCTCTGCGTCGTAAAGACGCATCCATTCCAGTTCAGTCTGAAGTAGTAGTCCGCTTTCGAATGGTAAGACTCTTGAAGCTGCTCAGATCTCTTGATGATGATCTCTACAAGGAGAAGAATTCTTTCGCTCTTTTGTGACTTTCCGAGCCTTGTGTACAACTTTCCTACTCCAGCACTTCAAACCTTTAATATCTCTCGTAGAGCCTTGAACTTTTCTCCCTTCTGTGTCATCAGTAGGAAGGACAAAATCAAGAAGGCGGTCCAAACCGTCCAGTGAGGGGCTTGAAATGCCTTCTTCTTCAACTTCTTTGGTTTGCGTTCTTCTTAACTTGCTGTCCTGACCCAGCCCTTAGGTTGTTTCTGTACAATATTAACCCTTGTACGGTGTGTGTCTTTTTTCTTTTCCTGTGCAGATGTTCTTGGGGAAAGAGGAACCCGTCTATCATATCAGCCCTTCTCAGTATACACCTGTTGATTCTCGTCGGAATCCAAAAGTGTACCCAGGCAATGGTGCCTTGCCAGTTCTTCTGCTGAAGGTTCCTATGTGCTGTGACAAATGTGAGGAGAAAGTAAGAGAAGAGCTTAATGAGTTGCCCGGAGTCCAGACCATAGTATGTGACCAATCTAATCAGAAAGTGACTGTAACAGGGCATGTGGACCCGATTCTAGCTCTCAAGCAGGTTAAGAAAGTGAAGAAGAAGTCTGACTTCTTCCCTGTGGATAGTTACATCAGTAATGTAGCCTCTCAGACTGCACCCACCACCTACACAAGTCAAGGATATGTGCATGGAAGCTCTGATGGTGCCGGTGCTGGCTTAACCCGCTCAAACTCCTTCGGTAGACATCTGGGAAGACTTCCTTCTTTTGGCAAGGTAACACGCTATGAAGCTCCACCCCAGGAGTACGAGCTCCACGCCAAGGTAAGAGACTATGAGGCTCCACGGAAAGAGTATGAGCGCAGAGACCATGAAGCTCCACGGAAAGAATATGAGCGCAGAGACCATGAAGCTCCACGGAAAGAGTATGAGCGCAGAGACCATGAAGCTCCACGGAAAGAGTATGAGCGCAGAGAGTATGAAGCTCCACGAAAAGAGTATGAGCGCAGAGAGTATGAGGCTCCACGGAAAGAGTATGAGCGCAGAGAGTATGTAGCTCCACGCCAGGAGTACGAGCGCAGGGACTATGCACCATCACACCAGGAGTATGAGCGCAGAGACGACCGCAGATATGATTCGAGGGATCCGTATCAGAATTCACAGAGAGACTACTATGGAGTGCGTCGCATGCCATCATTCAAGAAACATCGAAACCACGATGCTGAGTACATTTCCATGGATGATCGCTACACATCACCTTACGGGGAACCTCAATATGGGTCTCACCAATCTCAACGCCCTGTCTTCCGAACACAGGTTTCGTTTTCAAAACTGCCTGTGGAAAATCCTTATTACATGAAACATATTAGCTCTGAGTACTGAAAAGGTTGAAAAAATAATGTAAGTGGACAGGTGGGTTGTAGGTTTCTCGAGTTGAGGTCTCCAGTGATAACCTCTTGAGGAGCTTTTACTAGTACAGATAGTACTGAGCCAGGAGTTTTTGTGTAGATTGTAACATTGAGACAAGTCTAGGGATTACCTGACTCCCTGGCAGTAACTGTTTGGACAGTATAATAGTAGGAATGGATTGTTGCAACATGTCGTATGGATCAATTATGGGTTTGTATACCTGCACTAGTAATGCATAGCGATAGCTATTCCAAGGCAAGAAATATAGCTCAAAGTATTCACCTGCATTAGTATCAGCTCAAAGTATGGCTGATTGATTCTGTTCAGCTGCGGAAGTATTTGATATTGGTGGCTCTTCTATCGACAAAACATTGCTTAAAGTAGCAGAGAACTTTATATATGTATGTGTTCAAACTTTGTGATTCCATCACCAACTATGGCACAAATGTTCAGATCTGATCTCTTCACTTTGAATTTGTTTTTGGTTGCTCTCATAGTAAGGCAAAAGATACATACATTTTCTTTGACAAAACCATAATGCCATGTCTTTCCAGGTTATGGTTTTCTGGTGAACAGCATCCTGGTGACACAGAAGGGTCAAATCCGACTTAATTGCAATCTGTTTGTATGACATGACTAATGGCCCATTGTTGAAGCCACATGCAGTCCTGAGATTTTTTTTGTGAGCTTTTCCATTAAAGGTGATGAAAACTGCAACATTGTATGTATTCCTCTCCTGTGACTTTGCTGTCACTGGTTTGTGGAATTGTGCAAGATCATTAGAGAAGTTAACAAATGGAAAGAGGTGTATAGGAAACCTGTCTTCAGTGAAATTTTGGTGCAAACTACCATCACCTTATTCAATTTTTGGCATTCAGAAGCCAGGTATGTTCTCTAGACCTGTTGGGTGAGGCTATGATCTGGATAAGCAGATGAAGAAACAATTGCTCTACTGCAGCAGCCAATCTAGCCCATTCAAGGTTTGAACAATAAGAAAACATACTGGCAAAACACCTCTCAACTTAGGGTTGTTGCTGAATTTGTTCATCAAACAAATTTTGACCCTTGTTTGATCAACAGACTTTGGTAACAGCCAAATCCAAAACTGTCTCCACATTGCATATGCATTCGAGCACAGCTGGTCAACAAATCAATCTCTTTTCCACTCAATGAATGATATTCTGATTCTCAAAAGATGTTGCAAAGAAACTTGATCTAGTCACTCAACAAAACACACTTCTGCAGTTCACAAAACAGTTCTTATGACAGTGTCAAGAGGTGAGAGCAAATTACGAAGGAGCTCAAAATGATTTGTCAGCGAGCATTTCATATCCAAGATGCATAAGAGTGAATGGGGGAGAGTCTTCTAAATAAATATAACCCTCTTACCAGAAATAACAAAAACCTGAAGACTCATTCAAGTACAGCACCTGTAAGGAATCGATGACTTAATACTGCTTCTACTGTAGGGCGCTGCCGATAATCTGGATTGAGCATAGCCTGCAAAAGAAATGGCGGCTCAGCAGCTGAAATGATGGGGGTAATCAAGCATACCAGTTTCCAGATTGAAGGCCAGCTATGGACTATCAACTTAACTTACTGCAATCACAAACTTGATTGACCTTCACAGATGACATGAAGTCCTACCTGAAGTAACTGCCAACCAGCACCATCATCTAGATCCAAGAACCTCACTGCCTCCACCCAACGATCATCTGCTTCACAGTACCTGCTCAGCAATCAACAGAATCATTCAATATGGGCCTTATTGTCATCACCTTGCCGTGCAACATTCAGCAGGCTAATAATGCAAAGGAATTCAAAATGTTGTTGCAAAGGAAACTCAATAACAGAACTAAACAGGGCCTTAAGAGGATAAAAACACAGATGAGTTGTTCATAGAATTAGCCAGAGAATGACAATCCTATCAACCAGACTGACACACTTACTCGCGGGCTGCACTTATATCAAGCCGAAATGTGGTCTCCAACAACCTCTGCAATTATATCATGAAAATGGCAGAGATGAGTTCACAGGTGTAAGAAGAACCAGCCCGTGTTGTCATGAAAACAGAATCCACTTGGATTGAACACTAGCATTAGAGCCCATTCCTAAGGGAGCAGTAGCAAGAACAGGCGAAAGTGAGAGGTTCTAAGTTACCAAGACATTGGTGGGAATCATTTATGCTCAAACATGACATTACATGAAGATAACTTGCTGCATTCCTTAGTTTTAAGTGAGCTCTAAAATGGATTGACAATAGTTGCTTGCCTGAAGGGAAGGGCCATCAATACTGCCCATTTCACAAAAGGGCACAAAAACCATGTATGCCAACAACA
>Ga0116227_10004385_pt1 | contig 30663 bp, 30 predicted proteins | sample S1TSphgellanicum_FD_89693 | JGI IMG/M metagenome (GOLD analysis project Ga0116227, IMG submission 89693) | Host-associated microbial communities from peat moss isolated from Minnesota, USA - S1T2_Fb - Sphagnum magellanicum MG | ecosystem: Host-associated > Plants > Peat moss > Unclassified... | reverse complement strand
ATTTCCACCTAAATTTGGGCATCACTTATTGTCATCTTGTTTCACTAGCTTAATTGACCTGTCCTAGCAACTGGTCCCCGTTCACTACGGGGTTAACATGTTTTACCATGATTTCATATAATGGATCTGTCCTAGTTCACTCAAAATCCTAGTGAAATACAAGGTGAACTTGGCCACATCTCCTAGTAGTGAACAAACTTTCCAAGAAGTGTTTTCAAGAAGAAAAACAAAGTTGAAGGAAGAGGCTCAACCTTAAGAATGAAGAGGGAATAGGAGAACATAGATTTGAAGGCACAAAAAATGATGAGGGGCAGAGTGGAACCACTTGCAATGCCAACAATGGTAAAGGCAATGCCAATAGTTGTACATGCAATTAAATAAACTACATCAATACCTTAGATGACATCTCCATAGGAAAGACAACCAAGGAAGCAAAGGTAGGAGACACCACAAATGACATCGCCATAGGAGGGACAATTGAGGAAGTAGGACCAAGGAGTGAAGAAGGAACATGATATAAGGTTTCTAGAAGGTGAGGATCATCTACACTTTGAAGGGGATGTATGCGAAGATTGGATGGAGACCATTGTAAGTCTAAAACATTTACAACATTTACAACAACATTCGCAACAATAACAATAATGGACATAAGAAGGTTTATAAGCTATTGAATTGCAAACATAGATAGTGGTGACAAAACCTGCTTTTGAAGAGTGCAAACCAGTGGAATTACAAGTACCACCTAGTAGGCCAAAATTTGCAAAGGGATTCCCATTATAATTTGAATTAGGGAGAAGACTAGTACAAGAACTCGGATCATCTATAGAAGGATCTGGATATCCTACAACACAGACAAATACACCAAAGTCTGTGGAAGAGGCAACTACAGAAGTTATGAAAACAAATAAGGCAATTCAATTATTTTAGACCATGGCAATTATGAGTTTAAATATGGGGGTTTGAATCTAGAAATGAATACTTTAAATAACAGATTGGCTATGGGGGAGAAGGAGAAGGCAGTGTTACAAGAGGAATTGGATAAAGAGAGATATTTCTATAAGGGGTATAAGCATAATGTGGAAATATGGAGGAAGAACAAGGCAAAGGCTAAGCAGAAAAATAAAGTGCTCATTAAGAAACTACATGATGAGAATGATGAGATCAAAGGTAGCACAACACGGTTGAAGTCACATGATGAAGAATGGAAAAATTTAAGGCAAAAGGTTAAAATTTGGGAAACCATGGAAAGGAAGTGGATAGAGGCACTATTTTTTCATAAGAAACAACATGAGGCTTTAGATCATCGAATGAAAACATTGACCAAAGAAAAGAAGAAGAAGGAGAATGTTCTAACAAAATTGGAATTGATAAATCTAAAATATATATCTTTGTTGTAGTTTTAAGAGTTTAAAAGAAAGACAATAGAGGCAAAAATAAAGCAATTGATGGAGGAAGGAGTATTGGAAAACTTTGTAGCATCTGCAAGCACAATTGGAGAGGGCACAACAACAAAGGATGAATTTGGATCTAATTAGTATTAAGAAAAGATTAAGGAACAAATGTTGTAATACTATACCTTGATGAGGATGAAGGACAAGATGGACTCTGAGGCATAATATGAGGAATGGTAAGAGGTTACAGAGGAATATTTTACAAAGGAGTTGGAGAAAAATTTGGCACAACATAGAGCCAATGAAAGAATTATGAGTTACAAGTTGGAAACTTATTAAAAGAATTTTCCATATTTCATCTATGGCAGTTTAACAAGTATAAAGGTATCTAGCTAGGATGAAGATACAAAAGTAGAGCCCAATGGAAGGAGAGGAAGAAGTACAAATTGAGGAATCATAGGACTTCATAAATGGAGCAGCTCGAGAGGAGGAGGTATAGCTAGAGATACCACATGACCTTAGAGGAGGGGGTTATAAAGAAAGAAAAAAAGGAATTCTGGAATAGGAAAAAGTGGAGGCTATTCCAGCACCAGAAGAAATGATATCCAAAATACAACATTTGGAAATAGAACCACAAACTAAATTAGTGGGGGAAGATATCGGAATTGCAAAGCAAAATGTAGATATAAAACCATTTGTTTCTGTGTAGATTGGGATTACAAAACTACAGTAAGGGAAAAAGATGTTTAAAAAGACATATAATATTTTCATTTCATTTCTATCATTTTATAAGGATTTTGGGGGCAAAATTCAAAGTACAGAGGGGGTAATGTTAAAGGGGAAAAATGAATATGTGCTTTTGGATGAACAAGGCAATTAAGATAGGGATTGATAAAGGAATTTTGTTAGTTTGAATTTTGAATTTTTGTTGTTTTGATCATGATGATGTGACTTGGGATAGTTCAAAAGGTTAAAGTTTTGGAGAATAGGAGGGAGAGAAGATGAGACATGGAGTTTTTTTTTTGAAAAAAAAAAAAGAGGAGTTGTAGGTATTTATGGTAAAAAAACCACATATTTTGTTTTGATATAGCACAAATTTTAAATGTTGTTTTGGATTTTTTTTCAACAAAACATGGAACTATGTTATAATTTTGAAAGAAGTTTTCAATAATACAAAGAAACACATACTTCTACAGTGAATTTTATGTTCATATTTTGTGTGAATTATCGAATTATGATGAAATGAATTATAATATGGAGTTTGTCACAATGTATTTTGAAGTGCAGATTTTGATTATATGCAATAACCATAAATATGATGTTGGAATGACTGGTAATGTTAAGTTTGTTGAGATTTAAGACATAAATAATGAACATATGCATGTGAAATGCAAATTTGTTGTTATAATAATGTGAAATATTATGCAAGAATTTAAATTTCACTTCTACCAAGACACAAAAAGGTCTACAGGCTACTAGACTATAAACAGAAGGAGTGGAACCACAACCTTCTTTTGAAGTGTTCAAATCATCAGAACAATAGGTACCAGTTAATAGACTAGAATCTGTAGATGAATTTCCATTTGAATTTGAGATGGCAAGCAAATTGGTGTAGGAGATGAGATCGTCTACAAAAGGATCCAAAGATTCTACAACATAGACAAGTACACCAAAGTCTGTGGAGGAGGTAGCTACAAAAATAATGTAAGTAGATAAAATAATTGAATTATTTTAGACCATGGCAATTGTGAGTTTGAATTTGGGGAATTTGATTCTAGAAGTGAATACTCTGAAGAACAAATTGGTTACATGGGAGAAGGAGAAGGCAGTACTATAGGAGGAATTGGATAAGGAAAAAGATTTCTAAAAGGGGTATAAACATAATGTGAAAATTTGGAGTAAGAGTAGGGCTAAGGTTGAATAGAAGGTTAAAGTGATTATTAAGAAACTACAAGATGAGAATGAAGAGCGTCAAAGGTAGCATAACATGGTTGAAGTCATAGGATGAAAAATTACAGTATTTAAAGTAAAAGTCTAAAATTTGGGAAACCACAAAGAAGAAGTGGATAGAGGCATTATTTTTTCATAAGTAACAACATGAGGCTTTAGGTAGTTAAGTGAAAACACTAATTAAAGAAAAGAAGGAGAAGGAGAATGTTTTGACATATTTGGAATTGTTGAATCTAAAGAATGTATCTCTTTTGCAATTTGAAAAGATTAAAATAAAGACAACAAAGGTAGAAAAAAAGAAGTTGCTAAAGGAAAAGGAGTATCTAATGAATCTGCAACACCTGCAAACACAATTGGAGATGGCACAAGAACAAAAGAAGAGTTTGAATGCGGTTGGTGTCAAGAAAAGACTAAAGGATTATGAACAGATGTTGCAATATTATACCCTGATGAGAACGAAGAATAAGATGAAAGATTCTGAGGCAAAATCTAAGGAATGGTGGGAGGTTGGAGAGGAATATTTTACAAAGGAGTTGGAGAAGAATCTAGTTCAACATAGAGCTAACGATATAATTTTGAAGCATAAGTTGGAAGCTTATTAAAAGAATTTTCTAGATTTTATTTGCGATGGTTCAACAAATACATAAGTATTAGGCTAGGATGAAAATACTAAAGCAAAGCTTAGTGGAATAATTTAGGAGGAGGAATTGCAGATAAAAAACCACATGACTTTAAAAGTGGAGCAATTCAAGAGGTAAAGGTATAGACAAAAAAACCATAGGACCTCAAAGGAGGGGGTCAGGAAGAGAAAGAACCACAAAGAACTCAGGAACAAGGATAGGTGGAGATTATTCCAACAATATAAAAAGAAGTATCTAAGATACAACCCTTGGAAATAAAGCCACAGATTGAGTTAGTAGAAGAGGAGGTCGGAACTATAAAGATGGAGATACAAGTCAGAATTATAGAGATGGAGATACAAGTTAGAATTGCATAGCCACAAGTGGGTATAGAACCACTAGTTGTTGTACATGTGAAATTACAAAGACTATCGTAGAGGGGACTAATGTTTATAATGTTGCAGAATACTTTCATTACATTTTCTATCATTTTCCAAAGATTTCAGGGATGGAATCCAAAGTATAGAAGGGGTAATGATAAGGGGGTTGGATGATTACATGATTTTGGGTGAACAAACATTTAGGATAGGGATTGATTAGGGAATTTTGTTAGTTTGAATTTTGAATCGTGATGAGAAGACTTGGGATTACCCAAAAGGAGAGGTTTTGGAAAAAAAAGGACATTTTTAGACACAAAGTTTTGAAGGAAGACTGAAAGGAGCTATAGATACTTGTAGTAGAAAACCAATATTTTGTTTTGGATATACCATAGATTTTAATTGTTTTTTGGGAATTTTTTTTAGCAAAAGATCGGATTTTGCTATAATTTTGATTCATGTTTTTAGTAATACTGAGAAGCACACTCTTCTATAGTGAATTCTATGTTTATATCATTGTGTGAATTTTTTATAATATCAAAATATGATGAAATGAATTATAATATTGTTTTTATAGTTTTTTGTAATGTATTATGAAGTGCAAATTTTTGTCATATGAAATAACCATGAATATGGTGTTTTACTGAATGGCAATGTTAACTGTGTTGAGAATTAATGCAAAATAGTGGATGTATGCATGTTAAGTGCAAATATGTTATTACAGTAACGTGGAATAATTCAATAGGAATTAAATTTCAATTCTACTAACATGATATGGAGGTACAAGTTGAAGTACTTGTTACATTAGAGCCATGTAAGGAAAGGAGTGCATTAGTGAAGACCATGGAAAAAATATTTTAAAACATAAACAAGGAGATGCCAAAAACTAAGTACACTTTTGACTTAGGGTAATTGTTAAAAATAACTTTTAATGTAAAACATTACCTATTGTAGAAGATGAAATTGGTTAAGATTACATGGGTGTCAAAGCCACTTTTGAAAAATATAGGTACTATTTAATGGAACAACATTGGAAACAAATATGGTTATAATAACAATCACATGGTGGTGATACATGTATAGGTGGGTAAAAACACCATTGAGGATGTTCTATAGGATGGTGGATTAGGAGTTAACATCATTACCAAATTTTTTGCAGTAAGTTAGGGTTACCAAAACCTAAACCTGCACCTTATAACCTAAATATGGTTGATCAAACCACTATTAACCAATAGGTTTAATCCAACATGAAGATTTTGGTGTATGAGACCCCATATGTAATGACCTTTATGGTATTACAAAATAATGTAATGGATGTTAATTATTTGATGTTGTTGGGTAAAATGTGGAACTTGTGGGATGCCAAAGTCTCACATGATTAATGCAGAAACTTGATAACTATTCAAGGTAATGGTATAGTCAAAACAATTATTATAACCAAACACTTGGGCAGTGATATTAAATGATTGGAAATGTTAGTGAGGGATGATTTCCAACATGGAATCATAGATGGGTGTGAATATAATTAAAGGAGCCAAAAACCATGTTAGATAGTGATGAAAACTGTGAATTGTTTTACATATGTTTTTTTCTTGACATTTTAAAGTTATGTTAATCATTCCAAGTTGTGCTAAATGATTAATATGAGTGTTGAAAAATTCAAATTCAAATTTTATTGAATTAAATATTGGGTTTTGTTTTAGTAAAAGATGTATAAATTTGAATATGTGTTGTGTTAGATTATGGTTAATTTATCAAGGACTAAGTAAGGACTATTTTAATAAATTTATTATGATGATAAAAAAACATAAATGATAGTAACCTACTACCCACATTCAAAGCACTTACAATTTAAAAGATGTGAAATTTGAAATTCTTAGAAATTAAAAATATTTTTGAAAATTTAAAAGTTTCAAAGGTTCTTTACCACATGTGAATGGGGTGTGATGTGCATGACATACAAAACAAAGTTGTAGATTATGATACAATAAACAAAAACCTAAAATAGTTAACATATTTTGGTATGATTCAAAATTATGATAAATTTTCAAGATGAAACAAAAAATTTGACAAAATCTACACATTTTGAAAAATTTATATTTATTCAACAATGATTAATACAAAACACGTGATATATTAAGGCAATTATATGTATTTTAAATTATAGTTGCAAAAAATTTCATTCATTATAAAACAAAATTTAAATCAAAGCACACATCATTAAAAAAAACCTCAAATAAAAACACCCAAATACGCATCCTTGTACAACATAATTATGCATAAGTGTTTGTGTGGTTGCAATCACAAAAACAAGAAATTTGCAAACAACACAATATAATTACTGTGTGAATGTGTGAGCGATGAGTGACAAACACGCGAGTTGAACTTTTGTGAGCAAAAATTAGAAACAATAACACAATCTACACAAAAACAATCCATGGTGTAGAAGAATCAATGATGTAAGAACAATCACAAAGCACATGTAATTATAATGCAAAACAAAAAGCGATGCAAAACTAAAATGAAAAACCCAAATGACCTCAATGCTTTATAAACTTGCAAGGAAGCAACGACAACATAAACCTTTTAAAATGTGAAAAAGGAGCAAAAACATCGCACACAATAAAAAGAAATAGAGACAACACAATGAGAGAAATGCTTTATAAACTTGAAAGGAAGCAATGACAACATAAACCTTTTAAAATGTGAAAAAGGAGCAAAAACATCGCACACAATAAAAAGAAATAGAGACAACACAATGAGAGAAATGCAAAATGAAGAGATGATGAAAATGACAAAAAAAGAAGAGCAAACCAAATGACCTTGGTAACCCGCACACTCAAAACCACCTACATTGTCAGCCCTGTTTCCACACAAAAAACAAACACCATGCAATCGACTTTTGGCAAAAGCAAAAGGACATAATACATCGTACTTCATGCTTTCGGCAGAACAATGCAAGCCATGAGGTGATTAGATTGAAAATATATCCAATGGGGGAAAAAATGACAATGCACAAATGTTGTCAAATTTTATGATTTGGAAAAACACTGACCATGATTTACAAACTACGCGATCAGCGAGAGCAGTGTTACGAGACATAACCAGTGAGCCATAAGTTGTCACTGGACAGAACCACATAATGGACAGGTGAGATTTCATGTGCTCGTAACTTGTGAGTGCGCCAATGGCCCAATTTGAGTCTGTAGTCAATATCACTGTAGTCGGGTTGTAGCCATCTAGCTGACCGAATACTGGGCGGATACGACTTGTAACCCGCCAGCTCTAAATGAATGTGATGATACCACATCACCACAAACCCCCCAATGAACCGGTTATGTAGGTGAAGGGCCTACGTATGGGACTTTTTGAATTTTCAACCTTGACCTTTAGCCTAACAGCCTTAGGTGAGATCTCAAATCTGGAAAGTCCCATACGCAGGCCCTTCTCCTATACATAACCTTTTGTTTAGAGCTTTTCAAGCGTCTGATTGGCCCACCCTTCATCTCTCACCATGCATAACCTCTCCCTCTACTTTTTTTCCTTGCATGCATAATCTGGACAGAGAATGGTTCTAGATTTTCATCCATAGAGAGGAAGGTTAAATGGTTTTCATCCATCTGCAAGAACGTTATGAAACTTTTCATGCACCCACATGAGGGTTATGGGATAAACCAGGTTTCTTTTTTGAAGTTTTTGATGTAGCTGACAATCATCCAGATGATTTAGCCAGATTTGGCTACATACTGGAACTTATCATAAAATATGTCGATTTGAATTTGTTTTCATCGAAACCTGGCGAATTCGGGCCATTTTTTCCATGAAAAATCTGTAGTATATATAGGTCGACATCATATTTTTCAGGTCGAAACTTGGCGTAATTTCGGCCCCCCAAAAAACACTGCTCTAACCAGATGGTTATGTCTGGTGACCTGCTTCCTCTCGCTGGTTACGTAGTCCGTAGCTTGAGAATGGACCTGTATTAAAAAACTTCAATTTAACTTACCCCAAATGGTACAAACTACGTGTTCGAATTCAAATTGAGTAATGTTAAATTCGGAGTTTAAACATTGGAAGTTCGAACCCCACCGTTTGCATTCTTGCGGGAGTGGGGCTGCGGGGACCGCACTAGGGTTCGGTGCTGGTGATGGTGGTGCGGTTCTGAGTGTGGGGGCGAGAGGAGGAGCGAGGAGCAGGTGCGTTTGGTGGCGGCGATGACGATGTCGCCGGAAACAACAATAGCTTTAGATCTTGAGGGCGGGAGCAGCGACGAAATGGCGGAGGAGGTCACCGCCAGTTCTGTGCTGCTGAACGGCAGCACTGGCCTTGTGGAAGTGAGCACAAGCGAAGCAGATCAGACCAGCTCTACTTCGCCGTCTTTCCGTCATCACAACAGCCTCTTGGACATAGGTTTTCAATCCCCTCTGCCGAGTGTCGAGCGAGGAGGAGGGGGAGGATCGAAGTCTGCCTCGGAAATGCCTGAGATCAGCGTGGGGTACTCTCCCCAGCTCTCTGCAGTAGGCGGGGATGACGATTTCCCTCCAGAGTTGGCGGATTTCTCTGTAGGCTTGTCCGGTGGTATGGTTGCTGGTGTGAGCCATATCAAGTCGGCAGAGAAAACCAGACGGTTTCCCGTGCCATTATCGGAGGGGGATGTTGTGGGGACAATAGATATGCTGCCCACTGCCGTCTCACAAGAAAAGAACGGGGTGAAGGAAAGTTTGTCATTTGAGGCTGACAGCCATAAGGAAGAGAAGCATGCCGGTGAGCATGAGAGTGATGGGCACGTACGAGGGAGCCCCAGCGATAGCGAAGGAGAAGAAGACTGCGAGCAAGCCTCAAGCTCGGAGGCGGCGCATCTTTCTTCGGCGGCGATAGTGCGGACGAACCTCTCCGCCAGTGACGAACCCTTGCAAGACATTCTCGAGTCGAAGATTGCGGAACTGGAGGTCGCCTGTATAGGACCTTCCAAAGTCGACGAAGAGGAGGCCAAGATTGGTACGTGGATGTCATATGACTGCTCTTTAGTCTTTTCTGTAACAAGTTCTGGCCCTAAGTTAAGTTTAGAGAGATGGAGAGTACATGACGTGTTAGGGCAAGTTCTCCGACAGATTCGAGTAGAAGCACACAGACGGTCTGTGCATTTAGGAAGACAGCTTATCTACTGCTGGCAGAAGTTGCTGAAACAGGAGACATTGTACTTACAGCCGCAGGGCTTGAGGATCGGTTTCTCTTTCAACCTTCTACAGGGGAATTGGCATAGTAGTGAGAGAACAATGAGCATAATGTGGAGATTGCAGCAGGTGGAAGTATCATCATTTCAGGGGCCCAATCCGCTTGTACTGCATTTTGTGTCTGTTTGTCCAATTCTCCACAAGTTCCAATTATGATGACTCAAAACATTAGAGTTCTGGGAGACCAGCATGAGTCTGTGATAGTATGAAGAAAGAAAGAGGTTTCAGAAGACACAGAGAAGCTTTGGATATGAAGGCTGGGTTGTCTTGATAGCACAGAGTTGTGATAGGAATTATGGTTGATTTGAATTTAGACTGACATTATTGTGTGGACTGAATGGGGAGAGCAGCCAAGGCACAGAAACGCCAAGTAAAGGAGGTGAGGACAATGCTGGATCGGCCAGACCGGAGTGCTGATGATAAACTGCGGCTGTTGAATACAAAGTATCTGCAGCAGGTGTATACAGCACCATCTACTGTGCAGAGAATCACTCATATGGTTCTGAAGTCTCATATTTGCTGTTCACCGCATAGAACTGTACACCAAGGAAGTAGGGAGACTTAATTGGGTTCTTAAATTTTTTGGCTTGTCATACACTGGTTCTGGCAGCAAGACCTGCAAAGATGGATTTGAAGACAATAACATGGATCTGTTGTGTATCAAAATTCAGGTGGGAGAAACAAGGCAGCTGGAAAAGGAGTTACTGGCTTTACGACGGAAGTGTGAGCAGGTCAACAAAGAAAAAGATACCAGTATGTTTTCCAAGAGAATTGCAATGGCTTAGGTTGCAAACTGATGTTTGAATTGGGAAAATGTGTTTGTGATTTGTGTTGTGCAACCCACTACTGGACAAGGTGACATTTAGAGAATGCTGTTTTGCCAACTGGCTTAAGATACCCAATGTGTGCTGTTATATCTTGGCTGCAGTTTATGGGGAGTTTACTAAGGTCAGTGCTCTTCGTCAGAAGCTGGAGTCACTATGTCGGGAGCTCCAGCGGCAGAATAAGATACTTCTTGTAAACATCTTGACCTGCTTGTTGTCACATGGAGTGGTCATAAACTCTTTCAAGTGTAAATTACTTTGGGGTTGATTGTCCAGCAATGACTTCCTTAGTCAATTGTGTTATGGCTCTGGTTTATGCCTTTTCAAAGGACACATGCAGTTTTGTAACTTTCTCTGCATGCTATAGTTGTGTTACTACTTTGGATATTGCTTTTAGAGATGTGACTGTGGGTCTGTTGTGATCCGTTTTGCTCCAAAGGATGAGAACAAAAGGGTTTCTACAGAAGAGCAGCAAAAGCGTCAGGAGCTTTCTACCAAATTTCACAATACAATCAAGGTCTATTCCGGCAATCCTTGGAATTAAGTCAGAATTCATGTGTTGTACTAGCATCTTATGGTCAACATCTTGCAGTTCTATGCTTGAATTTTACTTACTTGGTGGGGAATTTGATGGATCCAGGATATCACAAGCAAGTTGGAAGAGCAAGGGGATGAGCGATTGCAGCAAATAAAAGAAAATGAGATGTATGGTAACACCACAATTTGCTGCCTCTCAACTCAACACTGAATGGCCTAAGAATGCAGAGAAAAGTCTTGCACAGGAAGTAAAGTAGGGGTATAGATCTTCTTGCTTGTCTTGTTTGGTTTCTGTTGGAATATGTTTGGGAGAATGTGCACTCAAATGTGTCCTACTCAATTCTCTAAAAGGGGTCTTAGTCATTTTTGTCAGATTATTTTTGGAGAGCAATTTGAAAATAAAAGGGGACTCTGCTGCTCATTTAACTAAGGAACTTCTAAAGATTTATGGTCAGTAATGTTCCTTTTTGCTTTGTTGTATGAAAAACCTTTCATTCTGTTCCTTGTGCCCAGATTACGAGAAAAGTTGAAGCATTTTACCCAGCAATATGAGATTAGGGAACAACACTATGGGCACCAGGTATTTGTGGATGTTTGTTTCCTTACTGTCATATGCTGTAGATATGGATACTTAGTTTAGAGATAGCAGCTCTTTCAGGGAGCTAATCATGGATATTTTGACTCCAAACAATACACTGCACATTTGATCTCCTTTGCAGTGTTTCCTTCCAAAAGTGCAGTCATGTCATTTGGTTCAAGTCATGAGTCACATAGCATCTTATGTTGATAAATGTTTATTGTGGGTTATGTTCACAGCTAAGAACTAAGGCACTTGAACAGCAACTTGCTGAGGTGAAGCTGAAGCAGCAACAGGAACTTTTTGCTCAGGAGGAAGCTAAGTCACATCTCTATACTGAACAAATTGCCCAGCTGCTCAAAACTGAACAAGATCTCCGATCTCAACTAGGCCTTTATGGGGACAAGTTTGAGCAATTTCAGGTATGTCTCAGCCTTCTGTATGTCTTTTTCTGAAGTTGACATTATTTGTCTTAAAATGAGTGTTTCCGTCTTGCTTATTCTTTCTCTCACTGAGAATGACCTCTTTGTCTTCACATTCAGCTGTTCTATTACATCTTCTCTCCTGTTGGCACCTCCATGCTTGCTTTGCAAACATATTCCAGACATTCAGTAACAGCTTAACATTTGTTTTGGACAGGATACACTCACAAAAAGTAATGATGTCTTTGCAACATTCAAGAAGGAAATGGAAAAGGTTATTTTTGCAGCCAGCAATCAGTACATCTGAGATTATTTATATGAGGTTCAGAGCTTGTTTGTCTTACTGTTGTGGAACATTCGAATATAACAGGGTGGGAACCTTACAAGAGGTAGCCAAAGTAGTCAGGTTTTTACCACTGGTCTGGTGCCAAAAAGAAAATCTGAGTCTTCTCTAACCAGGACCACACAGCAAGTCAGCAAGACCTTGTCACCATGGTTGATCTGTCCTGATGTAAAATCCTGTGATCTTGCAGGGGCTTTCTAGTCCTTCTGATGTGGTCTAGGACTAGTCATATGTTTTAATGTTTGGTTTTCAACCCTACAATAATGCATCTCCTATAATAGAGGGATAGTCTGTTATGATCATGTTGATTGCTATTTGTTTTTCATTGAGAGCTTGATGTATGCATTCCTGCCCGGTGAACTTATGTTGTGTGTTGCCAAACAGATGTCAAAAACAATCAAGAAGTTAGAGAAGGAGAACTTTTCTCTTAAAAAGAAGTGTGAGAAATCAGATGTCACCATCATAGAGCTCTTGGATGAGGTGTGTTTTGCATCTATCCCATCTGAGTTGTTATTTGTTGTTGCATTCCCTTAAACCTCGCTGATATGTGTACATCACTGAAATTTGGGCTCTGGGTTGGGGACTCTAAACATGACATTGTTGCCTGAGAATGCAGAGGGCATCTTTGAAGAAGCAGGCAGAGACGAGCAGAAATCAGAAAGAGAAGCTGGAGGCTCTCTGCCGGTCATTGCAAGCTGAGCGCAAGTCTGCCATTGCAGGGACACTGCCCTCACAAGCCTCATTACAGGTGATTTGTTGAGTGTCATTCTAGTTTTAGTTTCCTTCGTTTGACTCAGGGATGTTTCATCTCTCCAGTTTTCTAGTTTTCTTTCTTGTTTATGACTGGTCATTAGATTTTATATTAAACACTTCAATGGTAAAGTGAAAGACTGGTATTATAGTTCAACTCACAAAACTAAGTTGGGACTCAAAAGTGAGACTTTTTTGAAGTGAACTCTGTTTTCAACATATTCCTTTTTGTAATTTTCATGATGGGTAGTTGCATTTGCATAATGCTTCCTCTTCTTTCTGGTATTATGGGCAGTGCACAAGTTGCTAATTTTGTGGCATTTATTCCCTGTTGATTTTGTGTGCAGGCAGCAATGAACTTTACAGAACCTCAATCAGAGGCACAATGAAGGGCACCATAATCCTCTCATTGGTGGTTCCTTGAGCCTGGAATCTGATTAGTCCAAGTTTTGCACATCTGATATGTCATTTCTGAGTTCAGAAAGAGCCTAAAGTTTGCTAAAAAGAGGCAAACCCTCCATTTTTTGGCAGCCATTTTTCAAAGAAATCTGGAGATACTTTTCACAATTTGACCCCACTTTGATTGCTCTTTTTTGTATGCTTTCAAAGTTGCTGGCTTCATGTCTCTTATCATAGGCCAGTGAGTGAACACTTAAGAACTCAAAGGAGGTTGAGTCCTCACCCACTGTTCCACTGCTTCTGAACCCAAAGAACATCTGTAGCCCTCCAATGAGGCAAAAATTGCTCAATTCACTAAAGAAATGAGGAAGATGTGGGGGTGTTTGATGTGAGGGGGCAGTTCAGTTTTCACTGATTGGTGAATTAAAGTAGTTTAGGATTTTTAGCTTAAATATTTTTTAATGTTGCATCTTTGCCTTCAGAATACAAAGAAGTTCTGTAAAGCCCCCTAGTTGCGGTACTCATGGGGTTTTAAATCAATTGAAACAGATTAGAAATGAGGAAGATATGGAGCTGGAACTAAACAAGGGTTTAGTGCTATTTTTACAAATTTTTTGAAGCAAATTATCAACCATCCTCTTTCTGTGTTGCTTGTTTAGTTCTAATGCTCAAAGAACATTTGTAGCTGTCCAGTTTCTGCATCCAATGACGAAAATCACTCAATTTGGCTCATCCTCTTTTGTGTGTTGCTCCTTTAGTTCTAATGCTCCAAGAAAATTTGTAGCCCTCCAGTTTTTGCATCCAACATACAAAAGTCACTCAAGTTGGTTAGGGAATGAGGAAAATATTGGAAAGTGTTTGTGTGATGTTTGATGATGGGAAATTCTACCCTATTCCCTTCTCTGCCATTGTGAATATTATTCAGTACTCTCTTGGGGATGGGAAAGGCTGTGTCAACAGGCAATAGTTGTTGCTGCATTGTTTAACATTGATATTGAATTCAATTTAGTGTTTCACTTTGGTGAGGAATTCAATTCTCTAGTTAAGCATTGCAGAACATTTGTCAACAGATTCTCTATTATTAATAAGTAGTTTTGAGTCTGAAGTGTAGTTGGAATGGCATTTAGTAACTATGTATCTAGTTGAGCAATGTGTCACATGCAATATTGCCTGCAAAGTGAGGTTTGTCCACATCAGTGTTTTTTTTTTCTTCAAACTTTGTGAAGTAGGTGGGTTGGCTGGCAATCATGCAAAAGAGGACTTAGCCAAATTTGGCTAGAGGTCAGAGGAGGAAGTAGAAAACTTTAGAATTCCTCCTGTAATTTGGCAACTTGTTGGAAGCTATTTTCTAAATATGGAGACTTTGAATTTTTATTTTTTTTCATGATGTGGTGACCTGGGTCCAATTTTTCCAAAAAAAACCCTTCACACCTTATTTCTTTCCTCTTCAGGTTGTGAAAATTCCCCAAAGGACAAGTTGACAACCATATATGATGATTATAGCAAAACAAAAAATTACATCGACTATTCATGTCAATGCAAATTATTGGGCTTTTTTAGTGCAAGACAATATTGCTCTAAATTTGCCTCACCAATATGTGAAAGAAATATATAAGATTATCAAGGTGTTTTCAAGTTCAAGAGTTATATTTCAACCCTCCCATTCTCAAGACCTCATGGCAACAAACAATGGTGTGTATAAACCAACTGGTCTAGAAGGTTTCACTAAACCATTGGAAACACCCAATTTTCAAACCAATTCTTGGGTAACCCATCTTAAGAGCAACTAGATATTCAACATTGGAAAAGATCATGATGATAATTATGTCCCGATCAATTAGTCAAGACTGCACAAGATGCATGGCAACATGACAAGCTATCCATCATATTCCCAAACCATGGAAGAAAATGAATAATGGATTCCACCATCTCCACTTGCAATCGTTAAAGGCAATCTTGGAATTCCATAGCCTCATAATGTGATTCCAAATGTTTGAAGAATTGCACCTTGACCAATTAGAAGTTTGCAAGTGCTTCACAATGCAAGCCTTAAGTGCTTATAAATGCATTTCACATTCCAATGACACCTCAAACATATCACCATCCACAAGCCCTAGCAAAATAATCATCTCGAAATTGTAAAGCACTAGGGAATACAAATGTTTGTCAAAAGACTAATGTAACTCATAAGAAGTTAGTCAAAATGGCAATACAAGGGCACAAAACCTTGGGGCAACTATTGATAAGGTTCGTGTTATTAGCCTTGAGATTGATTGGAAAGGTGCAAGAGCCAAGATATTTTTTATCAAAACAACTTGAATATTTTTGGCTTCAAGATCAAGAAATCAACAAAATTAACAAAGACATGGTGAAGGCCATATTAAACTTAATTAATGCCATTGCATTATGCCAAAATGTGGCATATATTACTTCACATATAATTACGTTTGCATTTCCAACTACATCAATATGTAGTTGATTTAGACTTGTGGCTTTTGCCATTACTCATATTTATGATCATAGTCATTTATGTCATCTCTTCATGTGACTTCTATGATTGTGGTCACAAAAGACAATTATATAATAAATATTTACTAACTTGTGAAATGTAAACATGTGTTTATCCATAGTAAAGCCACATGGAAAATTTAGTTATCTCCTTATTAACCCAAACAACCTAAGCTAAGGTTAAAGACTTAAACAACCTAAGCTAGCCTAAAATACTAAATTAGGTAGCTTAGGCCTAGGTAACTAAAAAGCCTAGGGTAAACTATGTAAAAACCTAAATTAGAAGCATAGCTTAGGCTAGGCTACTTATTCAAAAACCTAGCCTAGTATGGGATAAAAATGTACGTTGCAAACATGAAGAGTTGAACCCTCACCTTCAAATTGGAAGACCAAATCTTTAACCATCACACCACATTAAGTAATATGCTTTGTCATCCTATGATTTTTTTTTTTTTTTTAAAGAACTTATTTAACTAGTTTAACCTAACCACCTTACCACCTAACTATTTAGTTTAATCTACTTGGCCTACCTATTTAACCTTGCTTGCATAACATTACCTAACCTAGCCTACCTAACTTAATTTTCTACTTAACTTTGGCTATCAACCTAACAACCTAACCTAGTTAGCTTGACTAGGTTACCTATGTAACTTTCATATCCTACCTAACTATATACCTAGCTACATACCTATTTAAACTAAGCTATTTACCTACCTACCCATCTACTTGGTTTAACGTACCTACACATCTAGTTTACCTACCTACCTAACCTATCTATCTAACTAGCTTATCTATTTGCCTAACCTACTTTCAAAGGTTAAATAATTAGTTAACTTACCTAGTTTAATTTGTTGTGCACTCTTATGTCTACACCTATAACCATTGTTGTCACCACACTTACAACACATAACATAGAAATACCCTAAATGATACACCACATTCAAACCAAAAGACTGATTCACTTGCAACAACACAAGAATTCAAGCTCAAAACATAAAAAACCAAAACACTTGCATAACAAGAAAATTACAAAGTAAAAACTATGCTATGAAATCTCAAATCATCAAAAAATATTTGAGTTCACACAAGATGAGATTATATCCCATGAAAAAATCCCAAACCTTGTTTACATATGAATTAGTTCAAGAATTAATTAGCTTAACTAACCTAATTTATCCTTAATTAACTAAGACCTAACTAAGCAGTTAAACTAACACACCTAACAAATTACCTAGCCTACCTACCTCTTACTTACCTACTTACTTAGCCTATCTTCTTACCCTATGTCTCTAATCTACCTAACCTACCTATACCTTCTATTTCATTTTTTTCATATTCAATTATTTATTTTAATATTTTTAATTATAAAAATTTCTATTTTTCTAAGTTTTAAATTGTTACAATTGGTCAAAAGTGGGGTCAACAAGATAAGTCAAACAAGTTCAAGCACCTTCATAATGATTATGGGTCATAAGTCATGAGGGCACCATCCATTGGAAGCCTATTATGACTCAGTTATGGATGAACCCCACCAACTGAGCTAACAAACAATCATGAGTCTACTATCCATCCATTGAAAGCTTGTTATGACTGCTTTACAGATGAACCCCCACTGAGATGTGGAACACTTATGAGTGCAACATCCATTGCAAGCCTGATATATTAGGGTAAGCTGAACTGAACCCTACTGAGTTATGGATGGAACCCATGTGAGTATTATGGTAGTACATTCATGCAGATGGTTAGTGGGTTGTCAGTGGGTATGTAGAAAAAACTAAAAACATAGCTATAACCTGATAGAAATGTGTTTTCATGTCCACACTCATCCATCCATCCATCAAGGTACACTGACTGGTGGGTGGTTGTTGGTTCACTTTGGCCTATTTGTCGGCACCTGAATAGGTTCAGTCCTTCCCCTGTTGGCACCTTCTCCACATGCCATTCTTTTGGCCCTTTGATATTTTGCATGTTCTAGGGGCCAACCAAAAGCCCAAATTTGGCCCCAGGAATTGATCAAAGCTACGGTTGCAAACCATTTGACTCCCCTTTAAGAACTAGTTTTGCCTAGTGTTGGAAAGCCACTACAATTGCAATGTGGCTTGTGGATCTAACGAAGCTGAACCTCCCATGCAACTGACAAAAGAACTGGACTTGCTTATCCACCTAATAGCAAAGCTGCACTTCTTAATGCAACTGACAGGAGAGATGGGCCTGCCAATGCAATTGATAGCAGAGTTGTACCTACCAATGATAATGATGATTGAGCCTTTGGGGATCATGCAAATCCTGACGGTACAGTTTCTGACTCTGATACTGGTGACTTACATTTATAGATCAAACAATGAACAAAATCAGATTGTAGATGTATGGTAGAGAGCTTGGACCTTCCAGCTACATTCTTTGTACTCCAAGATATGTCTTGAGTAACTTCTGCTGGTTAGTACCAGATTGCTCCTGCCCCTCAATTCCAACATGTACATCTCATCCATTAGGATGCACAAAGAAACTACTCAGCCTGCTGATGTTGGATATCTTCTGCAGACTGTAATTCTAGGTGATGCATCAAATTGACAAGATCCAATTCTCCTCAGCCAAGTATACATCCAAGAGAGAGACTGGATTGAACTTCCAACAGACATGGGAAGTTCAAAAAAATGGTTTAGAGTACTCAACATTACAAGATTGCACTAAATATTATTCAAGCCTTATGCCATGCATCCAAGGGCGCCTGATTCTCTTATTCCAATATCTCCAGAAATGTCACTAATCAATCGTTCTTTGCAGGTGGGGGAGGGGGTCTCCTGTACCACTGAGACCACAGCAGATGGCAGTCTGTTAGTCATCAAATTAATGTCAAGAAAAAATGGGACAGGAATTTCCCTGGTGACTAGGACAGGAAGTTGGGGCCCAATGCATTGCCCTCAACTTGCCCTAAAACTACAAAGAGGAATCCAAGCTATTGGTCCAGATACTCAAGCCTGCTATGAGTAAAGATATGCAGAATTATGTTTGCACAACTCAGTGACTTTGATCCTAACCCTCTGCTATAAGGCCATCCTGTACTACTGTCTACATATCCATGAGATTGCAGAGAAAAACTCCACAATTAACACTTTGAAGGAAACTGTTCTGTCAGTTCCAGTTAAGACCAAAACTAACCGTAAAAGAATGAGCATGCTCATAGATTTATCTATGTCATTCATGATCTATCAAACCATCAGCTTGATAGCGATGACTAGCTGCCATGACCTGTTGCTGACTTCATCAAGTGGGAGTAGATAAGGTTATAATAATCTACCCACGATTTCAGGCAAACAATTATACCAAAATCTGCATCCTGAGTTTCATAACCTGATGAGTGTCACTCATGAAGTATCAGACCATTGTCTTTATCATGAGTGGTAGTCACTAGCTGCCATGACTGGTAACGTCAAGCAGCACACATTTTGTGAAAATGCACCATCCTGACATCTACCCATTTCTGCAAAGCTCCAGACACCACTAGGGTTATAACCCCTATTCTGGACTGTGGCCCCTCAAAATACCAGAAGCATAAACAACAAGCCAAATGCATTGACTGCAACACTGTGAGAACAACACCAGTGGGCATCACCAGTGGCATATCCCATGTTCAAGAGAGCCTAAAAGGAATAAGGGAAAACATCTGGGTGAGAAGAAATCCCATCCAAAAACACTTGAGACTCCAGTAAAATTACTAACCCATCTTCCAGAATTGGCCACAAGAAAAATGGAACACAAAATCAAGGGGTCAAGAAAATCAGCATCGAATAAGATTCCGAATCCATGATACCTGACCATCTCCATGTCATTGAGAGGCTTATATCCAGTTTGTATCCACTGGAGGAAAAGGCTCTAAACATCACTTGTGATACAACTTCCCATCTTTCCAAAGTGCACAAAATGAAGCAGGAGGAAGTGGGGCCCAATCCCAAAACCAAAAGGTGGGTAACAGGCACCAGTGACTTAAGCCACCTGCCACAGACTAGCAGACGAGAAGAAGAAGAGGAGGAGGAGAGGCTTATGATTTTGGGGTGGAGAGGAGAGAAAACTGCTACACGCACCAGCTTTGTGGGGCTCCCCTTCCTGATAGATCTGAAGCTTGTAGTAAACTTGCTCGCGGTTCAGGGCCTTGATCTTGTGGGGCTCCTTCAGACAGTTCCTCACCATGGCTGCACAGGTGTTGGCATATGAGATGTATGTCATCCCCGCATTCCTGCAGTAAGGAGCTGCTGCTACTGCTGCTGCTCCTGACATTGCTGATCGCCTTCTTCCCTCTTCCTTGTGATCTACAACGATTTCTCGCGCAACACAACCCAACGCTTGCAATTCCTCCTGCGTTTTAGTGCAACACTCCGCGTCACCGAGTGCAAGAAAGGTGGCTGCAATCGTAGTTATTTACTTCTTTCCAACTCCACCCATAAAACTAAAACTCTGTTTGCAAATAGGTGGAAGATTACTAATAGCAAAGCACCTGGACCAATCATGATGATTGGCCAAATCAGAAACAGGGAGTATCAATTAGATCATATTTATTACACACTTCTTTGGCAGGTGTTAGGTTTTGTTGTGTCTTTTACCAGCCTACCAAACTATGCAAAAATGGTGAGCCAAAACCATTTGGTGGAGCATATTTTGACTTTTCTTCATCCAATTCCAATTTGCAGGGTCACATACTTGCTTTAAGTGCAATCGTATTTCAAAAATATGCACATACAATGTATAAGTGTATAGATATGTATGTACATGTGAATGTATAAATGGAATGTGTAATTGTAAGCATACAACCCTGTAAAGACCATTTCAAGCCATGTAAAATAATATAAAACACAAATGAGGGACAAAATGAGTGTAGAACATGAGCCTTTATGACCCAACCCCTTTTCCTTTTATTTTTTAGTCCTCTTTGTTGAACTAGCTCCATTTTCATAATCGTCAGCTTCTTGTAGCTATTGCAATGTAGAACGTCCACCATTTCGCATGCACACCTAAGTAGGTTCTCCCCTCCTTTCATAATGCTACTGGTTTTGTAGTCATGCTACTAGTTTTTCCTCTATATGAAGGTTTATTTTAAAACATCTAAATTTCCTTTCAATGTTACCTTGTGTAGGTCACAGGAGCTTCTTTCTTCCATCACTAAGAGCTCTTGTGACCTACACAAGGTAACATTGAAAGGAAATTTAGATGTTCGAAATAAACCTTCATATAGAGGAAAACCACATCCCAAACCCCTTTTACTTTCCTATGTTTGTTTTGTTGCTAATGAGAGGAGTCAAAGTTCTTCATAGTGATGGCCATCATTTATACATTGTTTAAAACATGCCTTGTTTATGCAAAGTCAATAAAGATTCTTCCGATTGCCATTCTTAATTTGTAAAAATCTCAATGTTTATACTAAAACTTGTGGATGAAAAGGTTTAGGTGTCCCTAAATGTAAAAGCAATTGGAAGCAAGGGGATATGAAATAGTTTTTCAATCAACAAATTGAAGTTGTTTTTTTCATTTTTGTTGTGCTTACATTTTGCTTTGATATCCATCATTTCAAGCACATCATGTGTAAATTAGAATCAAATTGTTATGAAGATAGAACAAAAAAAGGTAAAATGAAAAATTCATATGCAAAAGGTATTATGATCATTTTCTCGCAAATAAAGGTTTATAACAAAATGAGAGTATTGCACCTTTCACTACCATGGTAGATTTTGGTTTGTAGAAAAATGAAAGCATTGTATTTTCTCTTGTCATTGAAGATTATGGTTTGCAAAAAAATAGGGTATTGCACCTTTCATTACCATGGAAAATTGTGGCTTTAAAAAAATGAGAATATTGTATCTCCCATTATCATTGAAGACTTTGGTTTGTAAAAAAATGAGGGTAGTACACCTTTCACTACCATGGAGGATTGTGGTTTGCAAAAAAAAAACGATAAAATTATATCTCCCATTATCTTTGAAGGTTATGATTTGCACAAGGATGAAGGTATTGCACACCTCCCATTACCATTGACAATTGTGATTTTCAAAACAAGAATTATAAGACAATCAAAACATCACCATCTACACTAGCAATATATGAAAATGAAGGGGAACAACATGGAAGGGTGCTCACCCTAAACCTTGCCATGCAAGATGACAATGAAAACAGTTACAAAATGATCACGACAAAAAAGAGCCAAAAACGATAAAGTAGGTAAGAAGCTCATTTGAAATAGGTCATTGTTGGAACTTGCAATAATGGTAGGAGTAACAAGATGTGCACAATGTTGCCAATTTCAATTGCCAAAAACCTTAATGAAAGGGAACAACATGAAGAAGCTTACAAAACTACAAAAAAGGGTCTTTGCAAATTGGGGAACTCATTCCTCCCCAGCTAACTCCCTTTTCTCTCCTACCTATTTTCTCTTAATGCCTACCGTGTGCCCTCTCCCCCTTTTCTTCCTTTCTTTCTTTGTTAAATAAGTTCCACTTCTGTAAACATTATTTTGAGACTGGTGAAAGAGAATAAAAAAAAAGGAGGAAATATAATGCATATTCAAAATGTATTGTATTCATTTGTTGATTCTCCCATAGAGAACTTCCCCTAAAAATATTGCACCTACCAATGTCAATGAAGATTCCGCTTCTTTATATAGATGAAGATATTGCATCATAATTACACTTGCATAGGCTTACACAACCAAAAATATACAAACAAAATCATGTAAATGTATTTAAAGAATACAAACGTGTACACCATAAAAGTGTAAATTTTACAACTCAAATTTTACACAATGGAGAAAAAACTTCAATGTGTTAACTTGAATAAATGATTTAGAATTCCGTAGTTTTACATGGTTGCATTACATGGCCATTTACACTTGCACACAACAATGGCAAAAAGTTTAGGTTCACAAGGACATGGCTTTGATAGTCACCATTTTACACTTAAGGCACAAAACATCAGTAGAGACTCTATGTTCATGAGGACACAATTTTGGTAGTTGCATGGGTTTGATCCTCTTAGGGTTTGTACAACAACTGATTAAAACTTTACTACAAAATTAGTTTAGTGAAATATCTCAATTTCAAGGTATTTCACTAAACTAATTTGAAGGAAAGTTTAAAAATTTTGGGGAATAATTTGAAGAAAAGTATCAGTCATTTGGCTAACTATCACTAAACTGATATCTCAATTGGGGAGTGAATGGTTGTCCATCCACAAGCAAATGCCCTTCCACTTGGATGAAACCATCATATACATTGCATCAAGTTCAAATGTTTAGAATTGGCTCGCTCAGTAGAACAAATCAGGGTTCACAACCAAATGGCCTTGCCTTCGTATGAAGCCATCTTGTATAGCTACAAGATGAAAAGAAATTGAACTTTTGAAGTTTCATACTAAAAGTGCTCATGGGAAAGAAAATCACAAGACCAAGCACACCAACACCAATCTCAATCAGACCTCACTTTGTATTCAGTGAAGAGAGCAGCATTCCTTGACACATAAGTTTGTGACAATCTCCCATGCCTAGCAGTAGCCAGGGTTTCTCTCTTTCTCTATCTCTTGCAACAAACACTATTCCTATAACAATTCCAGGATTCCAAAATCTGAAATGACTCGGGTGAGTAAACCTGAAGTATGTTGTGCATGGGTGAGAATTGGCACTGTACAACCTGTTGAATAGCTGTTCACTACCTTCACCTGTGTGTCATCTGGACTAAGCATATTTATTCATGACCAAACCTCATTAGCATTCCTTTAACAGTATACCAAACCAAATCAACACAGTTGCAAATAACCCATATCCACCTGCTAAGGTTCATAATTTCAAAAATGGTGTCTAGTTGACATTGGCAGTGACACCGGCCACGTGCTTGATCAAGTCCACCACTCGGTTACTGCCCCCCATCAAACAGACATACATCAGCAAAATGTGTTGGTGAACAAGGAAAGGATCAAATGAAAAAGAAATTTAGTTGTAAAAATCCTGCACTTGATCATTGAATTACCAATTCAGGAGAAGGTGAAATACCTGTAACCCCACTCGTTGTCATACCATGATACTAGCTTTATGAAGTTTGAGTTCAATGCAATTCCTGCCTTAGCATCAAAGATGCTTGATCTGCAAAGTCCAGGAGTTGGAAACTTAGGATGGTCAAAGACTAACACAAATCCTTCCAGCAATCATTCATGACATGAGGGCACAATCATGAGTGAACTGCCCAGAGCATCTACTTCAAGTGGAGGTAAGCCTACCGGCTGTCACCCACAAAATCAGTTGACACGACATCATCTTCAGTGTAACCCAAGTAGCCAAACATAGGTCCTTCAGAAGCCGCTCTGTATAAATCATTTCAAACAATCATGGTCAAAAAATGATATTGCATTAACTCTTCGATGCAAGGACTACCTGCTCTCCTCTCCTGAAAGCTCAGACCTGAAGGCAGACATGAGGTACATTATTTATGAACAGATTGCAGTTCTGCATCTTCCTCAAACAAATATCTTCAGAATGTGATAGCTGTGACTTCACACTCCAGGCCAACACACACACACGGGTGTGTGCACAAACATATATTGGCATGATTAAATTTAACCTAAATAGAATTACAAGATGACAGAACAAAAAGGTGCCAGATCCAAAGATATAACAGGAAAGGAGAAAGGAACACAACCAAGGAACCTAATCTTAACAGGAAAGAAGAGACTAAGCAGCAATTTGAATGTCAATACAGTCACATGCATATTCTGAGACCCTCATATGTGCTGGTGTGTATGGTGGTAATGACCAGCCACCTAACTTCAGAAACTCACATCAGCAATGGAGTTAAATGTCATGCATCACCTAATGTACTTAGTTTCTGGCACAAGATTGGTAGTAGCCATACCTCCAGACAAACAAGATATGAAAAACCAGATGCCAGCAATCAGAAAAGGAAATTCGATACTCACTTAATGGCTGCTTTGATCTCATCGTAAGAAGCTCCTTTCTCAATTCGACAAGTCAGATCCACAACTGACACATTTGGAGTGGGAACACGGAAAGACATTCCTGTGAGCTTCCCATTTAGTTCTGGCAACACTTTGCCAACAGCCTGAAGAACAAAGCATTGAGTTCAGTGGGAGAAAAAAACAAAATGAGGCATCCCCTCCCATGATGTAGCTTTCGACTAAAAAACAATTAGATGAAAATTGCAATACTATATTGTAATGAAATCATTTCCAGGATGCATATCACTAGCCTGGTATCACAATTCCTTGTGCTAATTACACTTATGTATCACTTATGATGATTGAACACTCATGATACTTCAGGACAGAAGTTTGTATTGGAGTGTCTGAAAGTCCAGCATTGAGGTACATAGAAGGCACCCAAGAAATGAGGATTAAGGTGAAGTCCAGCATTTCATCAAGACTTGCTTAGCTGCAGTTGTGACCAACTAACAACGAGAGGCCACTGGAAGATAAAGGAAAGGGGAAGACAAATAGCAACCTTAGCAGCACCAGTCGAACTGGGAATGATGTTCTGGCCTGCACCTCTGCCTCCTCTCCAATCCTTCCCTGATGGCCCATCAACTGTCTTCTGGGTAGCTACACATGTTCACAGGTGGTATGAAAGTGAGGAAATCTGAGCAGCATAAGTAATCAGGATTAATCACCTAACCAGTCAAATATTCTGCATTTGATGGAAATTTAAGTGCATGGATAAAGAACATATTGAAGCAATGCAGCATAAGAAGGAATGATCCAAGTAAAACAGACAGGCATCTATTGTTGAACTATAATCCCTTGGAAGGAGTTTGAGAAATAACATCAAACTTGGGCAGCAGTCTTTACCAGTGGTAGCATGGACAGTGGTCATGAGGCCCTCAATTATGCCAAAATTATCATTGATAACCTGTAACTCAAATAAAAAACCCTTCAGAATACTGGTACATTAATTGACTATGCAGTACAAGGCCTTACGTCATGCTATGCATATCCATGCAACCACAAGCTTATCATTTATATGGCACCTTGGCAAGTGGAGCAAGACAGTTGGTCGTACAACTGGCATTGGAAACGATGTTTGTTCCTGATCTGTATGATTCATGGTTCACCCCCATCACAAACATGGGAGCGTCAGCAGATGGTGCTGAAATGACCACCTTCTTGGCTCCACCCTGAAAAAGCAAACCTACTTGTCAGGATGTAGGATGCAGTACTGATTTTCAGCATCACTCTGTTTCTGCCTTTAGAGAATACCAAAGTGTAAAAATCTTTGACAAAGTGGGGAATACAACCTTGAAATGGGCTTCTGCCTTGGCTGTTGTTGTGAAAACACCAGTAGATTCCACAATAAAGTCAGCACCAGCTGATCCCCACGGGATCTCAGAAGGGTCCCTGTGGGTCTTAAAAGGTCAGTAACTGTCTTGGCTCCTTTGCAATAGAACTGCTCAAAGTAACCCCCTAAAGATTGAAGGCCTAAGACTAACCCTGACTGCAAAATCCAGTCCCATGCTCCTTCACTCTCCTAGTGCTTATGAGTTTGATCTCTTTTGACACAGTACTTAAAATGCATCCGAACACTGTACCACCAAACATTAAAAGAGGAAATCTCAAGTCACACCTAGACATCTTCACCAGTGAACTGTGCATGCAGCATCAGAGCTTATACGAGACCTACAATGATCTTTGAAGAAAACCCTTTTGAACTTGCACCTTCATGAGGTACTGAAAATTTGTTGGCCTTATCATAGATGTCACTTCATTCTAAGTTTACATATCTATTACAGACCAAGGAAACTGAGACTGGAAGAGAACACCGAACTTCGATCATCCACAGAGAGACCTGTCAAGGGGAAAAAAACCTCCTAGTTACAAGGAGAGGTTGTTACCGAGATCCAAAGACCTTGACAGTTTGAGAGCCAATCTGAAGTGTTTTGTCATCAACTGCATGCACATCAACTTTTGCAATGCCGTGTGTAGAATCGTACTTAAACAGGTATGCCTGCATGCCAAAGGAGAGCCTGTCATGGATTGTATAGAATCCTGAATTGACAGTCACAGTCACAATTGATATGGAGTCCAAATTTACAAACACTAATGCCAAGGGTGATATCACTGCGCTGAGGAAAAGTTGAGGATACAACATCTGATTTATGGTCCAAAAACAGCATAGCTGGAGCACCAAGAAAACAGCACATAGTGAAAGGCTGAAATGCTCACCATGTATTTGGAGTCAATGAACGGGTCATTTACAGCAACAACTTCAATGTCATCATGCTGAAGACAAATACGAAGGACAAGTCTCCCAATTCTTCCAAAGCCTGGCAAGATAGCACGTTGCCTTGTGAGGGAAACCCATAAGGACTGCTTACAAATGACTTTCAGTGTAGAAGGAAATTGGCCCATGTGGACTGAGTGGACCCCTATTCAACGTACCACAACTATTTTGGAACCAAGCAGTATAATTTGATACACAAGTTTCCCATTAAACGATTTGAAAGGACTGAGCAGACTCACCATTGATTCCAATGCGGATCTTGCCCTTAGTTTCTGACCCTGGGGTGCAAAAAAACAATCACCAGTCAAACATGAGCCTGCTTCATGTGGACAGGCATAACTGCCTATGCCCATCTACCTACAGCACAACCCAGAGACTCATATTGTTCAGAATAAACCTGTACATACTTAGGGCTCAAAAGTTGAAAGATGTAGCTAATTCTAGTGACAAACTGACACATAAGAATGACTGATGAGACAGAAAAACCTAAAACTTGAGCTTTGCCACCCATGTTCTCAGTATCATTAACACAGGTCATAGGAGAGAGTCTTACTTGGACGTGCAAGTGGAATCTCAGTGGCTGTTGCCCTCACTGCAACAGACCCCTTCTCATACCTGATGAAATAAGCAATGGTTCAGAATAGATTCTAGCATGAAAAAGATCACAAGGAGAATTCACTTTTAGGCAAGTTTGAAACAACTTAACAGAGGCAGTACAATGCAGGGAATTGAAGAAGACTGACTGGAAATCCAGAACTTAATATAAAGGGAAAAAGCTCTACCTTGACACAGATGCAGTTCCTGTTTGCAAACACTTGGAGGACCCCAGGAATGAGTCATCGGCTGAAATAGTGAGACTCTTCCTCTGTCTAAAGGCCTGTGTACAAAAAACAGTGAGATTAACTCGAGTTCCATATTCACCACTTAAACAAAATATCCCAAATTTCTTTTTCTGAACAACCACAGTTTGTTGGTTTGGAAGCTCAATCATCACTTGGTACAAGCTTCATAAATCTGAACACAAGCATGTATACTGCAAAATCCACTTAAAGAAATAAAAACCAGCACGAGATCAAGGAACTGGTGCATAGGATTCAACACACTTCAAATCCCCAGAGTCAATTCTATGGCTGAAGAAGTGCAAAAAATTCCTGCCTAAATTCGTCCAGATCCATGGAACACATGGATGCCTCGTTAAGCCATGTATTCTCTCTGTCCAATTTGGAGGATTCAATTTCCAGATAGTTTGCATCTATGAACTTCACAACAAATGTAGACATGAGAAATACAGGTAATGCAAACTAAAATCCCTTACACTTCACAGTAAAAGCAGAGCATGACAAGGCACTAGTTCCACATGCTATTTGCTTCGTTTGACAAGTAACAGACTCCCAGGTTGTGGATAAAAGGCACTTCCCGGCAAGGATTTAGTACTTACGTTGTTAGTGTGAGAAGAAGTAAACAGCAGGAAGGGCCAGGAACACAGGAGCTTTGATTGAGCATACAATGTGTAAACCAGAGAAACTATTAGTAACTGCGTAATAGGAAAAGGAGAGCCCTACACAAGAAGTTGCGTGAGAGCGCGCTTCCACGCGTCCTTTCGAGCAGGTCTGGAGTGAGGCGGACCCGATGGAGGTCGCTGACTTGATCATCATTGAAGCGGCCGCCATTTTTCTGGTATTCTAACTTCCGAAAATATGCGATCTGCAATGCACAACGAGACAAATAAGCGGTTGACAGACGTTCGGTGTTCGTTACATACAAAGAGTACAGCGTCGTGGTCAATAATTGAAGATCAGAGACTGAACGGATTTCTAATAAAAGCTGTTCGGCTGCATGGGAAGCTAAGAGGGCTGGAAGGCCAGATGGCCTTTCTAGTGTTCCCAATCGACCATGCCCTTAACGGCATCGCAAGAAACGAAGGCGGCACATGCAACCAAAGCTTCCTCCTAAGCTCCTCTTCGGCTACTACTATCAAAGAGAAAGACGTAAAACATCCGTAGCTTCCGCCAGCTAACCCGATCGCCGTCCGGCGAGAGAGATTAAAACTCTGTGAACGCCTAAACCAAGAAAGGAGAATCAAACATTAAAAAATGTTTCATCGAGCTCGGATCCCGACATCTTGCATCGTTATAGCACATAAACACGCATTTGAAAAAGACTTAACCAAAACAACACAAAACAATACTCAACCAATCCTCATTCTGACAGAAAAACCCCACGAACGAACACAAATGGAACAAGCTCAGCACCAGAGAAAACACCAAAAAAATCCAGGAAATGTCCTCGCCAGAACCGATCGGAGAGAAAGGAAACGGAAAAGAGAGGTCTATCGATCGATCGAAAGATCGATCTATCTATCTATTTTTCGATGGATGGATCGACCGATGGGAGTAAGCTGACAGCACATTCGCGAAAAAACTCCACTAAAGAAAACCGAAAAAAAAAGGGTAAGAAATCCACACACACAAAAGAAAACACCGAAGAGATCGCAGGAAAGAGAGATGCATGCAATACCTCCGAACTGTGGAGTCCCGCTGAGAAGATGACAACGATCGCTCCAGGTGCGAGTGAAGAGCTGACGCGAGCACAAAAACATTCGGAGGAGTTGTAGAGCACGCCACAGAAGAAGAGAAGACGAAGAAGACGAAGGCGAGCTTCGCGAAGCCCACGAGTTGCCACAACCGTCCGATGACACATCTGGCGGCCGGAATCATGCCAGAACAACTCACCGTCGATTCGGATCCAACGATCTGTGATGGTCACTGGTGTTGCAGGTGTCTGACCGTCGGACGAGAGCGGCGCACAAAGGAACGGAGATTGACAACCGGTCCAGCACCACCCCGACCGTTTGAAACTATTTTTACTTACGAAAGAAAGAAAATCGCCGCTTTCTGTCTTTTACACTCGCGACATCACCCGCTACTGCAGGTCGGCGGGTTACTCGGAACCGGTGACCGGCCGCCAGATTCCTCCTAACCAACTGCTATACTCCCGGGAGGCCGCCAAGCAACGGGTCTACCCGCCTAAGTCGCCGAAACTGTAGGTCAAGAAGAGACTCCGGGAGTGCCCTTTTCTTAAAAGAAATATGCCCTAAGGTTACCAGGACCTACGGTTCGAACTACGTTCACCTAAGGCCGCACACGTGATAACAGCTTCATTCTTTTATTCTTTAATTTTCTTTCTATTAATTGAATGGTGTCCCTGTTCCCACCTGGGACCAGTTGTCAGTAGACCAGTTCCCAGGTGGCTGCAATTGATTCGTTTATATGAAAATGGCCATTCCCTAATTAATAGGACCCCAAGGCCCATTTGTGTGGCCTAATATCAGGTATACGTATATACTTATTCTTGTGCGAAAGACGTACACTCCCTACACCACCCCCCCCCCCCCCCCCCCCCCCCCCCCCCCCCCCCCCCACCTCCCACCTCTCTCCTCCTCCCCTCATCTCATATAATACCTAAATT
>Ga0116227_10004384_pt1 | contig 30663 bp, 25 predicted proteins | sample S1TSphgellanicum_FD_89693 | JGI IMG/M metagenome (GOLD analysis project Ga0116227, IMG submission 89693) | Host-associated microbial communities from peat moss isolated from Minnesota, USA - S1T2_Fb - Sphagnum magellanicum MG | ecosystem: Host-associated > Plants > Peat moss > Unclassified... | reverse complement strand
TGAAGTCAAACGCAGCCCTGGTCAGCCATCACAAAGACTGAAAAAACCCCACCAACCACACCATCTAATTAGTGAGAAAAAAAAAAAAAAAAAAAAAAAAAAAAAAGAAAAAAAAAAAAGGGCAATCTGCAAATGTCAGATTCTGACTGAAATTTCTGCTTCTGGTTTAGAATCGGTAGACACTCAACTATGAGCTCAAAAACCCTTCACGAGTATTATGCTTACTTACACATAGACCAGCTGGTTCTGTCAGCTGGTTGGTGGTAAGCATCATGCCGAGGAGTGCTGGTGTCCTGAACAACAAATTTTGGATGAAGTAAAGTCAAAACATGCCGGCTTGGCTCACTAACGTTTTGTTTGGGTGCTGGTGTCCTGTACAACAAATTTTGGATGAAGTAAAGTCAAAACATGCCGGCTTGGCTTGGCTTGGCTCACTAAAGTTTTGTTTTGGGAGCCCCAGCAAACTGTTTTGTACAGGATGATTGCTGAGGCTGGTGGCAAATGGCACATCAAATCCTAACACCTGTTGTCAATTGGCTACATCATGGTTTTGATTCGTCCAGATGGGTTGCTATTAATAGTCTCGTACCTTTTTTATTTTGCAGTCCCAGTTTCTGTTTTGATGGGTGCTGTGGTGTCGATCGATCATTGGGAGAAACGCAAATAAATTAATCCTTTGACGTAAGAAATACTATTGCAGGGTCACATACTGAACATGGGTGGAGCAAGCTTTGAGACAGGAACAAAATTACAAAGCACAAAGCACAAATGTCAACTTATCATCACTAAAATCCATTAAAAGCAATCCTATTTTGTAGTGTATAGTCACATCTTTACGGGTTTAAGGCTTAAGCTCAATTTTGTACAATGTAAAGTTTGAACTTGATCTAAATTATTGTGTTGTACAGGCCTACTATCGTAGTTGTGCTGGTGAATAACCTCCTTGAAAACCTGACACAACCATGCATGTAAAATAGTGATGATATTCATTCCACACATGAGTGATCTTAAATGCAACAAGTACCTCTCGGATCGGTGGCACATGTCGGATTGGAATGCTATCTATTTGCCACTTGTGTAACTTAAGTATTCTGTACATACTCCACAGCAACTTGCTGGCATTCAGACTTTGTGAAATATGAAGAGTTATGTTGTTTTTATTTTTGTTGTACTCATCATACTTTGTGAAATGTTGAGAGTTGTGTGTTTTTTTTATAAAGAAAACCCAAGATAGTTGTGAAATGAAATGTGGAGAGTTGTGTTTAAATACCCAAAACAAAACAAAAACCTTCTAAACAATTATTCTACCAAATCTAAATCAGAGTGTGACGATTGTTTTCCAACAACCAGGGAATACGCAACAGAATTTTGATTTTGATTTGCATTTGTGTGAAGTTTTTTACAAACCCAAAAGAACAAAGGTTTGTTTGTAACCCACCCATACATTTGGAAGGGTGAAGTGGAGTGTTTGTGTTTTCACCAGGATGACAGACAAATGTGATCCATTGTTGATTTCATCTGAGCACCTGGATTTGTTTTGTTCTGGAGTTATGGTGTTAAATACTTGCAGTGTCAGGGATATTTCTTGAAAAGAAGTTTTGCAGCTTGCAAAGTAGAGCAAATGCAAAGGGAAGTTGCATGATGACACCTATTATTGCGGAGAATGTGCTTTGCTGATCATCTCAGTTCTATGCCAAAGTGAACTAGCACCGATCAGTGTAACATCCACTGGATGCAGGTTATGAGCTATATAACCAGTGTTGTGTGGGTATTTCAAATTCTCAAAGAACCATCGATTCTGGGTGTTTGAAAAAAAATCAGAACAAAAGAGACATTGATCTTTTTTGTTATTTCAAAAATCTAGAAGAATCTGTGATTTTCATGAAAGAACTGATGGTTTTCTAATCGATTATTTGAATTCTTTCACGTTTTTGGAGAACTGCGGTTATATACCAGAACTGGGTCTTTTATTCATAACTTTCTAGGCTATTTGCCTTTCTTTAGCATTATATGTTATTCCAATGTTTGGGGATTCTTTCATCAATGCTCACAACAACAATGCAATTGTTGTTTTTTTAAATATGTCACACTTGGTCTTGATCCAAAAAACTTGTCCTTGATCCAAAAAACTGATGAGCTCTGAGGAGGACAAATTTGGGAGCTGATGGGTTTTGCTTGTGTGTCATGTGCACATAACACTATTCAAGCTTGCCATTCTTAGGGTTTAGGGTTTATCACTTTCACACTTCACACACACCCGGGCCTATTGCCTATCCAAGTGCTTATCACATCATCCAATCAGTGTTTATCTTTTCAAATTTTGTGATGTTGCTCAAGTGGCAATCACCCATAAGTATGTTTAGCCAAATTTGACAATATTCAAAATATGAAAGTTGAACATTTTAAGCACTCTTTCATATTGTACATGATTGTCCAAAAAAATTGGCCATTTAAGAAAATTTTGAGAATTTTATTTTTTTTCAAAAAACAGAGAATTTTATGAAAGAATAAATTTTTTTTGCAAAATGGCAAGGATTTGCCCAAAAAAAAATCTTTGCACCCAATAGAGTGTTAATTGTTTCCTCAGCCTCACCCATAACACATGAAAAATTGGACCGTATATTATATGGCCAATCAGAAGTAATCATTTGTTGGCCTTGCCTACTACCAAGGCAAGGATATTGTGTTTACATTCATTATAGAGTATAATAGCTTAAGGGATTTTGGCCCCCCTAGGTAATAATAATAATAATAATAGGTCTATTTTTATATGAGGATTTTTGAAAGATGATATTTTGGCTTGTGTTGAGACTTGAGATTAGTTATAATAGAGTTATAATAACTTGAAAGATTTTGGTTTCATTTAGTGGAATTTTTTTGAAGATTATATTTTTGCATGTTGAGATATTTGAGTTTCCGTAAATTCTTCTTTTGCCTTAAGATACTTCTTTTTAATGTAAATGGCAAGGCCACAGTGTGAACGCATCCCTTGGGATGTTCTACGGGGCCTTTGTGGAGACCATTGTATTCTACTGCATATTTACAGATCCAAACAAAGTGTTGAACTGGTATTATTATTGTTTGTTCCTCCCTCATATTATACCAGGCAAAAAATTAGCCTTGAACCCAATACAAAGACAAGACTAGGAAGTATGATTTTTTTTTAAAAAGGGACCCAATACTAGGACCAAAAAATAGTATGAAAGTTTTGAAAAAGGGACCCAATACTAGGACCAAAAACTAGTATGAAAGTTTTGAAAAAGGGACCCAATACTAGGACCAAAAACTAGTATGAAAGTTTTAAAAAAGGACCCAGTAATAGGACCAAAAACTAGTATGAAAGTTTTGAAAAAGGGACCCAATACTAGGACCAAACTAGTATGAAAGTTTTAAAAAGGACCCAATACAAGGATCCCAGGATCAGACTAATATGAAAGTTTCAAAAAGGACCCAATACGGGGACCAAAAACTAGTATGAAAGTTTGAAAAAGGGACCCAATACCAGGACCAGACTAGAATTATGAAAGTTTTTAAAAAGGGACTCCATACCAGGACCAGACTAGTATTATGAAAGTTTTTAAAAAGGGACTCAATACCAGGACCAGACTAGTATTATGAAAGTTTTAAAATAGGGAACCCAATACTAGGACCAGACTAGTATTATGAAAGTTTTAAAATAGGGGACCCAATACTAGGACCAGACTAGTTATGAAAGTTCTAAAATAGGGACCAAAATAGCAGGACCAGATTAGTATGAAAGCTTTAAAAAGCACCCAATACCCAGGACCAAACTGGTATGTTCAAAAGTACAATAACCAGTTCAACACTGGTCTGGACTTTGAAACCCAGTTTCACACTTACTTGAAGGCTGCAGCAGCACTTCATCCAAACTACTACCATGCACACACACCATTTTCTTACTGCCAGTGGACCTGCTCTTATTCGTTCTTTACATGGTGGGTGTTTGTAATCAACTACTAATTATACTATTATATTCAATTTGTCAATCACATGTGTTGTCATTGAGTTTGTTTGATTTCTTTTTGAAGTATTATTGTTGTCTAGAGGAGAGCTGTTTGGTTTGATTCAGAGAGCTGTTTTTGTGTTGTTTTATAATTATAAATTAGTAGACAGACAGAAGGCCTTTGCACATGCACAGCAAAAACATCAGCTCAGATCAGCTCAAATCAGCTCAGCTCAGCTCAGTTCAGTTCAGCCGCAGAACAAAACGGTGCTCTGACAGCCGAGCTTCTAGTCTTTTGCTCAGAGGTTCAAAGTCAAGCCCAGGTATATATCTTGTGCATATCTACTCAGCTCACCCAAGTCTGCTCTGCTCCTTTAAGAACTAAACATATTAGTTGGAGGGCAATAAACAACAACAAGCTGTGGGAGGACAAAAACTGATAGCTGAGGGGTGAAGGAACAAGAGCAAACCTTGCACACATCATTTCTGAGTGTTGCTCAGCCCTTCACATGATCAGTCACTGGCTGGCGAAGAGCTTTGTGGCCAGACCAGGCCAGGCCTGGCTAAGTTGTGTGCATGTGCGCCCCCCTGGGCCCTTTGTAATGCATGTGTGCAAAGCTGTATTTCAAACTCAATTCTTTTTTTTTTCTTTTGGGTGAAATTTTGTCAGTGAAATAAATAAAGGTTAGTGCGTGGAGAACGAACAATTTTTCATTGCATTCCAGAGTGAACAAACAAGAGTCAAGAATGCACCATCATGAGAGATGAATGTTGGGCACTGGACCAAAAAAATACTTCTCCATCGGGGTTCTAGTTTCTAACTTTTTCATCTCTACTTTACTTAAATCATTGCATCAGAAATCGCATTCTATGACTAGTGTTATATGATCACAAATGGTATAACATCAACTAAAAATGGCATAAACGATGAGTTCGATTCAACTCCAAATGGCATAAACGATGAGTTTGATTCAACTACAAATGGCATAAATGACAAGTTCGATTCAACTTCAAATGGTAGAAACAACTAGTTTACTCAAAAAGGACCAATGATAGAATGTCATTTTGACATAGTGAATTGACTTCTATTGTAAAAAAAAAAGAAGGAAAACTTCTATTAGGGTTTAGGGTTTGAGTTTTCTAATTGTAAAATTCACACCTCAAATTTTTGAAACACAAGTGCTCATTTTGAAACACAAGAAATTTCTTGAGCTCAATTCTTATTTGTTTTTTTGAAAAATTTGTATTTCTTTTTAAGGGCGATAATAATGTAACCAACTAATTCTACCACCACCGCCATATGGTGTTTATATTGCCAAAGGATCCAGTTGTCACATGGATGCCATAGGCATTTTGAAAGGAAGAAAAAAGCCCACTTCAAGAGATTAAACCCTCAACCTCCCACTCTCACACTTGCCATTTACCTAGTTACATATTTATGGTATACAAACCTTTTGAATTTCAAAGACTTGTAGATTTGTTTGTGGTATGAAATCACAATCCTTCCAATGGAAATGAGCATTGTTAAGTCAAATTATTTTTTGCTTTTGGTTAGACCACATTTTTTCATCTAAAAAACCAGAGAACACTTTTGGTTGATTACGACAAGTTTCTCTTTCCCAAAAATAGATGATTTTTTTTTTAATTCAAATAATTTGATGGTGGGCAAATCATGCATTTTTTCTCATTCTATAATTTTTTGTTGATTGTATTTTTCGATTTTTCATATGCAATTTGTGGAAATCAGATTTTTTTTTTTAAATCCAAATTAACAATATTTCAAAATTCAACAACAAATTGATTGTATGGAAATTGGATGCCATAGATGGGAACAATGTTTTTGTTTCAATTTTTTGCTCTAGTGTCACCAATGAGCATCCCAAGAGAGATTTAGCAATAAATGGCAGCCTATTCCTATAACCTATAAAAAATAAATTAATGTTTTTATAATTTGGGTACCTCTAAAGTAGGCAGGTTAGTCATAGTACACTTAAGTGCTCAAAGGACATTTGTAATCTCATTTGGAGTTGGTTGGGTCTCCAGTTTGAAGATGGATTGTAGACATTTTATGAACGCATATATTACAATTTAAATCATTCGATTTGGTTAAGAGACGGCCAAGATGTGGTGTCCCAAAATTAAATGTGTCACTAAAAAAAAGCACCGTCATCAATCATCCCACACCTTGGTTTGCAACCAAAGTTTGCCCTATTAACGCACATGCAGAATCTGACATGTGCTCAACATATGTGCTTTTAGTACAAGATTAATAAACCCATCACCAAAATACCCATTTAAAAAAAAAATCACTTTCATTCAATGGACCAAATTAGAAAACATACATAAAGCAAAAATATCTATGATTATATGTAACCCAACATTCCACTAAACCCTAAATTGTTCAAAATCTTGTCGCCATTGTGCCATCGCACGCAACAATTTCTTCTTTTATCTCTGCCATTCTTCTTTTCATGTTTAAGTAGTAAAACATTGTGAAGCTTGCTATTAATTCCTCTTTTGCTGTTCTACAATTCATTGTGTCTTGTTTCTCTTGCTAATCTCTTGGTGTTATCACAACTCATTGTGGTCTAGCTCTTAGTGGATAACATGTTCTTTGTATGATATTCCAACTTAAAGTACAAATGGGTTTTAGTTTTGAGTTCTTGAATTTTTGCAGAAACATTATAACTTGAATGTTCTTCATTATTATGCAAGTGTTGAGTGTTGATGGTGGAACTTGTGATTCTAGAGCACCCTTTTTTAAATTTTGTGCAAGTTCCTTTGTTTTTTGTCTCTTTTTTGCCCTTTTTTTTTCAAGCAATGCACCCCCATGTGTTATTGTGTTTTTGGTCTAGTTGAATCCTCCAAACTCATGTTCTTGAGTTTTGGTAATCATTGCCCCCTAGCTCCAATTCTTGTGTTTATGTATAATTCAACCACCCCCCTTGTGGTTTTTGTGTTTTTGAAGCAATCAAACCCCTTGTGTTTTTAGAAGAAATTAACCTCCCTTGTCCCCCTTATGTTTTTGGAGGCAATTTAACCCACCCCCTCAAGTCTTTATTTGTTTGTTCCATGTTTCTTAAACACTTGATCCCCTCCTTCAACCCCCAAAGGTTTTTTCTATTTGTTTTGTGTTAGTTGAACTCTTGATCCCCTCCCTCAACCCCTTCAAGTCCTTTGTTGTTTGTTTTGTGTTTTTTGAACACTTGATCCCCTCCTTTCAACCCCTTCAGGTCCTTTGTTGTTTGTTTTATCTTTTTTGAATACCACCTAATCCCCTCCCTCAACCCCCTCAAATCCTTCTTGTTTGTTTTGTGTTTTTTCAACACTTGATTCCTTCCTTCAACCTCCTAAGGTCTCTATTTGTTTGTTTTGTGTTTTTTGAACACTTGATCCTCTCCTTCAACCCCTTAGGTCATTTTTTATTTATTTTGTGTTTTTTTAACACACAATCCCCTCCTTCAACCCCTTCAAGTCCTTTGTTATTTATTTTGTGTTTTTGAACACTTCATCCCTTCCTTCAACCCCTTTAGGTCTTTTTTATTTGTTTTTTGTTTTTTAAACATTTCATCCTTTCCCTCAACCCCCTCAGGTCTTTTTCTATTTGTTATGTGTTTTTTGAGCACCTCATCCCCTCCCTCAACCCCTTTAGGTCTTTTTTCTGTTTGTTTTGTGTTTTTAAGCACATCATCCCCTCCCTCAACCCCCTTAGGTCCTTTTCTATTTGCTTTGTGTTTTCTGAATACATGATCCCCTCCTTCAACCCCTTTAGGTCCTTCTTATTTGTTTTGTGTTTTTTGAGCGCATTATCCCTTCCTTCAACCCCCTTGGTCTTATTCATGAATTAATTAATTGAAGTGGTTGCAAACATGTTGCAACATATCTTCGTGTTTACATCCAAACCCTTGTTTGATATCTAACTTGTTTATGAATATTTGTTATGCAACCAAGGTTCACACTCTTATAATTAAGAAGGTGAGCTTGTAGTCCAACTTGGAAGTTTTAGTGAAACTTGTCCCCTACACTTTTAATTACATTAACTAACTAAGCTTAAATGAATTTGGTTCGTTGTTTTCTTTCAAGTTCCTAACTAGTCGCTCTCTTAGCTATAGTTAACAAATTGCAAACTTTCCTAACTTGTTTTTCTTACCTTTATTTCCTTTGAACTTCCTTGATTATTTTTGCTCCCTCTTTTTCAAGTGCCTTTTGTCACATAATGCTCAAGTATTCCTATGATGTCACTACATGAATTTGAAAATAATCAACTAATGGTTCCCTACCATGGGTCTTTCTTAAAAGTAGATGAGGCCAAGGAAACAAATTACCATTTGCTAATACTTGTTGAGTTGTGTTGGTGAAGTTGTTGGTTCCCACCCGCACCTTTGTTGCAACTTCATCTATGTTCACAATTAGCTTTGATGTGTCTATTGCAACCCTTGGTTTATGGTTGTAAAGTTTATGGGCATGTCTACATAGTATTAAATTTCATTTCGAAAACACTAGCAGTTAAAGATTCATGATATAGAATAATTATTGTTGTTATGTTGATATGTTCCTTTGTAACATATTATTCTCCCCATTTTATATCATTATCCTCCTCTTCATCCTCTTCATTAGATATCGAATCTACATGTTTTTCCTTCAATGTATTATCTGTTGTGTACAGATTGTTAAAGATTTTTTCTCATGTATTGTTATAGGGTTTAGTGGCTAAATCCTTTGAACTTTAAACCCTAACAATATGTTTTTCTTGGTGAGGGATTGGTCTAACACTTTCTCTACCTAACTAGCCAAGGTTATCTTGTATGGTTCAATGTAATTATTATTGACCATAATAACATCTTTCTCTTTTCTAAAAGTTGTTTTGAAAAGTTTAAAGCAAACCATATCTAAAGGATGGAATGCATGGCTGATATGGGAAGGTAAAGTTATCATGTCTAGCTAAAATGTTTGTGTTTGTTCAATTGCTTGTAGTGTGACATGAAATTTGGGTGTCCATCTAAAATGAACAAATATATATTGGTAAAGGATATGCCACCTAATACTAACCTTTTGAAAAAAGACAAGAGTTTTTTTAACAAGAAACTAATCATCCATGTTTTTGTTTGCATAGCCATGCATGTTCCTTGTTTACATAGTTTCATGTAGTCATCACACATCTTCTCTCTCTTAAATATGTAGAACCCTGGTAGAGATTTTTTAGTTGTTTTGACAATGCAGTTGATTATCAACCATTCCTTCAACTTTGGTATGATGATGTAGCCTGTTTTAGCTAGAATATTTGCACCTAATTGTCTACTTGTTTATATCCATGTTGCATTTGAGTTCCAAATATGGTGTGCATCATAATTGTATTTGTTGCATAAAGATTGTAAGTTGTAAACATTTTCACATGACTATGTGGTTAGCCCTTATGTTCTATTGATTTCCAAGCCTTTTGCTTGTCGAATGTTAAGTTTAGGGTGTCAACATTTGAACCAATACCACCATGAAATCCTTGAAATTCCATGCCAAAATGATGTAACTATGGTCTAAGTTATTTCTGCACCTTTCATCTTCAATTGTTACAAGGTAATTGATAGCCCAACTTTCTACATAACCAAAGTCCAAGCTACTATAACTTCATCTTCTTTTTCTATGAGCACACCTCCTGACCCACATTTCCTAGACCTTGTTTTGCCACTCAAATGATTTGAAAAAAAAGTCAAAGGTATGTTCTGATGTCTACTGGCATGCTTAAATGATGTTGTCCCACTATTAATTACATCCATGGCTTCTTCCAACCATTCATCGATCCATTTACCTCTCTAAGTGATTGTGATATATACATATGTTAACCCTATGTTTTTTTCTTCTTGGTTTTGGTTCAAAAGGAAGAACATTATTTTTGTCTTGTGCAGGTTGTTATTCTAAGCCACTCCACCTTCTGTGTGGCACAATCAACATCATTGTGTTTTAGGTCCTCTTGGCCCTAGTCTCCAACATGTTGGGGTGTGCACTCCACCCCCACAAGAGGTATGCACTTGAATTTCTTGAATCTATCCCAAGCAGCAAGAAATTTTGAAAGGTCACGATAAGTGTCAAATGCATGTGCTTTTAATTGTGCATAAGAAGCAATAAGAACATATAAACTTTTGAAATCATCATAATCTAAATTCCGGTTCATTTTTTTTGTGTATGTAGTGGGTGTGTAAAACAATTTACATTTTTTCTAAACTTGAAAAAATCTGCCTCTCTTATGATTCCTTACATTATATTTAAGAACTATAAAACTTTTCACCCAACGATAATATTGAAACATTTTGAACTTCTAATTGTAAAGTTGATCTATTATATATATTTCTATTTGTTCATTTGGATCTTATTCTTCTACTTGATTTAGTTTTGGTGTCACTTTTTTTACTATTGTAAGGTGATTTTTGTGTTTTAAAAACTCTTGTGTATTTTCTTTGATTGTTATGACCTATGGTCTATGTTTATCCAACTTTTGTGATTCATCTAATCTTTGTTGTTTTAATTCTAATTTGATTACTTCAAGATTTGATGTATGATGCTCTACTTTGATATTTGACTTGATTGTTGATTTAGCCCATATGCTTTATAGATTTCTATGAAGGACTTCAGAATCACACTACTTGACAACTTTGACATGTTGAAAAAATGGGGATGAATAAAATTGAAATGTATTATTTGTATGCATGCTTAGAACCTTATGAATTTGCTATTATTCTTTTAGTAGGAATGCAACTAAGGCAAAAATGGGGGGAATTAAAAAAATTTGCCTCCTTTAATGTCTTCATTTGAAAATTCATGGGATTTCTACAAAATTTAAGTTTGAATATCCTTTTGTGTAATAGAACATAATTAGGTTTTTCATATTTATGGTCAATGTTGCGTTGTTTAATGTGACACATAAACCCCATTAGTAAACCTTGTTTCTCGAATCTAAACTTGGGATTTTATGAAACCATTTAAGCTCGTCCGCTAAACCAAATACTTAAAATAACCCCTTGTTTGTCCCTTGCCTATTGAGGTACATGTTCTCTTCAACATAAAAGGAAACTCTCTTGTGTTTGTTGATATTCAATTATTTTCAATTTTTTAGTCATCTCACCACCCATCACCAAATATTTTCACATTCTAAAGTGGCAATAAGGTGAGAAAATATGACCAAATTTATGCTTTTGGCTAAACATAAAAATCACATCCTACTCATATTGTAGAAAATTTCCAAAACACAAGTCTTCATATCCAAATGTTTAGTCATGGGCAAAATTCAAAATGCCCATACAATTGTGTATGTTCTTGAACCAACAACCCCTAACATTAAACGGGTGTTTGGTTGTAGGCCCATATTAGGTGATGGGCCTCTCCACCCTAGTAGCTTCCAAGAAAAAAAATTTAGTTAAATTGTTCCAAAATAATTCTTTTTTTACAATTTATTTTCAAATAACAAAAAACCTCGTGATAAAATATTTTGTTTCGAATTGTGAATTTTGGCAACCAAATAAACCATTGGTGGATAATCAAAGTTAGCCGAAGGCAAAGTGATAAACCATGTACTCAACACCTTCAAAGTGTGGAAAGTATATAGAATAAGGCCTTGTTGTAATGATGGTGCTTGAGATGTAATGCCCTAACAACAAGGCCTTCTTGACTTAACCTTGAAGGAGAAGGTCCATCATATCTACGGCTAAGATGTATTCAAATGGATGTTCAAGGTTTTATATTACCTTGATCATCCATTGTGAGAGACCTCCCTACACTAATTCAAATTCAAAACTTCCCCAAATTACACAAGGGATGGATGGTGGCTGTGAAACCTAGAGCGAAAAATCACATTTTGTGAATTAAATGGATTTTAATTTTGAGCCAAGGTGAACTGGAATTGATATTGGTTTTTTGAACTTTTTGAATGAGGCTTTTTAGTGGCCATATTAAGTTCAAAAAATGTTAGATTTGAACTTAGAAACCTTAATTTAGTTTAAGCATGGGAGGTTTATGTATTTAAAAATAGTTTAAATGAATTTAAAGATGTTTACCTTGGTACCAAGGTGGGTGTTGGTTCACCCAAGGTGAATTTACATACCTTGTAACCACCTATTGTTTCACCTATTTATTTTCTTACACCTACACGGGTAGGATCACCTTTTTGAGTTAACCTAGGAAATGTTTAATTTAGATTCAAAGACCATGATTTTAATTTGAAGAGTCAAGATGATATATTTATAAAACTTAAAAGCAACCCAAAAATATTTAAAGTTTTAGTTACCATTACTAGCTAGAGTGAACCAACACCAATTTTTTTTCAATTTTCCAATGGTGCATCATTGACATCATTCGTATAATGTTCATCCAATCATGTGGAACACAAGATTACATAGCTCTGTATAATTTGGTTATGGCCCATGAAATGTGTGTAAGTTGTGAGCTCAATGGTAATATCAAAAGTAAAATTGCATGACGACGTCATGAATTTTCATGGTTGTAAAATATAAGTGTGATTTGAATGGAAAATTGAACTAATAGAATGTTATCATGCTATCATTTGTGGTTGCAATTGTGCGACAACAAACAAACACAAGTTTAGGAAAATGTGAATCATGCACAATTGAAATGGAAAATTTTGCTACAACAATTCAAAAAAGGTAGAATGCTATTCAAATGTCATTGGTTTTTATCACTTAGAATGTGCCTTCTAGGGGGGTTGAATCCCAATTTTCCCTAAGTAGAGTGGAAAGAAAACTTGCACAATACAAACAACATTAGTAAAAGCAAGCAAAACCTACAGAAACCCAAAGTTTACAACCAAGTTCCCAATCAAAATCAAATTGTGATTATTCACCTTCCTTTTACATTTGCTTCAAAACAACAACCTACAAAACCCCAAAGCCTACACCCAAATTCCCAATTAGACCCAAATTACAAACATCAACAAATTGAACAATAACAAAATGTGATTGATACCTAAGAAAAGTTGCAAGAAAAGAAAACAACTTTATTCAAATCCAATCCTTTCCCCAACCAAAATGGCCCTACATGCCATGCATAAATTACAAAATGGGATGAATATGCCTTTTATAATGTTAACACAAAAACAACGATGTGGTGAAAACCTACAAGTTCTCTTGCCACCTACACATCTCCATAACAAATATTATCCTTGCCCCACTCATGAATAGTGAATAAAAAGGAATAATGTGAAACTCATAAAATTGATGTGCATGCATTTTGACCACTAAGTTTAAATGTTTGGTCAAGCAATTACAAAGTTCAGATTTCATGAAATTCATAGTAATGAAGGTTTGTTTGTCCTCTTCACTACCTAAGACCATCACAATTGCAATGCCCACAAGTTTCAAATACTCAAATGGTTTTAAAGTTATAATGACATTTGAAGCCAAGTGAGTCGACAACATAGTGGTAGGATTACAATCAATTATTGAATGCAAAGCAACATGAAAATTGATTTTCATTGTGATTACAAAAAAAAATTCTTGTTCATCAAGTAAAAAAGAATCTATCAAAGGAACAACTAGAACACCATTTAGTGATTTTGCCTTGGGTTGGGAAAATTTGACCTTCAAATTGCCAAGTGACCAAAAAAGTGACCTTTGCATCACATGCCACCCAATAATTAGGATAAACAATCCCATTTGCATTCATCAACTCCTAGGTGAGGAAGTGTCAATTGAACTCTACAATCAACCCTTAAATTGCACATGGGCATTGGGTTTTTACAAATGCAATTGCAAGTGCCTAAACCTCCCTACTCACCATTAAAACTTTTCTAGTAGTGGGATTTGTGTGTTGCATATTTAAACAAAACACAATTGGTAGATGTAAGTAAGGAGATCCAATGAATTTAAATGTTGCAGAGGATCTTTAATCCTTTAGTTTCCATGATTTTTTCCAACTTCCCATATTTCATGTGTTGCTTCAAAAAGTGGGCAAAATAAGTGTAAATTGAATGTAACAAGGCTTTTATTTTCCCAATTAAAAACAAGTTGGAAAGTGTTCCCACAACCAAATTACACCTATGCGTCATGCAATGGACCCCAACAACAAATGTGCATGTTTTTCACTTAACTACATTATCACACCATTGCTCATGCCTTGAAAAAAAATCACACCATCTACCCAAAAATAAATAAGTTTGGAAGCCAAATCTCCAACAAATAATCCCCCAAAAACACATACTAATCCACCAACATTTTGGTAAGGTTATAAAAACCACCTTCATCAATGACCATTTCCAAATTCAAGAAAATGGGTATCCTCCTCCAACCTTTAACCACAAAACAAAATATTGATATGCAACTCTAGTTACCAAGTGTTGTGACATAATCAAAATTCAATGACATAAAATTGACCTTTTGAATAATGTGTTTAGAGGCTACCAAAACAATGTGGTACATACATTTTGTTATTCCCCATTCATTAGAAGCAAACAAATGCATATTGGGGATCTGATCCACCTTCAAAAACTCATAAAAACTTTACATGCACTCATAATTCATCATTAATCTCCCTTGTTTTAAATGGTGAAATATAGTTGCAAATTGAAAAAACTTTTTCTTATTGGTAGCCCTGGTCATTCATATAATAAGCAAATCCATTAGTGCAATAGATCTTGGAATTTTTTGCATGTTGGTATTCAAAATTGGTGTACCATTCTCCAACTTTTTGCCCATATTTGGGGCACTTACATTTTCATCTCCCATTATGTTTATGAAACCCATCTAGATTAGGAACCAAAACCTTTTTTCAAAATTCAACTTTAATGCATATCTTGCTTTACACATGGTGTATCTTTCCATTTACTCCAATTACAAGTTCAACCCACAAGTGTTTTTAAAATGTCTTTCCATTTCTTAGGATGCCTTCCTTTTTTTGAGATGGGTTAAAACCTCCAACATCATCAACAATAGAAGCAACTAAATTTCCAATAAAAAAAACAATATTAGAATTGGAGCTTGGCAAAAATGCTAGGTCCAATATGGGTATTGCAACATGTTTCAATTGTCCATTTCCACACATTGTTGAAGAATCTAGAAATACAATCCCAGATCCATATTAAAATTAAGAAAACTTGAAGTTTGTAAAAAATTTCATAGATGTCATGATTGAAAAAAAATGCCAATCCATAGTTACAACAAACAACATGAACAACAAACACATCACTTGTAATACTTTTGGATTCTTAGAAACTTTCATAAAACCCTAAACCTTATTGAAATTTCTTGCATTCTATGAAATCCAAAATAAAAGAATATTAATAAAAAAGTAAGGCAAAATCTTATTCGCACAAAAAATGTTGAACATCGTAACACAAGTATCAAGTTGATTTGTAAATACACCTTCCCAAAACACTTGCATGTTAGTTTTAATTATATACCTCTAAAGAACCGTCACAACAAGTTGTGTAGCAAAACAAAAGGGGTTTTGAAACCCCTTCGCCAAAAAAAACCTTGTAAAATGGTTGCAAATTGTTATAAATTGTTACATATATGGGAGGCAAGTTAACATTCCTTGGTTGAACTGATGACAACAACCAAAAACAACAATAACACTCAAGAAACATGACATACTCGAGCCCTCCTAACTTGATATGATCAACCTTCTACAGACATATATCACCAACAACAACAAGAAAATGATCTAAATGCTTTGTGGAATTGACACTTTGGAACAATAATGTAGATGACCCACAAACATTAAATTTTCACACAAAAAGGATTACACAAAGAAACATAGTAAACAATGGTGTAAAAAGAAGTGTAAGTCCATTAAGAGAACACTTACTTTTAAAAGATGCATCCTCTTTAACAAAGTTTTACACAAAAATGATTACACAAATAAGCATAAATAATCAATCTGTAGAAAGAAGTGTAAATATTTTAGGAGAACGTTCACCTTTAAAGGATGCATCCTCCTCAACAAAATTTTACACAAAAAGGATTGCACAAATAAGCATAAACAATCAATGTGTAAAAAGAAATGTAAGTCCTTTAAAAGAACACTTACCTTTAAAGGATGCATCCTCTTCAACAAAAATTTACACAAAAAAAGTTGCACAAATAAACATAAACAATCAATGCGTAGAAAGAAGTGTAAGTCCTTTAGAAGAACACTTACCTTAAAGGATGCATCTTCTTCAACAAAATTTTACACAAAAAAAGGTTGCACAAATAAGCATAAACAATCAATGTGTAGAAAGAAGTGTAAGTCTTTTAAAGGAACACTTACCTTTAAAGGATGCATCCTCCTCAACTTTTTATAACCTTCAACACATAATTAAACCTTTAATAGGTAGAATTGTACAATGCCTTGCACTACTAAAAAACATTAAGCCTAGTCAAAGAGTATGCTTTCACAAGGATCTTCCCATATCTAGAACAATTTGCAAAAGAAATAATAGAGGATCCTTTGAAGATGGCAAAATACCCTTTCCAATGAAAAAAATTAGGACCATCAATGTGGTATTGACCTATAAAAGAAGAAAGGCAAAATGTAACATGGCTTTTAAGCTAAGCTAAAGGAAAAAGTGACAACATTGGAGACAATGAACGTGGACTTCAATGGGAAAGAAAGGCAAAATGTAACATGGCTTTTAAGCTAAGCTAAAGGAAAAAGTGACAACATTGGAGACAATGAACATGGACTTCAATGGGACTTGTAAGTTGAGTGCTCAAATGACGATGTTATACAAAAGGAATGTAAAAGGAGATCACAATAGAAGGAATGGGGATGAGTAGCAACTACTAACTTGTGTTCATTTTAGGTTAATTTATGTGAGGTGTTATGATCAAGGGTCATTGTTTGGAATTGACACACATTGAGTTGTCAATGAATGTGATCATGAATCAAAATCGCTGGTTGTAAAACCCACAATTTGTAAATTGACACTTTCTATTTTTAACAAATTTACAAAATTAAAAAAGAAATTCCTTTCAAGGCTTTTCATACCCCTTTTTTTAGGTCACCTTTGATTGAAATTTCACACAAAAATAACATTGACCAATATGCACCAACACACCATGAAAGATGGATGAAATGCGAATAAAAAACATTTTTTAATTCTATTCATGTCCCATAACTAACTACAATGGTTAACAACCTTTTTGTCATTGCCAACTTTTTCCCAAAAACCAAAACAAAAAAAATGTGAAAATGAAACAATTTTTGGGGCTTTTTAATCACCAAAATTCAGAATAAATAGTAAAAATTGTGGAAATTTTATATTTGGTTTCAATAAGTTAGTAAAAAATATCCAAAAATGATTAAAATTTTTTGCTTTCATAGTTGGTTTATAACCAAATTTTGCTAAATCTTCCTATGTCTAATCACCACTTTCACTAAATTACCCTATGAATGACCACCCTTTTGGCTAAATCATTAAAAAGAAGCACAAGTGGTTAGCTACATATTAACCATTTACATGCATCTACCAACCTCATAGCCTATCAAGGGGCCTTGCTTACCTAGTTACATGGTAACCAATTACATTCCTTACACATAATTTACCTATGATAAGCACCCAATTACATTGGTGTTTTATTTTTGTGCAATATTTTGCCAAAATGCAGAAAATAACAATAAAAGGGAATATTATGTCACAAATTATGATTTTTTCTTGAAAAAATCAAAAAACTTTCGAGATTTAAAAAAAAAATTATTTAAAAAAATTCTTCACATTTGGACTCTCATTTTAGTTTGGTAATATTTTAAAAACTAATTTAAAACTATTTAGACATGTTCTAAAGAATAGTCACCATTTAACGTTAAATCCTTCTTAGGATGCTAGCCAATGAAACAACATCAAAAAATTAAATTAAATTAAATTAAATTAACCTAGGTAACATGAAAGGGGAATATATAAGTGTTTCACCCCCAGGCTTTGTATTCTTTTGCAATTGTCTAAAGGTGAGGTAGTAATAGAATGCAAAAATAGGCTTAAATGGACTCTAGCAATAGCCAAAAAAGCCCGAGTGATTGAAGGCCCTAATTTGCCAAAGGCCACTAGGCTTGGCTTGGTGCTTAGTGCTTAGTGCTTTACTACTTGCAAAATAATAATCTTTGAAGGCTTTCAACACAAAAACTTGAGGTCCTCATGAAACAAAATATACCATTTAAACTCATTTTATTTCCTTCCACATTTAATCACCCCTAAACCCCAAACCCTAAAACCCCTAACACATGGTTGATTCTATAAGCTCCAAACCCTAAACCCCCAACACAGGGTTGGCTCTATAAACCTCAAACCCTAAACCAACAACACATGGTTGATTCTATAAACCTCAAACCCTAAACCCCCAACACATGGTTGGCTCTATAAACCCCAAACCCTAAACCCCCAACACATGGTTAGTTCTACATGGCAAGTTCCAAGATGTTGAGTGTGTTGTGACATTGAGGTTACCCCGTTTTACACTAGGAGTCAAGGCCGATGTTCAACCCAAATCAAGCATTCCTATTGGTCTAAGAGTTGAAATTAGCCCCAAGGGCTGTTTACATTAGGAGTCAAGGGCTGAAATAGATTTTTATTTATTTATTTATTTATTTTTCAATCTGCCCCGAGCTACTAATTAATAAATGCTGAACTTTATGGCCTTGTATTGGCCCCCAAAGCTGAGAAAAGGATATCATCCAATTTGAAAAAAGATTATCATCCAATTTGGGAAGCCAATTTGCAACCCTTGGGGCCAATTTTCCAGCATTTATTTAATATCCTGACATCAATGTTCTAGCAACTATTAGTAACTCGGGGCCAAACAACAGGCCAAAAATGCTCAAAGTTGGCCCCGAGTTTTTTTTGGGCCCTGACTCATAGTGTAAAAAGCAGGCCTCAAAACTGGGTATGAAACTCCTATAAGGACTAATGTAGGTGAGAGACACAGTTTAGGCCAAAAATGCTCAAAGTTGGCCCCGAGTTTTTTTTGGGCCCCTGACTCATTGTGTAAAGCAGGCCTCAAAACTGGGTGTGAAACTCCCATAAGAACTAATGTAGGTGAGAGACACAGTTTGGGCCCAAAATGCTCAAAGTTGGCCCCCAGTTGCTCAAAACACAGCATCAATACCCCTCCTGTTTGATCATAAAGGGGTTGAGATTTCTAAAAAGACATTGAAAAAAAATTAAAAAATACCGATAGCCCTCCAGTTTGGTCATAAAAGGGGGGTAGAGATTTCTAAAACCCATTGAAAAAATAATACCCTAGTACCTTGGGCCAATTCGACACTAATTATATTATTATTTTCAGAAATGATGAAATTTTCAAAAAATTATTTCTTCCAAATCAAGAAATATTGTGAAAAAAAAAGTGTATAATTTAGGAATATTTCCATATGTTGAAATGAAAATTTCAAAATTAATTAATTAATTAATTATTCGACAAACATGTGTTGAAATGGCCAAGGTACTACTAGTAAGTACCCTAGTACCTTGGCCATTTCAACACATATCCGTCGAATAATTAATTAATTTTTGAGAAATTCATTTCAATAAATGAAATATTCTTAAATATCCACTAATTTTCCTTCACAATTTGTTTTTTTTTTTGATTTGGAAGAAATAAAATTTGAAAATTTCAACATTTCTGAAAATAATAATATAATTAGTGTTAAATTGGCCAAGGTACTAAGGTATTGCAGTTATAATTATTATATTTTTTTAACCTCATGTATTTTTTAATCCTGAGTTTCAGCATTTTATACTTATATATTTAATAAAATTTCATTTACTTTGCAGATGATAAGAGTGTTTAGAGGTTGAAAAAGGGGTTGGGAGATGAAAGAAGGGCCCAAAAGGAGGGTCAAAAACAGACCCATTATTTATTACCTTAGAGGGGCCAAAAATCCCTTACGCTAACTATACCGTAGTATCTTGGCCATTTCAACACATATCCATCAAATAAATAAATAAATAAATAAATAATTAATTAATTTTGAAACATTTTCATTTCAACAAATGGAATATTCCAAAATATTCACTATTTTTTTTCCTTCACAATTTTTTTTTTTGATTTGGAAGAAATTTTTTTTTTTTGAAAATTTCAAACATTTCTGAAAATAATATAATTAGTGTTGAATTGGCCAAGGTACTACTAACTAAGGTAGGGTTTAGGGTTTTAGGGTTTTCATAGTAAACCCTAAACCTAAACCCTACTACTCTATAATGAATCCCAACACAATATCCTTGCCTTGGTAGTTGGCAAGGCCCAAAGAAAAGCTGTGGTCAAAACTGAAGAGTTGGTGGGTGATTGGGTGGGGCCCCAAAATCCACCATTTTTCTAAAACCCTAAATTTAGGGTTTTTATAGTAGGGATTTCATAGTAGGGTTTATAGTAGTTTTAAACTCTACTTGTATTAGGGTTTTTATAGTAGGGGTTTCATAGTAGGGGTTTTTATAATAGTTTTAAACTCTTACTTGTATTAGGGTTTTTATAGTAGGGTTTTCATAGTAGGGGTTTTTATAGTAGTTTTAAACTCTTACTTGTATTAGGGTTTTTATAGTAGGGGTTTTTATAGTAGTTTTAATCTCTTACTTGTATTAGGGTTTTTATAGTAGGGTTTTCATAGTAGGGGTTTTTATAGTAGTTTTAAACTCTTACTTGTATTAGGGTTTTCATAGTAAGGGTTTTTATAGTAGTTTTAATCTCTTACTTGTATTAGGGTTTTTATAGTAGGGTTTTCATAGTAGGGGTTTTTATAGTAGTTTTAAACTCTTACTTGTATTTTGGGTTTGATTATGTTGGGAGGAAGAAAATGGGGTCCATTCAGAAAGACTAGTTTCAACAAACCTTGTGCAACTAAACTGAATAGAAGAAGAAGAACTCCACAAGAAATTGGGTTCACTGCAGAATTAATTGACTCATGGTTTGGGTTTTTGAGGTTTTTCAGAAGAAGCTATAGAGAGATGGAGGTGGGTTGGGGAGGAGGATTAGTGATAGCAGTTGTTGTGACATGGGTAGTTGGAGCTTATTGTTATTGGTGTGTCAGAGCTCTACCCATTGGAGTTCCCAGACTCCTTGCTAGCATACCAGTCCTAGTAGTTTATGCTTATTTGCCATTGATCTTCAACAGGCAGACTCACCTGATTGGTGTTGCAACTTATTTCTGTATCTTCACATGGGTGGGATCATTCAAGTTGCTGCTGTTTTGTTGGCATCAAGGACCTGGATGTGATCCTTGGGTGTTTGCATCCTTCCCCAGGTTTGCAATTGTCATGAGCTTTCCTGCTCACATCAAAAGGAAAGGGAGGGATTTGAAGAAATTCCCTGAAAGTAGTTCATGGTTTGTTCATATCATGGAATCCGAGACATGGAGCATGCTCTTGGTGAGATCAGGTGTGAAAGTCATCCTTTTGGGTTATATGCTTAATCATGTGTTTCCTATGCGGGATTCAATCCCCAAAAATGTCATGTTGGGGCTCTACTGCATCCAGCTCTATCTTTTTGCCACTATTCTGTTGGAAACTCTAGGAGCCATAGCCAATTCTGTGTTTGGAGTTGAGCTTGAGCCACACTTTGATAACCCATTCATGGCTACTTCACTAGAGGAGTTTTGGGCGAGGAGGTGGAACCTTCTTGTCAGCAACATGCTGCGCGAAACTGTTTACAATCCTGTATATTGGTTGCTTAAGACTAGGCAACAAAAGCTCATGGCACCTGTTGCAAATCAGACATCCAGTGAGCAGCAATCTGGAGCATTTGGTGCAACCAACTTGCAATCTGCTCCAGGAATCAAGTCAAGAAGCTCAATTCAAGAGGGGATTTCTGAAGCTCAACAACAACAACGACAAGTTGCAGAGAAGATACCTGAATCTCAAGTCAACATACCTAAGTTCTATGCAATGCTTGCAACTTTTTTGGTGTCTGGCCTTGCACATGAGCTTGCTGTGTACTACATGACCTTAAAAGTGACAGGTGAGATGACTGCTTTTTTCACTCTTCAAGGACTAGCCACTGTGCTGGAAGCCAGTTTGAAAGTCTACTACCCGCAACTAAAACCTCCAAAACTTTTATGCAGATTTCTAACTCTTGGGTTTTGTTTCATCACCTCAAGCTACCTGTTTTGGCCACCCTTGTCTCGAGGTGCTGACTTGCAGGTGATTGCTGAAATGCAGCAAATGCTCAGGATCTTCTGAGCTGCTTGATTTCCTAGTTGAGTTTGTAGCTAGAGGAATTTCATTTCATAGCCCTTGTCCTATAATCAAAGACAAGCAAAATTTTCATGTAAAACCAAACTACACACACACACACACACAAATCACATGTTCTTTCCAAACCAGGAAACTGGTTTCCACCACATTTGATTTTGTATATTTGGGATATCTGATTTTGGGGACACGTTCCTCAAGACAAGCAATGGAGCTTGTAATTCACATAACTTTGTCCTCTCACAAGTTCACACGTGTGTGTCTTGCTTCTCTCTTTTAAGTACCAGATACCTCTTTCCTTTTCTCTCTTTTATCACTCTTCTTGTGTTCCCTCTTCTTCTTCATGCTTTTCATCTTGTCTTTCTGTTTTTAGGTTTTGTTGAGGAACCAACATTCATGGTTGAATTTTCCTTGTACTGCTACCCTTGCAGCAGAAAACTCAGTAAGTGAGCTGATGAATGTTTTTGACCTCAACTCAACAACCAGCAGTTGAGCTGTTGAAGGAAGTGGCTGCTGTTATGTTAGTAGGAGGTCAATACCATACATGTACATGATTGAAGGTCTCTCTGAACACACATGATGACTGTTTCTGTTTTGTACAAACCACTCTCCTTGCTTTTGTTCATTCTCTTTGTTTTTTAGGGCTTAGGGTTTCCTCTTTTTTCATGCAATTTGCTGATATGTTGATAGATCTGAAATCTCTACAAACCAATACTATTGAGTCAAGTCTCAATTGCTTTCAGGTCGACTAAAATCATAAGTACAGAGTAACTTCAGTCTCAGTACTTATGATGAAGATACATTGACAAATTCATTGCTGTGTCTCAAATTCTGTGAAGAAAATATGTCTCTTTTTGAATAATATTTCTCTTTAGGGAATTGTTCAGTTTCCTACTTTGAATATGAAGAGAGAATGCAGTCTCTCATAGTGCAGTATACAAACATTCTATGCAATCAGAAGTGCTTTTTAAGTTTGCCTTTCCCCTCTTCACGGGAATGTATGAAGCAGATTTTGTTTTGTTTTTTGCCTTTCATCAATAGTGGTTTATTATCCAAAGCAATGTGCAGTTCAACTTTCCAACCAATTTGAGCTCCAAGTTGAAACATTTATGACACGTGCATGTGTGTTTCCTCAGTTGTTACAATTTGCATTTTCTTGGTAGCTAGCTGGCTCATGAAGATGCTCGAGGTTGTAACCCTTCATCCCTTGTCTGAAGTTATTGGCCCAGGAGCATCATATAGAGCGGTGACACTTACGGCTTTCAGTGCTCAGTGATGTTCAAGGATCTGAAACCAACTCCACCCATCTTAAAAGAGATAAATGTTTTCGCAACCAAAGCAGCTTGTTCCAGTCAATTGCAGTTCAAAGTCTCAAAAGGAAACACCAAAGTCTGACCTCTCAAAGACTATAAAAGTGGTACTTGTGATTTGGGAACATATAATCTTCTGTACCATTCCTGTTTCTTTTTCTGTTGAATTGGAGGAGACCACACTAGTCTGCTGCCTTTGCATATGTCAGTTAAAGAAGTGAGGAGATTCTGCACGTTACCTGCAGTTTCAGTTTGGGAATACTCACTGGAGGAGGTTGCAAGTCGGCAACAGAAAGGACTTGGAGCAACTACGGTGATGGGCATGGCCCACTTCAGTGGCAATTGTTTTTCAAAGAAGTTTCGAAGTCAATCTTGCCTTGAATAGGCTTCATGGATTGGTTGTCCATGCCACAGGGCTGCAGCCGCAAGCTTGATGGGACAAAGTTGCATGTTATATGAAATAGAAGGGACCATAACAGCATCCAGAAGGTTTGGAGAATGTGCACAGGCTCATGGCAGCAAATGGCAATACTTTGGAGACCTGCGGACAATGGGAGACTGAGGATTGTGAAGAGAAAGTTTCCCCTTGCAGTCGGTAAGAAAGAGAATGACCTCTAAAAGGATTTCTCAATGAGAACAGGTGCTGTTGGGTTGGAGATGGGAGGAAAAGTTCCACAACATGCTGATGGCAATGTCATAGCTTACAGTTTTTCCCCCCTAGAAGTGATGAGAGCTTACAGGATGCTTTGGATCTGTTCAACTCAGATTCTACTGATTGTGGAGGAGGGTTATGAAGACTGATGTTGAAGATGGGAGACTGTTTCTTTCTTCAACATTTTATATGCCCACGATGCTCATTATATGGACTCCAAGGTGATCTACTACATTGAAATGGAGTGAGTCAGACCGCTTATCAACTGAACATTGTTCAATTAGTTGGTAAGAGATTCCACTAGGGTTTTTCCTAGATTCTAGTTGACATTTGATAAGAGATTCCACTAGGGTTTTTCCTAGATTCTAGTTGACAATTGATAAGAGATTCCACAAGGGTTTTTTCTAGATTCTAGTTGACAATTGATAAGAGATTCCACAAGGGTTTTTTCTAGATTCTAGTTGACTTTTGCCATACTACATGCACAAGTGGAAGTGAGAAATCCAAACTTGGAAATCTTTCACCCGTCTCTCACCAAAACTTGTCAAAATGGTCATCACTAAACACTCACTTAATCCACGTCGAGAATGTGATAAGGAATAGCCACTTAGAGAGGTTGGGATGTTAAACCCTAAAAATCAAATAGTTTTTCTCAACCTTAACTTGAAACCTCCTTGACCATGTTTTATTTTAATATCATGTTAGGGTTTCAAAAAATAAAATAAAACCATAAGGGTCGGTGTTTAGGGGGCCAATTCTCACTCTAATGTTAACCTACAAGTTAGGTTTCATATATGATTCTCAAAGTGAGAATTGGCTTGAAACCGGGAGCCAATTCTCACTCTGATGTTAACTTACAAGTTAAGTTTTGTATAAGGTTCTCAAAATGAGAATTGGCTTGAAATCGAGGGCCAATTCTCACTCTAATGTCAACTTACAAGTTGGGTTTCATATAAGGTTCTCAAAGTGAGAATTGGCTTGAAACCTTGGTCGATTCTCACTTCTCACCTTTTTACTAATACTTGCCCAACACTAATTTAGGATTTTTGGGGATTTTTTACATACAAGGGCAAACATAATCCACCATAGCACAAATGTCATCACCAATACAATACAAAAAAAAAAAGGAATCATTCTACATCAATGGGACAAGCTTTCTCATAAGGTAGGCATTGATGTCAAGTGAAAAACACACATTGTTGCAAAGCAACACAATGGAGCAATTCAATGCCAACAACATAAGAACTAAAATGAATATACCAAAAAAAAAAAAAAACTTTAATATTTGCAAAAGAAACGAAGCAATTAAAAACCAGATCGAAGTGAAAAACAAAATTTTAAAATAGCAACATACTTGCCCCCTCTTGCACAAAATCAAACATATGATTAAAAAAACATGAAATGCAAAACCTAAATTGCAAAAAGAAAGAAATGAAAAATTAAAAAATGTAAAGAGAAAAAAAAAAAACAAGGCAAAAGGAGTCTTAGGAACCTTTTTACATGATGTAGATGATTGTGTGTGACGTAGGTAATTTCATTTGCTTCAATTTTTTGTTCTTAAATTTTGCAAGAAGATGAAATTCAAAGCAAAAATTGCAAACAACATGTGCAACGAAATCACAAGTGAAGAATTGGAATGAAATAGCAAACAAAAAACAAATCTAGAATGAAAGAACAAAATCAAAGTGAAACACCAAAATCATAAAGATGACAAATCTAGATGTTATCCAATAAGGAATGTGTGCATGGAAATCACAAATATGACAATTAATTTGATGTAAATTACAAGAAGAAACATGTAGGAATGCACAAAAAGCTAAAAGGAATGATGAAAAAGTGATGCTAGTACTTTAAAACAATACAAATGAAAAGACAAAAAAATGAAAAAGGTGATGGAAAGACATTTAGGTTAAAACATTGTCATTTCTTTACAAAAAGCTAAAAGGAATGATGAAAAAGTGATGTTAGTATTTAAAAGCAATACAAATGAAAAGACAAAAAAAGGAAAAAGGCAATGGAAAGACATTTAGGTTAAAAAACTATCATTTCTTTACACAAGGGAAGGGTCTAGGTTTAGACCTTTTTAGATTTTGCCATATTTCTTTTTCTCTCTTTGCATTTCTTTTTTTTAAAGATTTTTGTTTTGCATTTTTTTTGGTAAACTATATTTGATTTTGTGCAAGAGTGGGTGGGTATCATCATTGTTATTTTTTTAAAATGTTTTTCATTTTGATCTATTTTTTATTGCTTCATTTCTTTTGCAAGTATCGGAGTTTTTTACTTCTTTTGTATATTCATTTTTGTTCATGTGTTATTGTTGGCATCAAATTGATCCATCTTGTTTTTCTACAATTGGATGTGTTCTTCACTTGACTTCAATGTCTACCTTGTGAAAAAGCTCGCCCTACCTATGTAAAATCATTAAATTTTTAATATATATTAGTGTTGGTGTTTTTGTTGTGACAAATTACATTCATCTTTAGCATCCAAGTTTTTTTAATTTAACTTTTTTTCCTTCTTTCTATAATGTTGACAGTTGGTAATTGAGTTGTGAAAATTTTGTATAGTGAAGATTATCGTGTTGTCGAAATTTGGAAAGATAATTGGCATGCATTAATTACATTGTTCATAGCTTTTCAATTTCTTGACCTACAAGCTATTTTTGGATATGCCACGTTACAAAATCAATACCATCTTTCACTATTAATGTTAATGAAAAATTGTTTCGATTAAATGATGGTTTTGAAGTTTTTGTGTTGTGCATTGACTTTGAATCACCTCTATTATGTCCTAAAGAAGATGTTGATTTGTATGCACACTTGTTTGACTTTTATATTTCATTACATCTTGAACAATTTGATGTTCATGATAGTTCTAGTAATGTTTCTAGGGATCTCAATTGTGAGGTTTCTATTTTCTCATTTAACATTGTTGAAGATATTTTTTATGAATATGGTGTTCATGAACTATGTGTTAATTCTATTTTTGAACCATGTTATAATTTTGTTGATGAATCATGATTAATTCTAAAGTAATGTCGTTGAAGGGAAATCTAATTGTGGATCTCCAAGTAAAAAACCATGTTCAAAATCTGAATTTCTTGATATAGTTGAAGCGGAGATAAACAATGTGAATAAAAGAGGTCAAAAAACAAGTAAACTTGTTGAGTTATCAATGAAAAACACATTTGATGAATGAAGAGTTTTTATGGGTTTTGACATGGAAATTGTTTTTTTGATTTCTATGAAATGAAAACAATATAAAGGACTTGGTGGACATGATCCCCATGTTTGTTCATTGAGTTGCAAAAATAGATGGTAGTTTATACCTCCTACTAATAGTACAAGGTACTAATTTTTATATATATAAATTTCTTATATTCTTCGCTGATTGTTGCAACTAAATGTTTTTTGGTACACATGTTAATGTGTTTTGCATTTTTTGGTGATGTTTTTCAATTTTTTCATTTTTGTTGTTGAATTTTTTAAACATTTTTTATGACTATATTTTCCAACTTGTTTTTTTTGTAATGTAATATCTAATCCTTGATAAGAGGCACTTGAAGAATCATAAAACATCAATAATAATAACATGTGGTTAAAACAAGTAAAACACTTACATTCTGATTCAATATTTTCATTGATGTTAGGTATCACAAAATTAAAGTTGTTGGTGATAAAGCAACATTACAAGCTTCAACAACTAGTCTTGGCAAGTTTGTAAAAAAATCGATGTATTATTTATTGAAGAAGAACAAAACCTGTTGATATAGTCAATGTGTAAGTTGACATCTTCAGATGGTTTTGAATAATTGATTTAGATACTTTTGTATGCGAAACTTTTTTATAAGGGGTTATTTTGAACTCAAGCTAAAGGATTTTAGATAACGAATTTCCTAACTTGAAGGAAAAAATCTTATCAAGTAAAATTGGTTGAAGTATTGGAATCACCCAAATGAGGGAAAACTTGTTCCTTGCGGGTATGGGATGGAGGTAACTATTCACTATGATTCATTTATTACAAAAAATACATTTTTTAATTTTATATATTTTTTGGTTATGTTTGAAGCTTTTTCTTTCTTTTGATTTTTTTAATTATGTTTTTTATCTCATCATTTTTTCTTCCTTTTTTGTATTTTATTTATTATTTATCTAGGTACAATCATAATAAAGACTTAAAAAACATAGTGATATTTAGTTTTTATTTTCATTTTTTGCTTTATTGGTGGGTTTATGAATTTTGAAATTTTTTTACACTTTGATTATTTTGTATGTAAGTGCAATTGTATTGATAAACACTTGAGAAATAGGGTGATGCAATTGATAATAAAAGGGAATTGAGGGGTGGTAATTTGTTGCAATATGACAAAGCCTTTAGTGAAGAGAAAGTTGTGTATGGTAAGACCAAGGTATGTTTTCTTTGTTGTTTTTTATATTTTTCAATTTTCGTTTTCATCATTCTTGGCTTTTGGTTTGTAACTAGTTGCGTTATGTGTAGGAATTCCATTATGGAAGAGCTTTTGATGTAATTTTTTCCTTTCATCTTGTTTTAGTTGATGAAAAAATTGTTGATCTTGTTCATGATAACTATGATATTGATGGCGTTCTTGTTGTTTGAGTTATTGTTGTGTATGGTGGTGTGGTTAGTGTTTGTGTTTTCTACTAGGTTGTTGTTGCTTGTGTTTATTTTTTGTAAGTTATTAGTGTGTATAATGGTTTGGATGGTGTTCATGCTTTTGATGAGGTTGCTACTGCTAATGTTCTGAAAAGGTTCATGCTGTAATTTTACAAACCAAGAGAATTTCATTGTATATGTTTCAGAAACTAAGAATTTAATTATTGATCACAATGACATTTTAAGGAATGATTTGTTCAATAATGAACTTTTGAAGCATAAGGGCATTATGAGATGTAACATTTTAGTGTAATGCACCACTTCAAACTATGAATGTTAATATGGTATTCAATTCAATCACGTATTTGGCTACTAGTAGAATTATGTCATAACTATCAACTTCTTATTAATCCAAAATATGTTCCTATTTTTGCACCACCACATGATGTAGTTGATAAATGATCATATTGAACTTTTTTCATATTCATATTTCTGGTTATGATTTGTATAATTATAATTTTATAAATTGCCATGCTCATTTATGTTTGATGTTTCATGATTTAGTTGTTGCAAGAGATATCCCAAGGGTTGTCATTGTGTTTGTGCATCCATCACAATGTAATGAATGCATTTGGACGTAGACATAGTTTTGTGTCATGTTAGTATAATGTCAATCTAGGTCAAAACAAAGTTGGGTTGCTTAAAAAACTAGTAAAGATGACTAAAAATCATGTTATTTAATCTTCATAAGCCTTGCTAGCAATTGAATTTTTTTTGGGTGGCAACTGATGTTTTTTCAAATAGTGATCAAGTGTTTTTGGGGAAGAATTAAATATTTTCAATTATTAGATCAATGGTGGAGACTAAGCCTTGGTCCATTGAATGACTAAAATGTTTTGGAAGCAATTATTAGAACATTGCTAAAAAAATTCGCTTGCTACAATTGGCAACCAAATTTTTCAATCACCCAATTTGATGACCAAATTTTTTTTGATCACCTAGGTTGGTGATTGATTTTTTTTAGTCATTGGATCAATGGCAATTGTTGATCAAACAATTAATTTTTTTTAGGTAGCTTTCAAATTTTTTTTGAATAGATTGGAAAATCCGGTCGCTTATTGTGGTGACTAAAACTTAAAAGTTGGTGATTGAAATTTTTTGATTACCTAGTTTAATGATAGGAAAATTGAAAATTTGGTCACCAATCCTTTATTGACCAAATTTGTTTTTAGTCACCATACATAATAGGGGCAACTTGGGTGTAATGGATTTTTTTCTTATGTTAGTCCTAATGGACACAAATGATGTTCGATGGATGTCGATGTGATGCCCGACACAAAATGGCTATGTCATGTCGATTTTAATAACCCTTGATATTGGGTTATTTCAATTGATAGTAATTGCATTCTACCATTGATTTGAACAAGTTGTAATTTTAATTGATTTAAAATATATTCTTTCCTACCATGTCATTTGTGTTGAACATGTTTAAGTTGAACTTTTTTTTATTTGAATATTTAATAAATTTTTTGAGGTTGAAATTGTTTTTTCAATGTTCATCACATGTATTTTAAAGTTGAGTTTTTTGTGATAGTAATTGTTTTAGGAAACATTTTGAAGTTGATTTTTTTTAATGTTCACGTGTATTTTGAGGTTAATTTGTTTTGAGCAATTGGACTATGATGTTTGAATTTGAATTTGGACAAATGAGGTTGAAAGTTTTTAACATTTTCACTTGAAATATTTAATTTAAAATGGCTTTTAAAAATTTATCATAAGTTTGAATTAATTTTTTTTGGGTCATTCACTATGAAAGGAGATATGTTAAAGTATAGTGTGTAAATATATTTTATTATGGAAAAAGGAAAAAAAAAAAAAAAAAAAATAAATTCTGACCATTGGAAGTTTTTTTATAAAATAAAAAATAATTTTTAATGATTTAATATCCATTTTTAGATTGGTTAAT
>Ga0116227_10004382_pt1 | contig 30665 bp, 21 predicted proteins | sample S1TSphgellanicum_FD_89693 | JGI IMG/M metagenome (GOLD analysis project Ga0116227, IMG submission 89693) | Host-associated microbial communities from peat moss isolated from Minnesota, USA - S1T2_Fb - Sphagnum magellanicum MG | ecosystem: Host-associated > Plants > Peat moss > Unclassified... | reverse complement strand
GTGGTGTGACGTGTTAGGGTGGGGGGGGGGTTCTCGGAGAGAGGGGGGGGAGAGGGCTTCGGGGCCAGCCCCTCCCCGGTCCGTGGAGTTGATGGAGTGGGGGCCCCCCCCCCCCCCCCACCCCTTTCTTCTTCTTCTTCTTTAGTGTCTCTTGGAAGAAAGGTTGAGATTCCTTTGTGGATTATTATTGGTACCTATTTTTCACCAACAAATAAATTCCATTTTGGATTTAAAATTATATATTTTTCAGAATAATAATAATAATAATAATAATGATAGGTATATGGGAATAAAATTTAGCCATTATTGAAATAAAAGGTAGATTCAGCTTCTCATATTAGTGCCATTATTAGTAATCTTGGCATGTATTTGACACATGTTTGTCGAATAAATAATAATTAATTAATTAATTAATTAATTTTGAGGATTCCATTTTTTGACAAATGATATATTCTCAAATATTCCATTGGATTTCTTTACTTTCCTTTCACACAAAAAAATTCTGAAAAACAAAAAAGATATTTTTTTGGGTGGAAAATTTCAACATTTCTGAAAATAATATAATTAGTGTCTAACTCACCCAGGTACTAGCTAACTAGGGTTCCCAGGATTTGGCTACTAACAGCTCTCTTATGTTATAGAGATTTGAACTCTAGGGTTTGGGTCCTTTACATAATAATAATAATAATATGTGCTTTGAACTTTAACTTTGGTTTAGGTCCCCTTTTCTCTCCCTCTTGCTCCTTGCATCCTTGCCTATATATTTTTTGAAAAATTCGAAATTTGGCTACTAAAACACCCCCCAAAAAAACACTAAAAAATTGGCTATTCATTTTTTAATATTATTTATATAAAAACCAAACCACCATTTGGCAAAAAAACTTCCAAAAGAAAAGAAAGAGGAACTAAATATATATATATATACATACACACACAAGACAATATTTGTATTCTTTTGTTTTTTTTTTTTTCTTTTTTTTCTTTTTTTTGGTTTTGTTTGGGAGGGGGTTGCTTTAATTCCTGGTCTAGAATTTTGTTCTCATTCTTTCATTCTCCTTCTTGTTGTTGTTTATTAGTTTGTGGTAATAATTTTAAATTATTATTATTATTATTATTATTTTAAAATCTTCAAGGAAGAATGAAAAATAGTAATTTCCCAGATTGAATTAAATTAAATTAATATTTCCCTATTGCTTTCCCTTTTTTAAAAAATTCTTCTTCCTGCCAATGCCTCTGCCTGTACATCAGCATTTCATTGGAAAAAAAATAATTTCAAAAATAATAATGTATGGGTGGGTCTTGTCAAATTGATGACAAGAATTTTTGGTTGTTTTTTGTTTTTTGTTTTTCTTGCAGAAATTTTGTGTGAGTGTGTGTGAGTGTGTGTGTGTGTGTGTTTTTGTTTTTTTTTGGTTTGCATTGCATTGCAACAATAGATGATGATGATGATGATGATGATGCTGATTGGAGAGGAACAGACTCTTTGAGGAAAGAAGGAAGGATTTTTGCTTCATAGACTCACTCAGAGACATACATTTGTTTGTTTGTTTGTTTGTTTTGTGTTTTTTTTTTTCCTGGGTTTTGTGTGAAGAAGGAAGGAAGGAATGGGTTTCTCTCAGTTTTAGACTGCATATCTTCTTTTAGACAGTAGGTCAGTTTGCATCACTTTTTGGGGGAAAAAAAAAGAAGAATTGGGTTTTTTTGGGGAGGGGCTGAATTGGGTTGTTTGAAAGCAAGATCTGGGAGTGGTGTTTTTTCTGTTTGAATCAAGGAAAAAAAAAAGGAAAACCAAAAAAAACTGATTGATTTCTGTGTCTTCCTTTTGTGAAGAAGAAGAAGAAGAAGTAGTACTTGTAGTACTAGTAGTAGCAGCAGCTGCAGCAGCAGCAGCAGTAGTAGCTATGGTTCTTGCTCCAGCTTTTGTTTTTCAAGGAATTGGGCATTTTTTGCCAGGTTTTCAGGGGATGTGAGAGTGGAGAGGAGGAGGATTTGCGTAAGTAGGCATCACACAATTCTCTCTCAGAGCTTCTGGAGCTTTCTTCCTTGTTTTCTTTTCATCTTGGGTGGTGATTGCTTTTGGTGAAATCTGGGTGAAACGTGAGTTTTGCGGCTTTGCAAAATCTGATGGTGGTGGGTTGGGCAAAATGGAATTACCAACATGGGTGTTTTGTGTAGGAAGCCCTCAAGGTACATTTAGTCTACAACAATTCGCATGAGGAGGAGCTGACCTTCTTCTTCTTCTTCTTCTTACACCCCGTTGTTCCATACAGTATCTCCAAAACCCAAGTGCTGCTGCATCTCCTCTAGCTCCTGCCTGCCTGCTGCCAGCATTCTCCAGGTATACATACATTCATACATATGCTCTTCTTCTTTCCCTTCAAAACAGTTGTTGTAGTGTTTCACCTACTAGTAGGCGCAAATCCTGAAAGATTGAATCCCAACATGCTTCCGCGCGCGCGCGCGCGAGAGAGAGAGAGAGAGAGATCAATTGGAACTGAGTTTAGATGGATTTCTGTATGTTCAAATTCTTCCTCAAGATGGTCTGTTGTGGGTTGCTCCTGAAATCAACCACCATCCATCAACACACCCCACAGCAGCAGAGTAGCCGCTCTTTTCTCATGTAGATCAGGTTTCTTTCCTTTTTTTTGGGTGGGTTTGTTTGTTTTTCACTTGACATTCCTCAATGTAGCACTTGCATCATCATCATCAGACCCAGCAGGCAGGCTTGTGCAGGATGCAAAAATTATTGCAGGGGCAACAGACAGACAGACAGAACTACCTCTCCTTGATCCCTGCTGTTTTTCTTTCATCTATGGATGAATTCTTTCTAGGCCCAAGATGATCTGGGTTAGCAGGAATCTGATGTCACATTTGCCTTTTGTTTAATGCATTGGAGGATGATCCTGTCCGTGTGTGTGTCATCACAGGTTAGGTCCAGGTGAGATCCACATTGTAGCAGCAAATCAGTGAGAATGGAGAAGGATTTGACTGTCCGACGAGCTTCTTGGCCATGGAAGAAAAAATCCAACGACAGAATTGCTGCATCTCCAGAGTTTGGGTTTGGAGGGACAACACCAACTCCACCCAAGCTATTTGATGAACAGGTAAGAACTTCTTTTGCTCCTTATGTCATCAATCACACAAGCAAGCCCATTCACAAACCCTTGGAATTCTTGATGGGGTTTTTTTTTTTTTTTTTTGGGTTGTTTTAAATCTAGAGTCTAAGGATCTCCTTTCTTTGCATTTGATATCTCTGCTGCTCATGATGCCAATCATGCCCACCGCAGGTCAAAAAACTGCCAATGTATGTATGTATGTATGTATGTATGTTACTTGAAGAGCAGCTCAGTAATGAGCTTGTCAGATGATACTTTTGCTACAGACTCAATTGACAAAAAGTAGTTGATCAGTTGTACACAAGTGATGGCTATGGGTGTCGTCAGGAAGTGGCAAGGATATTGGATGATCAGTCTCGTGTGGCTAATGATGCACTTCGTCAGGCGGAAGCAAAAGCAAAAGCCAGGGATAAGAAGCTGGAGATAGCACTCTCTGACCTAGCTGCTAAAGACGAACTTGTGAAAAAGCATATCAAAGTTGCAGAAGAGGCTGTGATTGGTAATAAATTTCTTTTCTTTTCTTTTGCATGCCTCTTTAGTACCACTACAATGGGTTGTCAGATTTCAACTTAATTGAAATTCATATCAGCTCTGGGCCCTGGGACGATTTTCAATTTGGGTCATGGTGGATTGAGTTCATGTTTTATGTGGGAGTAAGCAGGTCGGGACAAAGCTGAGGTGCAGTCAGCAGACTGGAAGGCACAGCTGGATGCAGCCATGAAACGAAACCTAGGGCTGGAAGACCGAGTGAAATACCTGGAGGGAGCTTTGAGGGAGTGCACACAGCAGTTACAGTTTGTGCACAAAGAGCAAGAGAAACTTCGCACCCATGAAGAAACAGTAGTGACGACAAAGACAAAGACAACAATGCAGCCCAAATATGATGAACTATGTGCAGAAATGAATGCACAATTGGCCAAGGCATCACAACTGGTGGCATACACCCGCAATGAGCTCTCAGTATCACAGGCACATGCAAATTCCCTCACACTTGCATTGAAGGTCAGTCATGAAAAACCCATCGAATGGACTTACTTTCACATCTGGAGGTTCTTTCAGACTTCATGGTTTTGCTAACATCTTTTTGAACTTCTACAGGAGCGAACAGCTGAATTTGGAGCCATTGCAGAGGCGAAGGGATGTCTGGAGATGGAAATCAGCAGTTTGAAGGTTACCCAACACACCTTCTCTACGCACTTTACTATTTCCAAATCTGTATGTGCAGTTGCGTAAATATAGCAGCAAGAGGAAACATGTGTGATGTTCGGTTATAGAGAATGGTGGAACAAAGAATCCCAAATCATTGAACCCACAACCTGCAATCTGCCCATTTTGTCTGGAATCTTAATGCATGGCATATACTGTTTGGGAATAGTCTAGCTGATGAGTATGTGGGTCATTGTTGTGCCAGGTAAAACTAGATGGGGTGGAGAAAGACAATGTAACTCTGCAGCAGGAAAACCAGATCTTAAAAAGAGACTTGGAGATGTGGAAAGCCGAGTGTGAATATCAGCGAAAGAGTTTGGAATCTGTTTCTCAACAGCATGTAGAAAGTGTGAAAACTATTGCAAGGCTGGACGCTGAGTGTTCCCGTCTCCGCATTGCAGTCAACAGAAAGCTTCCACCAGGTAGGTATCTTATGCCACTCCTTGCTTTGAACTTCAGTTGGACAGGTACTTTTTTTTGTGGTGGATAATATCAGACCTGCAAAGTGCTATAGCGGATTTGCCCACCAGATTCAGCATTTTGTTTTGTCATGTGCTGTCTGGGAGACTTGTGATTCAATGATTGAACTCCTTTTTTAATCCAGGCGCACCAGTAGTCTCCCGATCAAAACAGGATATGAGGAACCGGAGGTTTGGATTAGGAGGGCGTGGTGGGCATGGTGGCAGGGTGGATAATAGGGAACAGGATAATAGTAGTGTGGAAGAAAACCAAAGTGATGCAGATATATTGGCCAAGAGAATCATCAGTATGGAGGAAGAAGTGTTCACACTAAAGGGAGCATTGATGAAGAGGAATGAGGAGCTTCAAGCTTCTCGAATCATGTGTTCCAAAACAGCGAGTCAATTGTCAACGGTCGAAGGGCAGCTAGAGTTGGCCATGAGAGCAGGTAGGTAATCCCCCGAAGCAGCAATTCAGGCATATCCCTAGTGGAGGATCTTTGGGATCCATTATTATATATTACCGCCTCAAAAAAAAGTTTCTGAACTTTCATAAGGTACCCACCAATGCAAGGGAGAAAATGGGTTTTTAACTTACTGTTTTTTCTTTTGTTTTCTTCCAGGGACTCCTAGTTCTGGAAATGGCAGGGAGCTGAATATCTGGGCAGTTGGTCCCTTTGATAAATCCAATATAAGGAAATCCCACAAAAGGCAGGATTCATATAACTTCGAATTGATGGATGACTTTGTGGAAATGGAGCAATTGGCGGTATTACAATCTGAACCCAGCACGATATCAGAAGCGGGTATGGAAACCATGTCTGTGGCCAGCTTCCTGCATCAAATATCCAATTCGGAAAAAGTTCTCCAGGTGACAGACAAGGACCAGGACTTGCAAGCCAGTGGTGTAACCGCATCTGTGGCCAACTTGCAACATCAAGTAGATGACTTGCAAAAAGCTCTAGCAGATAAAGCTCTGGATTTGCAAGCTGCCAATGAGAGATGCCAGGAGTTGAATTCAAGGCTTGTGAATTCTGCTGAACAGATTGCTGCCTTGCAAGCCCAAAATCAAGCCAATGAAGCTTCGATGACTCAGTTGCAGGAGAAATTGGATGGGTTACTTGCAACAGCCCAGGAAGGTTCGGGTGGAGGAGCCCAAAGTCTGTGCTCCATTCACAAGGATGCTCCAAAAGCCTGGAATTCAGTCTTGGATCCAGGGTTCAAGGTAAGCAGTTGCCACCCATTTTTGAGCAGCAGCTCTTTTCACACCCACCCAAAATGTGAATTTCATATTGATCCACTGTGTACAATGCAGGCAAGCACTGTCCAATCAGGACTGATGGGTGCATTGAGCAAGCTTCTGCAAAGCATCAAAGTTCTAGCCCAAGCGATCGGAAGTGAACATTCGTCCTCAGCTAAATTAGAGCAACGAGGCAAAAATGCATCATCATTGAAGAATGCCGGTGGTGGCCAGAATGCTCCATCAATCCACTGGAAAGATTTTCGATTAGAATCTGCCTTTTTAAACCTTGTCCGGGTGACAAATGATTTATTGGGAGGGAAAACAGAAATAGTCAACTTTGTTGTAGAGCTTGGGATTGTCCTCGATGGCGTGATGTTGGTAGGGGACTTTGGTTCACTCAAGCAACAGTTGGAGGATTCAGTCAACGAGAAAATTGCTAGCCACGAGAAATTGGAGATTGCGAAGAGAGAAATCGCCAAATATGAAGAGGAGTTGCGAGCATTCCAGGCAAAACATGCAGCTTTAGAGTCACAGGTTCGTTCCAAGTTGGATCACGTTGCTGACATTGAGTCTCGGATTGACCAGCTTATAAGTGAGAAACAGGCATTGGAGGTTTCTTTATCACAAGCCAATGAGCAGGTGAAGGATCTCAAGGAGCAACTTCATGAAACCAAGACTTTGTTGGAGGACTTGCAAAGGCAGGAGGTAAGTGTGAGAGAACTCCAGATACAAGAAGGTTTTGGAGAGATGCAAAAGTGGCAGACTGCTTTCATTGTTTTTTGTGGCAACCAACCTGAGCATATTTTTGTCTAACATGAAATTGTGTCGGCAAATTGCAGGATCTAGAGAAGAAGGAGGACGACATGCTGGAGGATGAGCTGTTGGAGCTTTCATCTTCAAAACCTGGGTTTGCATCAAGTCGTCAGGCAACAGATGCAGACATGACACAACTGAATGAGAAGGTGACTGCATTGGAGGTTGAACTTCACAGGGAGCGCAACCGAAACCAAGAAGTCATCACCAAACTGGAAGATTTGCAAGAACAAATACACCAGTAAGTCTGGCAACAGACATACACAGTCCTACCCCTTTTTTCGATTCTCCTCCCCCATGGGGCTGCTATTGATTGTCACCAAACTGCCGCTGCTGATCTATGATGTTGGGTGGTGGGTGTGCAGAGGAGCTAACCACAGTGACCACTCTGGCAGTTCACATGGCGGGGAAATTGAATGTTCCCAGCAGTCAATGTCCGATGACAATGACACAAAGGCTGCCAGAAAGGTATCTGAAGTTGTGTGCAATGGTGCCGAATAATTTTTGTCCTTAACAATCCGAGTTTTCCACTTGGCAGTTTAGGGTTTAGGGAAGAGCAAGCACAACATACTCATGCTAGAGGTTTTCTTATGTTTTGCAGGAGAGAGAAATCGCAACTGCAGCATTAGCTGAGTGTCAACGGACTATCTTAGCCTTGGGTAAGCAGCTCAAGGTCCTTGGCTTTGACGACTTGCCGGATGCAGCCCTCTCATCAACAGCATCTCCAAACTCAGCTCAAACAACAACACAAACAACAGAGCTTCAGCAATGGCAGCAGCAGACGCAGGCAATTGATGGCAATCTCCCTGGCAAAGGTATCCCATGGAACAAAAACCAGAGGCCACCATGGACCCAGAGCCCACCCATGTCAGCTCATAGTCCACAAGACCACCAGCAAAATGGGTTTTCTTACTCTCCTTACCCAAGTTTCCGACAAGCTGCCAATGGTGTCCAATTGCAGCCTGAAAACTGTGATGAGCAGCCAGTCTCAATACCTGAATCACCTGCTCAATCAGATTTAGACATACAGGGGACACTCTTGAGTTCTGGATTACCTTCCATGGCATTGAGAAGCATGAGGACAGTGCGATCAAATTCAAAGTTGAAATCCACAAATGGCACTGAGTTTTCAGCCAATGGCAGCAGCTGCAGTGAGGAAACTTTGTCAGAAAGTAAACGACTCAGTTTCTCCACAGTGAGTCAATTCTATTCTCCTTCCTCATAGCAAGACACGTGGTTCTATGTAAAAATTACACATTCCCACTTCAATTTCAAAACCTGCTGCCAATTGGGGAAACACTCAATATGTGGATAGTTACAATGCACACATATGCACGTTTTTTCAGGATTCTAATGTGTTTTTCTGAACTAACACAGAATGTACCATATACAGAATTCAGGATTCTAATGTTTTTCTTTCTGAACTAAACAGAGTCCGAGCCTACATGGGAGGAGGAGGGGATTCTAATGTTTTCTGAACAAAAAGGAATCCACACCAGATATAGAGAATGGGGGGGAGGGCGATTGGAGAAAATTTCTTTCAAATCAGGTGTGATGAATTAGTTTTTTTAGCTGAGTGTTTTGGAGCAGCACAATATGTCTGTAAGAAGTTTACACATACGGTACTCCTTATTGATAAAAAAAAAACAAAGGGACCCGATGCAACAAATCAGGTATAGGGTTAGTTAAGGTTGTTGAAGCTTTTGTTACAAACAGGTCCCGGGTGTGTTGGTGTGATCCCTACCTGAAAACCCCATCTCCTCCTATATCTTCGCTGTGGACATTGTGTGGAGTGCTCTCAAGAAGTTGATTGTAAAGATGGTGGGGGAGGAAGGCACAAGTACAAGATTTTCTTTGTGGGTGGAAAAGAAAAAAGGTGCGGGAGCTCATTTATTTAGCTTAAGACTAAAATTTTGTGTCAAAATTAGTTTTTGGCATCAAACTTGTAGCTCTCTTGCTCCCGTAGTTTGTGAAGTCTCAAAATTGTGTTTTGTGTGTACAATGGCCAGAAGTCAATGTAAAAAAGTCTCAATGTTTTTTGTCTATTGAAATTTCAAGCAACAAAGAAGTGGAAAAATCAGGGTTTTTTTTTTTGGTTAAGGGTTTAGGGTTTAGGGTAAAGGGTTTGCCCTTTCCTACATGAAGGCAGAAAATTGTAAGTCATCTGAGAAACTCAGGAACCAAAGAAGAAGAGTGAGTAAAGTGTCCACAGGACTGAACCAAAAAAGAATTTGATTTTCAAAAAAACCAACAATGAGGTGGACAAATCCAAGGGTTTTCCTTTTTAGGGTTTAGAGTAGGAGGTGGAAAAATCCAGGGTTTTTTTTTAAAGTGTTTTTAGAGTATGAGGTGAAAAAATCCAGGGTTTTTCTCTTAGGGTTTTTGGAGTATGAGGTGAAAAAATCCAGGGTTTTTTTCTTCAGGGTTTTTGGAGTATGAGATGGAAAAAATCTAGGGTCTTTTTCTTAGGGTTTAAGGGTATGAGGTTTTGGGTTCTCCTTTCCACCCTAAACAGCCAAAAAGAAGAAAAGAGGGAACATTTTGTGCATAAAAAAGGGTTAGGGGATTCCGTAACCGGGACTCGAACCCGGGTCGCCTGGGTGAAAGCCAGGTATCCTAACCATCTAGACTATTACGGATTCCTGTTCAATTAGCGTGAACTACAATTAATTTAAATATCTGCAAAATTGAATCTCAACCCAGGAACCTAACACTGAAAGACTACACTGTTCGTCCCTTGTTACTTCAATCCATTCGTCCATCCTTTATGGTGTGCTGGTGGGTGCTTGTTCCAACTTTCTTCCTAACATCACTCCTTAGCATATCCATTTAAAGCACACCAAGTTAAAAACACACAAAATTGGCAACCATTTTTGCCAATTTTAACATTATGCACACCCACACACAACCACATAGAGTTTCTATTCTGAGCATACAAAAACATACACCTTAAATCCCATTGCCTCCAACATCAACTTCCAAAGGTGATAGTAACTCCTTCCGTTTCATCTAAAGATTACAATTTCCCATAAAGTCGATGCATTTTTGTTTCATCTCCTTCCACTATTGCAAAAATTAATTTAGGTCATATTCTCATGTCATTGCATTGGCTTATTGTTCAAAAGCAAATTTATTTTATGTAATTTGTCTTAAGAACATTTTTATTTTAATGACTATTTCATTGCATGCCATATCCTCTTTTGTCACTTGCATGTGTTTTGCCAAGTAGATAGATATTTGTTAGAACTCCAATTTTAAATCAAAACACACCTTCTTTTTTTTGTCTCACTACTTGCACATAAATGAACTCTTACAAATTTTCATACAAAAATTACAAATCTTAGTAATTACTTCCAAACCCTTGATGGACTTGGACAAAGTCATTGGGCCAAAAAAACTAGATAGAATTTAAGAGGTGATGACATATAAAACAACCCATAAGAGAAACCTCATACTTCAAATAGTCATTGTCAGCTATTACCATCGTGTAAAGATGTTCATGTAATTTAGTCATGAATGAATCATCCACACTTGATTACTAAGGTTCCAATTGTTTACCTATCATGTAAACCCTCCTCTTCCACCTCACACTACCTAGGTAACTACCCATTTAAGTGGGTAATGGTTCACTTGAACCTAGAATTAAATCAAAAAATGTTAGACTCCAATTAACACCTAGTTAATAAAACCCTATCAAATCTTACCAAAACCATGTCTTTTATCCTATCACCTATGACCATGATGTTTACATTTAACAATAATGTTAGATGTCTATGTTATTTTGTTGTTACCATCATCATGCATCATCTACACATGTTGAAAAGGTAACATAATGGCAATATGATGATTGCCACTTTGTCTCCAAGCTCAAGAAATTGCATAATTTACAATTCTCCATTCCATTCTTGAAGTTCCTTGGGTTGTTTCCATTCCATTCTTTTGTTATTTTTACAACTATTATAGGATATTATTTTCTTCCTGTATGTTTTTTTTCATGGATTGTTTATAACTTCATTCCTTTTTATGACAATTAATGTGTGTGATGCTCTAGTGCTTTGGTGTAATGTTGTCTACTTTCAAAGCTCCATTGCACTTTAAGTCTTTACTTCTTGTTGTACCATTCATTTTTTGCATTGTTTGTAGGTTCATTCCACTTTGTGTTAACAATTTGATGACATTCTAATGTTCAAGTAAAACTTTATGAATTTTCAAAAATCTATTGCATTTTAACTATTATGTTTTTGTTATAGTGTGTGTTTCTTATTATATGATGTTTGCACTGTTTTGGTGATGTGCTCAAGTTTGGTAAGTCACTACACAACACAAAGCTTTGCATAATCAAATTTCTTGTGAAAATTTGAATTTGGTGGTGTTGTTATCATTTTTGTGTGAAACCATCAAGTGAATGTCTTGCAATAGAATACATAGTGGCAATGGTAGTAGTGTGAAAACTCTTGAAGCACAAAGTAACAACAATGTGTTCAAATTCTTGAAGCATGAAGTTGTAGCTTGCTACAAATTCCTAAAGTGTGCAACATTGTGAAGATTTAAGAAACATGCGGTGCATGGTGATTGTGCATTATGGGTAGGGGTGGGAGTTTGTGCACATGAGAACAAGATTGTTTGATGAATGTCAATAACATTTGGTTATCAAGCCTTTTTTTGGAATTGTAAGTTACCACCAATTTTTTGTTCTAAAGTTTTAAAAAATTGGAAGACCATTTACCTTGACATGTCAACATTTGGTGTTAGTGTTAACTCCAAGTGTGGACACTCTTCATTTTGCAATTTTATTAACATACCTTTACCACTGAATTATTCCAAGTGTGAATAGACCATAAAGGGCAACCACACTTGGTGTTTGCACCAATGCTAGTTCAATGTTTACAGTGTTAAAATAAGGTGGCAATCCACATATAACATGCTACATAACATTAAGTCTAAATTGGCATATGACGTGGAATTAATGTTTTTTCAATGTTAAGGGTTAATGTTTGATAACATTGAAAATTTCAAAATATAAACATTTAAAAAATATATATTGATGTTACGTAAAACTTCAAAATACATGCAATTAACTCAATGTTAGTTAATGTTTCCTTCTCTTTCCAAACTTTCACCCACTTTCTATCTCTTCCACCTCCGGCAATCTCCATTGCATTCTTTGTAATAGCTCTACACATAGAAGATCTATGCACAAGAATTCTCTTCATTTCTCTATTGCAATTCTATCATTACAACCTATAATTGCTCTATCGCTATTCAATTGTCTACTACAACAAAAGGTTGAATTAATATATATGTTTTACATGTGAGTTTGTAGAGCTCCATCTATAGGAATTGTTGTTGTGTTGTAGTGAAGGACATTGTCCAGCACTTTTTTCTTATCAAGATTGCCATGTGGATAGTTAAAATTGAATAGTTGACATTCAAGAATAGTCAACGAACGTCATCAACAACAAGCAAGTTGTGAGCATTTGACAAAGAGTAGGACATCGACCACAATCACCTTCACCAAATGGCAACAATAAGAAGTGCAACAAGTGGCACTCCTACAAATATAGTCAAAATCCATTACCCATTTTCCTACAAGAATCACAAATCGAACAATAAAATGAAATAACTATGAAGAAACAAATTGTTAATGAAATTTTGCATTGAAATAAAAAATTGAAATGTTTGAGGGTAATGAAAGAATGTGATATTCTTCTGCACACATTATAATCTTGATTGAAAATAGCAACAAAACATCAAATGCAATTTGGAAGAACAAAAGGAAGCCGAAAAATATAGACTCAAATTGTGTAAAAGTTAGATAAAAAAAAGCCCGTACAAGCCAATTGGGAGCATTAAGAGGTCTTAGCACTCATAAATATGAAGAAAGTTAGGCACAAAGCAAGCTAAGAAATTATCGACTCAAGAGACAATATGGAGACAATAATCACAAAATGGAAGTGTACTTTTGAAGTAGTAATGGCCAATTCCCATTCACATCATCGTCACAATGAACCAACATGCAAATAAATGGGGGTCTTTGTATGGAGATTACAAGAAAATACATGACTACCAAAATGTCACAAGCCACAATGAAAAATATTGGGACATGTTTGTAGAAGACAAGGTCTCATAGGGATTGTTGAAATTTTTTAGCATAGTGTTTTCAAACTCATTGACATCTTCATGAATAGTAGACCTTGCTTCAACCCCCCGCATTCAAGAGATTTCATGCATTCAAATGATGATGTTTAATGTGTGGTATTTTTTCATCATTCTTCACCATGTGAAAATATGGGGTCTAATGAAAAACTCAATTATGAAGAGGCCATGGAGAAAGATGCATCACCCTTTGCAGCCTATGATCCAGTATTACATTATGCGAAAACATTGGAGGAAGGGAATAGTTGAGTAATTCCATCCAATTTTCACATTGTTGGGCATAACGCACTATTCAATTTTGCTTCTCCCCCAACCATATTCAAGACCATTGTGATAATTGGAGCTTGGCAAAGCCCTATAGTTCAACCTACATTTCCAAGTCCAATTATAAACAATCCAAATGTAAAAGGGGGACCATGTGCATCAAATCTAATAACAGAACAAACTACACAACCATTGCACATTCCAAGAAAAGATGGGTAGATTCCTTTACCATGATGCACAACAAAAAGTACATAATCAATTGCAAACTAAAACACATACCCAACTAGAAACAATGTTTTTATTCAATCTCGTTACAATGTTGGGAACACAAGGATCAAATGAAAATCAAGTATAGCCCACAAAAGTCTCATTGAAGCAATTATGAAGGCTAATGCAACACTAGTTGACTTGATCAACCATATCCATGAGGTCAATATTCAAATTGAAGTTAAATGAGCCCGAACACAAGATGAAATTTTACAAAAATAGTTGGAGTATTTAAATTCTAAGATAAAAATCAACCAAATTTTGCAAGGCATGGTCCAAGTGATAACAAGGCTTATAAAAGTCATGGCCTTGGCTTTTAAAAGAAATCTACATGCTAATACACCCCCACCAAAACTTGCAATGGGCCTACAACATGTTAATCTGACATCAAACAAAAATATTGCATCACAAGAAGAACATGAATAAATTTTTAGATAATCTTGTACTTGAAAGAAAATTGCATTTGCATAGGACCAATTTTTTTGAATTGAAAGAATGCCAATAATATGGTAGGATTGAATACTTCATAGGTTGCTAAAGATGTGCAACAAAATAAATCTCCAAGTTGCAACGATTTTGCTCCTCAGAAAGCTCTTGGCCCTAAAAGTGAACATTTTCCTTTCCATGATATAATCCATTGAAATTTTGTGCATGAACATCTTGCATACTATCAATTTGAATCACTCACATGAGCTTTTCCACATCCACCTCTTTCCTACCAATAACAAATTATGGAATAAACAACATGTAGAAAACACATCAAGAATAATAGTTATGTGCAATTTTGTCTTTTTTAGAAGCTTTATAAAGTTTGATTCAATATGCCAAATGCATTATCAACAATTAACCTACCCTTCTTGTGTTTGCGATTGTACAACAATTTCAAAATTAAATGAGCTTCCCCATCTTCTTTATGTGGTGTCACAAGCCACAAAAATAATGGGTACCTCATATCTCCAAGCAAATAAGGTGGGATTCCATTCCATGACCCAATAGCCATGTCAAAGAAACCCCCATGTATTGCACATTGATACAACTTGGATTTCTTCAAAACATGAAAATCAACCACATTCCTAAGGTGGGATTCCATTCCATGACCCAATAGCCATGTCAAAGAAACCCCCATGTATTGCACATTGATACAACTTGGATTTCTTCAAAACATGAAAATCAACCACATTCCTAAGCAATCCCACATAAACATCCATAAACCTCTTTTGGTTGTCAACCACCACTTGTGCAACCACATTGTACCTCCCTATCTTGTGAAAAGAAGTAATCCTTAGAATATGCAACAAATGGTTTTGCTATGGATATACATGTGCCATCTATAGCACCCATCACGTTGGGCAAGCCACAACAAATTTTTAAATTGAACATTATGGCTTACATCTTATCACCCATTGGCCATGTTATTACTTTTTTGAAAGTTAAATTGATTGCCATGACCACTTCGCGAAGCACAAGTGTGATAATGGATTGACCAATGGCAAACAATTCAAGTTAGAATATTTGCACCCTATGCAAGTTATAGATTGCACATGAAATGCGAACCTCAACAGGAATTGCCTTTTATACTTAGTATCATGCTTTAAAATCAAAGGCCTCACCTAATTATAAATGTCTAGAAATGTATCTTTGGACATTCAAAAATGCTCAACCCACCTACTATTTTCATATTTCAACAATAAAAAATGGCTAAATCACGTAGTTGATCATGGTTTCACCCAATGACCAAGCTCATTACTTAATCCCAACAAAGAACATGACATCTTGTAATCATGTAGTGTCGCAAATGTTAGCAAGATTTGAGAGTTAAATTGATGGTTTATGTACAATAATTCAAACATGGAAAACAACAATTGGGAACTTGACTATGACATCACAAATAAGTCTGGTAAAACTTGAATCAACAAAATAAAACTAGCAACCAATAATGACAACTCATGTTGATCCATCATAAATACCACAACAATGACACCTACAAAAACAAAATGAAATTGGATTTCATTTCATTTAATAAATAGTTTGGAGTAGCATTTTCTTTTTAGGTGAATTTTCACATAGTGACAACAAAAAGAATTGGAAAATATTGGAATTTTAAAAAAAAATTAGTGTAAATTTGAAAAAAAAAATTGCTCAACATCAGCAATGAATGACAATGATACTTGTTGCTGAAAGTTAGGTGTGGACAACTTCTTAGTTGGTAAGGTATCTAGTGTTAGGTTAATGATGATAATTGCCAACCAAAATGACCTAGCTAATGTTTAGGGTGTTAGTGCAAAAGCTAACACCAAGGCCTAAACACCAGGTGTGGGGGTACCTTTAAGTATGATAAGCAAGGCACTTGGTGGTTAGTAGGTAGGTAGAAATACATGTAGATGATTAGTGCATAGCTAACCACCATGATTAGCTATGGTTAGGAATACAATTTAGAATTCTGTCCACACACACACACACACACACACAACATGGTGCCTAGTGTGGGGTGCTGGAGCCTGGTTTCACTCTGACCCTTGATCTCTGGCCCCCAGAAGGTGGATTTGTTTGTTGGCTGACACAGAAAGAAACTCATTCAATCCCAAAACAAAACTAGAGAGCAGCAGATAGACAAGATCTTGTGATACTTGGAGAAATGAAATCAATCATTTGGGTGAGCAAAATCACACCTTCCAAACCATTAGCTTTGCTGTTGTCACAATTGCACATAATATATTAATACTTTTTATAAAGAGCAAAAGGTCAATGGAAAAAGCCAACTGAAATATTGTCAGATGCCCCCTCCCTTCCCCTCCATTGCATTGACAATCACTTTCCATTTGGAGAGTTGTTGTATAACTCTTCTGGAAATTTTCTAATTAATTCTTGTTGGGAACTTTTTAAAAGAAAATATATATATATTAAAAATTATTAATTTTTTTTCATAATTAAAAGAGCCTTTGGGTTTTGGGTATTTCAAGTGTAATCCTCAAATAATCAAGAGGATGACACTTGAAATACCCAAATTTGAGGATTACACTTGAAATACCCAAAACCCAAAGGCTCTTTTAATTTTTGATTTTTTGTCCTCCTGCTTGATCAACAATGGAGGAGCAAATGAAGCAAAACCTAAAATCAGTCCCACAACCACCACCACCACCACCCCCTTTGCTCCCCTATATTTTTGCCTCTTTCTTTGTAGAGTCGTGCCTGGAGACGTGGGCATTATTCCCTCGTCTTTAGGTGTTCTCTTCCATTTATACACCCTCTTGCCAACTAAGAAGGTTATGTACTCTCTCTTCTTGTAAAGTCATGAATTTGTGTTGGCTTGGTATTTTGCTTTTTACCGAGGAGTCAATAAAACTCATGAAGACCCATTGAAAATTTATTAGTGGAATTTGTGTTGGCTTGCTATTTTGCTTTTTTCCGGGGAGTCAATAAAACTCATGAAGACCCATTGAAAATTTATTAGGTGAAATTTGTGGATGGTACACTCTAAAGTGGAATTTAACCTTCAGAATCACCAATTCTAAAGTGGAGTTAGTCATAAAAAGCCCATTGAAAATTTACTAGTGAAATTTGTGGATGGTACATTCTAAAGTGGAATTTAACCTTTGAGAATTGCCAAGGCCATCTGTTTTCAATGTCCTTGATCTCGAGGCTTGATCCCCACACAAATATTTGCTAAGCACATTTGGAGATTGATCACCTTATATTTGTGAACAATGCCTTGTGAGTCCACCTTTTGTGTAGTGTAAGGATCACAAACCCAACCCAGTCCTTGTTTTTTGGGGAATGAGGACGAGGTGCGAGCCAAGAGCTAAACACTAGACTTGAATTCCCATAACAACCCAATTCAAAGGTTCTTTTTTGCTTTCAAAATGGACGCATTATGCTCTTATTCGAGAGGTTTAGGGTTCAGCACCTTATGCTTAGGGTCGGTCCCTCAAGGCGCAAGCATCCTCTAGTATGCTGTGTAATTGTATTCAAGGTAAGGTCTCCTCATCCTAATTACTTCCCTTGCTACTACTTCATTATTGATGAGCATTCTGGCTCATTCTTTCATTAATTAGCCTAAGGATTGATTTCATTTTAGGTACCTGTAGCACAAAAAGAGAGAGAGAGAGAGAAAGAGAGAGAGAGAGAGAGCAATCATACACACTTCTGAAGATGATTCCAAAAACTAATTGACTTTAATCCAAAAATGGGGAAACAGAAAAAAATGGAAGAAGACACACACAAGTGCATTTTTATTTTTGTTTGGAAGTAGTACATAGTTTCTCTAACATATATTATGTACAAACCCATAATTGAATGCTTATTCAAGACATTTATATATATATATATATATAGAGTTCAAGGTTTCTCCACCAGATAATTTTTGTAAGTTTTATTTTTTGTAATTTTTTTTTTTTTGGGGGGCAAGGAGTCTATCACAAAGAAAATTTATTGCAACATTGGACATGCCCAAATTTCAAAATAGGTAGATTTTTTGAATACTAATAAGCAAGTGCAAGCAAATCATTCTCATCCAAGATGAGGAGGACAGGTTGGTGTGTTGTCTCCTTTAATTGGTGGATGATAAATCATCATTTTGTCAGCAAAACCCTAAAAACCACATTCTTCTTTGAGACTCTTTTTTTCTTGCCAGTGTGAAACCAGCAACCCACCAGTGCACTTTTTGCAGGATGGATGATGGTGTGTGAACCCAAAAAAAAAACACACCTCCTTTCATCCCCTAGTTAACCACTCTTGATTATCTATCTATCTATGAAGGAAGGTACGGATGAGATCCACCGAACTGGGATGCTTCAGATCATGATCTTGGTCTCTTTGGAAAGCTCTCGAGGAGGAGGGGTACATTGGCTTGGTTTCATGGCATTTGGACTTGTGGTGTAGAAGTTCTTGAATATTGAATGATTTCTTCGCTGAAAGTTTTGGAGGAATTGAAATGTGCTTTTGTTGGTGTTGTTAGAAAGATCTTTCTTGATGAGCAGGATTTAATGGAATTTATTTGGTAAGATTTGGATTCAGAATGTGGGAGATGTTGATTTTTTAAGTGATTTCTGCTGCTGAAAATTCAAAATAAATTCCAAAAAACCCAGGTTTTGGAAGGAAAAATCAGTTGAGAACATGGTAACATTTGAAGGCTTACCATTCAATTCAAGCAAGATTTTCCTTTCATATTTGGCTGTTCAAAAAATTGATGCATACATTGCAAAACAATGTTCACATGTTAGAGTTTCCCTATTTTGTAATGGGTTCACACTTGGGCCAATGGCACAGGCCACACGAGTAGCTATGAAGGAAGGTAGTTTATTTTGTTTTGTTTGTACTTATGAGATCCACCGAACTGGAATGCTTTAGATTGTGTTCTTGGTCTTTTTGGAAAGCTTTCGAGGAGAAAGGGGTGCAGCGGCTTGGTTTCATGGCATTTAGACTTGCAGTGCAAAAGTTCTTGAATATTGAATGATTTCTTCACTGAACATTAAATTAAATCCTAGCTGAAAATTTCGAAGGAATTGGAATGTGCCTTTGGTGTCGTTGTAAAGATCTTGATGAGCAAGTTTTAATGGAATTTATTTGGTAAGATTTGGATTCAGAATGTGGGAGATATTGATTTTTAAGTGATTTCTACCGCTGAAAATTCAAATAAATTCAAATAAATTCCAAAAAACCAGGTTTTGGAAGGAAAAATCAGTTGAGGACGTGGTAACACTTGGGCCAACGGCACAGGCCACACTAGTCCACTATGAAGGATTTGTACATTCCTCTTCATTAAACCCTAAACCCTAAATGCTATGGAGCCCATGCAAACTCTATCCTCGTACATGAATCCATGAATATGAATCTCTCCTTTCCATAACGCTGCGTTACGGTACTCACTCACAAGGTGTGTGAAAAGAGAGTCGAAAGTCTAAACCTGTGTTGGGCAGTTGTTAGAAATCACACAAAATAACCCAAGGGTGGTTCTTTAGGAGTGTAACCATGGTTGCAAAAAACCAAACAACCGGTTTCACATAAGGTACACATCCCACTACACACATGGTTATACATGACATGTCGTTTAATGTCCTAACACATCATGTCAATTTTGACATAGACGCCCCCCTCAACATCGCATCTATATTAGATTTTGTAGGACATAACATAAATGTGTTTTAGTACATATATTATAGGGAAGAACATTTTATGTTATAAAATAAATTATCTTTAGATATTGCAACCAATTACATAAAATATATCATTCTATGTGTACATACATTTTTTTAAGGACATGTACATAACTTACCTTTTGTGGGATTCAAACTGAGTTTTAATTGTTAAAGGCTTGAGGATAAACATGCAAAATGAATTCTTACTACTAAAACTTGAGTTAGGCTAATTAACACATAATGGTATCATCCTATGTCAACATATCCTCACCTTATCTTCTTTTGATCCCATGCCTTCTCAATTTATTCCTCACATTTTGTAATCCATGAAATGTGCAAAAAATGGTAGTTTCCATCACCTTAACACCCAAATGGTATTCAAAGAATGGAGAAAAAAGTCGGCATCCAAATATCAAAAGAAAAGAAGATTACATACATTTAGATTAAAAAAATCCATGGACCATTAAAAACTTGTCAACCCTTGCACAATATTTGAGTCTTGATTGCACATGTTATACATTGCAAGTATTTGGTTCGATTGTTGAAAATTCAATGTCATTTCCATTAAATTGAATTCATTTTTTGGGGATTAAACCATGAATTTGCTACATCATTGTTCAAAAAAATACTTGACTCAATGCATTAAAATCAAAATAATAGAAGAAGAGTTGGAAATAATAACGAAACACTCGAGAAGTATAAGTTCACAAATAGAGATGACAAACGCATCGCAACAACCCACAAATACATACATAGGTTGTTCATTTTGAGGGTTACATAATTTATCTATTGAAGTTTGACATAATTATTCATGTAGGTTTCATTATTCACATAACATAATCTTGCATGTTGTGTATCAAAAGTTTGACATTCTATGGATTCACTTGAAATACTATGTAAATCTTGCATAAGATTGTAGACAACATAAATCTCAAACTTTCATCCTTACAAGTTGTTTTGAAATGTTGTTTGAATTATTTGGACTACAAGGAAACAAATAGACAAAAAAACATGAAAATGCCAATCCTTTGCAATCACTAGTCTCAATTCGGAAGCTATACATAATCTTGGACAATTTCATTTTTATGTGCAAAGGATTAAAAAGTTTATTGGGGAACAATTTGTGTTTTAAATACTACTCTTAACTTTGAAGAGCTCAAGTTTCTAGCCCCTTTGTATACAAAGATGATGATGCTGATTTGAGTAGCAATTTATTAATGGAGGAGCAGGCGTGCGTGAGAGAAGTCTGTGAGAGGAGAAGAAGAGAAGCTCAAATTAGGCTATGACGAGAACAAAAGCAGATTGATTACAATACTAACTGTATTTAAGACAATGGGTTGTAATTAGTATTCTGAAAGACCCAGTCGTCGGTAGTCCTCAAGAATTTTTTTCCAGAGAGAATGAATGAGCTGCTGCATTGATGCAAGAGAGAGATAGAGAGAGAAAGAGAGTCAGCACTCCAGAGAATGAGCTACTGCATTGATGAGAGAGAGAGAGAGAGAGAGAGAGTCACCAAATACACTAAATACAGTGCTGCTTTTTTTTTTTGGGTTGTATTAAGATTGACAACCTACTTAGATGATGACAATTGGGGTTATCCAGGTAATTCAGGTAGGTTCATTAGTTGACTAGTTTTTTCTGTAGAAGATTTTGATCAGTCATGGGTTTTTTTAATTTTTTAATGAAGAAGTTTTAAAAGAATTTGCTACTCCCAAGAATAAAAAGCAAAAATTGGGCTATATACCTTTTGAAAAAACTGTTTCCAAAATCGCTGGAGTTGCTCACTCTGGATTTGGGAAGTGTTTGAATCTGGTTGCGCGCCACTGGTTGAGGATTGTAGGTAAATCTGGCATCAAATCTGGAGCTTTAATAGTAGTAGTAGTAGTAGGGGCAGACTAGACTAGACTAGACTAGACTAGCAGCAGCGAGCACTTTGGTTTTTTGGGTTCTCAGTTCACACTCCTTTTGTATGATTTAGAAAGCTCTAAATTTATAAAGAAAACACCGCACATTTGTTTTCTTTTCTGCATGCGGCCAGCCATGCCATAGATCGCTTGCTCTTCTTCTTATTCTTCTTCTTCTTCCGCCTTTATGACTCTTTGCCGATTTCTCTATCTGGGTTTCCTTTCTATTTTCTGACCCATTTATTTGCTCCAACGAATCTCTACAGACTAGGTACTACGACGACCTGGTCTCAATCATCACTCATCACACTTTCCTCCAGTTGTTTACTTATAAATAAAGCTTTGCTTTCTCAATTAAAAAGGCATGCACATCAGCAGCAGCAGCAGCAGCAGCCCCCTATCAGTATTTAGCACATCCAGTGTGTACTGTTTAGTTTCTCCACCATCTCTCCAGTGTCCCCACCCATCAACCTGAATAGATGTACTCTACAATGTGAGAGAGACTATGTCACTTTCACGTACCTGGGCTGGGCTGACCATTGTAGTAGTCGGGCAATGAGAAACAATCATTTATTGCTGAGAAAAGAGTCACTTCCTTGCTACAGCAGTTACCAATGAAAGATTTCTACTTGGTTTCTGGTTTGTTTATAGTCAGATTTGGTTAAATCTTCTTATGGATGATTGCCATTTTTTTTTCCCCTACATCTTTAGATGGATGATTGCCACTTTGACTACAAACCAAAAAAAAATTCCTGAAAATGGGTGTAGATTTTTTTTTCCAAATTCAACGACTTTGAACCAAGAAAGGTCAAGACAAGACCTGAATCCTCTATTAAACAAAATCAAAGCACATCTTGCGAAATGGTAATTTGTCTTTGCAATTATCGATGGACCACCCATTCTTCATCTTAGCACTTGCATCCTGCACGTTGATTCAAAATGTCAAACATATAATCGATACTCAAAATTAGTGACAAAATAAGAAATGAATTTTTTTTAATGCAAAAAAAAAAAACACGATAGAGAATTATCATCTTGAACATTTGTAAGAAGCCAATCCAACGTTAGGATGTGTTTGTCTCATATATTCTTCCACTCTCGAAAAATAACTAGTCAATCAATATTTGTTGCACTGATCTCACATAATGATACATGATGCATCGATGCATCCAAAGTATTCAATCTCCACTTCATTTTGCTTAGAGGATCCATTACCACATTTTGTTGTATTTGCAAGTATCAAAAGTAATTTTGGATAGTGGAACTAGGAGAAGGCTTTTGGATTTTTTCAGAAAGATTACCAAGTTGTTATTAGTGTTGGGTGGTTCTTTGAGCAAATGGGTATACACATGGGTTGATAATCAATAGGTATGTGTCCCTAATTCTAAGAACCACCCATCACTGATTTGTACTCCCTAAAGATGAGGGCTTTGGCCTTCACAAACTACATTAAGCTTGATGTTGAATGAGGATGTGATGCAACAAAGATGGGAGGGTGGAAAAATTAGCCTTCCTCTCTACATTTATATGTCTTTCATTACATAGATACTTTTCTCATTTGTCATACAAAATAATTATGTAATTCATTTTTCATTTTGATGTTTTCATGTTGTTAATTTATTGTTAAACCTTTCACTATTTTGTTGTATGTGTAACAAACCTATCATACAATATACCCACGTATTGTTATGATTGTGAAACATTAACAAGGGGAAAATATTTGGTTAGTGATTCTCATAAGGCGAGGTCTTTAGATGCATGAGATGAGCTCAATATTGGATGTAGTCCACCTAATAAAACAAGTTTTAAGTGTGTAATTAATCCAAAATTTGAAATTTTCATCTTTTAAATTGTGTGCATTGTGTATGCATTCTATGAGATTTTGGTTCATTAAATCTACCTTGTGTTAGAAAGGACATATCTTTAAAATAACCCACATAGATCTAAACCCATCCTAAGCTATTGTGACATATTAGTAATTACATAGCGTTTTTAAAAAACCAAACCGAGTGACATAATCCTACATAAACTTATCCATGTTAATGCTCAATAGCTTTTTGTTGGAGGTTTATTTAACCCCTAAAGTTCTAAATGTTTGATAAGCCAAAAAGGGTTTGTAAACGCCAATATAATGTGGTTTTTCTCCCACAAAAGGCCATGACTCATGACAAACATGTGAGGTAAACTTGGTGGATTCATCCATTGCAATGTGGTGGTAGGATTGCATATATTACATTAAAATTGCAATTTGACATTACATTATGGCACATGTTACAATTTATGCAATTCAATTGATGCAACCACTACTTGATTCTTCCTTGTTGTGCATGTGATCAACCATCATAATTCAATGTGGAAAACTTAGGGATCGCATGACCGCCCCCTAATAATAGACTAACTACTATGTCACTTGACCTTTTGGTTCAAATGGATTCACTTCATTGATCCTATAGTTGTTTTCTAAAATGTTCCACAAGCTCCAAATGAGGTCTTCAAAATAGTTCCACCTACCTTGCTACCGCCAACAAGCTTGAGTGCACTTGCTCCCCATCACCATTTGTGTCCCCTTCGCCTCTAGTGACACAAGGAGATTTGGGTATAGTCCATAGAACATTTCACTCAATTTGTAATGAAATTCATGAAAATTCACAAGAGTGGATTTCTAATGGAAAGTGCGAACAAGTCAACAATAACTAAGAGTGGTGTTATAAACCAACTTGAATACGCACTTTTGTAAAACATATACATTTTTCACACATGGATATGTACATTGTACACATTCATTTATTTTTAATGTACACATTATATGCTAGTAATATATCAAAAGTATCTTCAAATTTTACTTTATTTTTAAATATTTAAAAAATTATTATAGAACTTATTCATAAATCGCTAGCTTATCTAAATAACTCATTTTTAAAAAAAATTTGAATACAATAAATTGTCATATTTTTAAACACACAATCCCAACGACAATATCAACGAGACCTACCATATTAGTCATAGTTGTAGGTGTATGTATGAACACATATGAAATATCATACTTATCTACAATATGGTAAGGACGTCCACCTAAATTTGAATCCAAGACCTCATGGATCTATCTAGGGCAATGCTTTAATCATAGAAACCCCATTGTGGAGGGATTTTTTATTTGTACAAAAACTCAATCTTTGATATTCCAAGGAAGAGGGGTTTTGGCTTCTCAAATAAAACCTCACCCTTGGGCTATCAAAGGAAGGGTTTCTTACTGCATGTCACTTTTCTTTTCCTCACCCTTGCAATAAAATAATATCCAATATCAATCAAAATGGTTGATGCGTATAGCATTTTTTCATATGTCTTTTGATAGGCAAAAAAATTATGTGTTCTATCTTTTGATGGGTTCAACTATATATTATTATGTATGATCATGTATGATCATGTTCTTTGAGAGCTTGTCATTTTTCTAAACACAAATTTCATGTGTGATAGGAAAAATGGGTGCAAAAGTTAACCATGGTTCAAATGGATGTCACATGACAATTTCTCTAAATTTTTATCATATATGAAAAATTCCTTAATTCCTTTACTTTTAACAATTCAATTAGTGAAATACTTGAAATAATTAAAAGTATCCCAATTCAAATAAATGCATAAACATCACATGTAGAAGGGAGGTTCTTAGCATGCATGATAAGGTAAGTATTAAGGGGCCAAGGTATAATGAACATTTGCAAGGGAACACGGAGGCAATGATCATTCATGAAAATGAGGGGTTTTAAGCTTAAATTGAAAAAAACAATTTAAGGCTAGTGGGCTAGAATATCTTGATCAAACGAGGAATTCCAATAACATTTATTTGAGATATTGTGAAGGGAGTTCAAAGAGGAAATGGAGGAGGATGGGAAGAGAAGCATGTTAAAAGTTATGAATGATAGGTGCTACAAAAGGAAGGAAAATAGCAAAGTTGTTGGAATCTTTTCCTTTTTTTGTTTTTCCAACATTTGGTGTTGTTTTCTAAGGCTTAAAAAGGATCGGCGAGTTCATCTTTCAAGGAGGAAGTCACTTGTTGACCAATTGCTTTTTACACTAAGAAGTAGGTTTGTGAAGAGGTAATTTAAACTAGGAACCTTACAATCTAAGAGATAGAAAAGGATAATCTAAAAGGGATATTAGAAATTTTGATAGTTTGTAATTATTTTAGTTGATTTAGTGTTGGTAATATGCTTGCAAAGGTGTATGTGGTTGTTGATCATATTGGTTGTAAATGGATGAATTCACAATGAAGGTATCACAACAAGATATCATGAAGGTATCATGATCCAACCTTATCTTATGTCATGTGTCTCAAGACAACATGAACATTTCCAAATGTTAAACAATGGATGATGGATATGTATGTTCAAGTCCTTCAACCAATATGTGTTTTGATGGGTGGAAACAATGAAATTCAATAAATTTGGAATTCCTATCGAAGCATGAAGTCATAAGGAATGCATGATTCCATGACACTTCGAATATAATTATTTCATTTTTTGATTTCCATTTAGTCTTATAAAAAACATCAAATAATGTTCTATCTTCCATAACATCTTCCAAATAATGTTCCTTCCAAAACCTCCAAATCTAATATAATTATCAATAAAATTAATACCATCCTCTTTATTGCAACCTTTTTATTGTTCAAATTTCAAGATTCTAGCATCATTCCCATGAAATATGGTCTATAACACAAAAAAATTATGTTGTCATATGTACCATATTTTATTCCATTTGTGCTTAAAATATGAAACAATTTGAACAAATGTTGTTCTTTTTTAGATTTTTTTTTCAATAAAATTATCATAGTGGAATATGGTTCATGAATAGTCTTTTAGGACACTTTAAGAACACTTTTTTATCATCAAAATTATGATTTTTAAAAATCATACTAATACCAATGTACATTCATATTTAATCAAATCATAAAAACAATATAACTTGTAGGTTACATTAGTCATAACAATTAATTGAAGTCGAGATCTTGTGTACCCCAATTGTGAATGTAATTACTTTCGTTTTTCAATACCTATCATTTAGGAGGGTGGAAAAAAGTGTGAAATGCTAACAAAGTAAGGGGAAAATGTTGTGTGGGTATGTTTTTTTTTATATATCTTCGGGCAAGGATATATAAATTAAAATTTATTGTTTATCCACCAAGTATGTGTATATTAACACTCCAAAATTTCCATGAGATTAAGGTCCATGTATACCAAAAGTAAATTTTCTAATATATGGGTAGGGTCCAAATACTCCCTATCATATATCCATTTTGAGATTTTATAAAATAGGTATGTATTTTTATTTAATTAAAATTTTTAAAAAATACATTTTGGATTTTTTAAGACTGTTCTTTAAAGGCCAAATCTAATGTCAAAATGCAAGAATCTAAGTGTTTGATTCATCCTTTACTACAAAAATATACACAAACACCTACAAAAACATTTCAAATTATTCAATGAATGTGAACTCACAATCTTAGAAAAAGGTGTTTAGTTCAAGCCAAAAATGGGAGTTTTTTTGGGTCTTTCACCTCAATTTTATCCCATATGATTTGCCCTTGTCACTTATATAATTGTGAAAGGGGAGGCATTGCATCTTCACATAAAGGCTTTTATGTTGGGGAACTGCAAAAGTTTTAGATTTAGTTTTATTTATTTTTAGGTTTTATTTCATTGATGGCCCAACCAAAATGACTCAACGCAAAAATAAAATAAAATAAAATAGCATAATAAAATTTAAATTTTTAAAAAAATAATTGGGAGGCACCCCCATCTAACTAATAAAAGTCACAAAGCTTAGGGTGTAGGTCATACTTACCTGAAAATAATTCAAGAACATGTGCTTAAATTCAACTCAAATGTGTAGATTTGGGTTGAAAGAATGTTTGATGAGCATGCCTAAATAACAATCCAATGAGGGTATAATCTTCAATTGCTCCCAAATTTTGTCTTGGACTTTGTCTACATTTAGGGTTTAAAAACATTTAACTTGTTAATTTATCAATGTTTCAAAAGTTGCAAAGCCAAGTTGAAATATGTAACATTGGAAGTTCAAATTGGTCCATGTGCCCAAAGTTCATGGATGTAATTTCATTTCATCCATATGATTATTTGGTCCATGAACACACTATCATGTGTCATCAAGTTTTCACATAGCTATGTGAGTAAACTTCATCCATGAACATAATTTTATTCATGCATGGTACAATTCGTTTGTATTGAAAATTACATTAATTATTTTTTCCACCCATGTGATCACATTTAATCGAAATCCTATGATAATTACATATAAGTGATCAATTTCATCCATGAACAATTGTGGTGTCAACAACTTGGTTATATGGAGGTCATCAATTCTTAAAGATTTTAAAGCAATGTGGCAAAACTTGTACATTTGCAAATCTCTTGAAAGAGAATAAGAGAAACCCACCTTTTCTTGTGTCTTTTGAGTTTAAGGTTCACTTTAATTTCTAAGAATTGAAGTACATCATAGAGTATGGTTTGTTTTAAATCACTACTTCAACATGCCATTTTACCATGAAATGACATTCAATTAGATTTCCAATGAAAAAGGGAGGTTGAGAATAATAATGTGAAATTCCATAAGTTTGCGAGTTCTTTAAGTTGGATTTTTAGTTGATTTTTTTAGGTTGAGAAATAATATTATGAAGTAATGGGTTGTAATTTGTTCTTCATCCATCAAATAACATTGGCCCAATGTCATATTTTTTAAGAAATAGAAAATTTCACTTGACTCCAAAAAAATCGCTATTAGGTTAGGTCAATACTAGGTTATTTAATGACATTTTTGGCTTGTAGAAGGGATGAGAAGTTGCAAGACATAGCCTAGGATAGCTTCTAAGAAGAAGGATATTTTAAAGTTTAGTAGTTCCAAAATTCTAAGGCTCCAAACCCATAGTTATTTTGGTGGCAAATTATTGATGACCATTTGTCATGAAGGGGGGAAATAATAATATAATATAATATAATTTGCAAATTTCGCAAGTTTTGCAAAATGGGTGTTACTTACTAAAATCAAATTGCCATTTTAAGAAATTTGGTATTTTAAGAAAAAGAAAAATGGAATGAAAAGCTTGCATTTAAACTGAAAGGTTCACATTACAAGTTTTCAAAAATAATATTATTAATTTTTTTAAAATCCCAAAATGAAAAATAAAATATGCATTTATTTCAGGAATAGAAAATATTTAGGTTTTGAATGTAATTTCTCTCTAATCATTCAAGGTATTGGATTTTCAGGAGCACAAAATTTTGGCTAAATCAATAACTGATTTTTTTTTTTTTTCCATAACCACATAAAGGCTATTAAAAAGAAATTTGTGTGCCAATTAGGTTATGAATATCTATCAATTTTTGAGGGAATGCCTATTAAGTTATTAACATTTTTGGCAATAATGCTCAGTTATGCATAAAGGTCAGTTTTTCAAATACCTGGTCAATAACCATCGGTTAACTTGCTAATTATTATTTTTCATCAGTTATAGGTTTTTATAAAAAATAAATTAAAATTATTTTAAAAATTCCGTTGTTGATTATCTATCAATAAAATGTTTAGTATTTTAGGATTGATAACCTACCTAGACAATAAACCAAATCCTCCAGGTAGGTTATTAACAATTGGGTTGATAACCGAGTCAAAACTCAAATAACTGGCCAACACTAATGAAAGCACTTAGCACCTATAAAATTTAATATAATAATAATAATAAATTAATTAATTAATTAAAAAAAGATATTGAAATCACCGGGAATAGTAGCACCAAAATACACTTCCCTAGTCTCCAAATAACAGGTTTTTTTTAATTTAAAAAATCACTTATGGCATGGTTGGCGCGACTAGATGAATTTGTCAAACCGTCTATAATGAACAAATGCACACACACACACACACAAACATACACACACACACACACACACACACACACACACACACAAAACCCAGTTTTGGGTGGAATGTACAAAATTGTTTGGTGTTTTTTTTAGGGTTTAGGGTTTAGTAGGGTATAAATAAGGTTCCAAAAGTTTCAATATACTTGTAGTGATGGGGAATCCAATGTAATAATATTTGGACCATGTCAAGGTTTGAATGATCAAGGGGTTTTTCAACTTTGAGTTGACCTTGTATGTAGTTTTAGGGTTTAGGGTTTAGGGTTTAGTAGGGTGATTTTTTTAGGCTCTCCATGATTTATGTTTTTGCTTTTATGGGGTCCCCCCTACTATATACCTATAAACTGAACCTACTCACCCTCCTAAAATAGACTGGGCGGTATCTTTCTCATATAATTTCTTCACTTCTGCAAAAAAAATAAAAATAAAATAAAATCAATAGCCAACCCTCAAAAATGGCATATATATATATATATATAATTTTTTTTGAAAAAAAATTGTGAGGTTTTTTGGCATAAAGAAATGAAAGAGATTTTCTTCTATACTGGATGGATGTCATTTCATTTCATTTGAGTGCTGTGTCCATCAAGTAACCTATGAAATGGATGAACTATTGGAGTATTGTATGCCGTTCGAGGTGGTTAAAAGGAGGAGGTTTTAGTAGTTAAACCCTACTAGATGGATGATTAAAACCTCCCTAAAACCCTCCCTAAAACCTCACTTTGTGGGGTGGGGTGTCAATGGATCTTCTACCATAATAGGGTTTGAATAATGTGAGTGATTTTTAAAAATAGGGGGTTAAAACAAATCACCTTAGTGACCTACTAGTTAGCACAAGGTTACACTACCCTTGGTCTCAATTGACCCAAATGATTATTCCATAAACCACCCCCCCCCTCCCCCCCTTTCCCCTTTGTGTAGTAGATGAAAAACATCATAGCCACTCTCTTCATGGATGAAAAGAGGGACCTAACTCTTCACTTCATGGATGGAAAATTGGATATTTGCCACTTCAGCAGCTCTCAGTTGTATTTTCTTTTGTTTTTTTTTTTTTTTTTTTAAAATTGAAAATTTTCTGATTTTTTATCTATAATTTCATGTAAAACCCTTCCTTCCCCACAACTACACCACCAACCCACGACCCCCCTTTCCACTCCCGCCCCTCGCGCCGCC
>Ga0116227_10004381_pt1 | contig 30668 bp, 30 predicted proteins | sample S1TSphgellanicum_FD_89693 | JGI IMG/M metagenome (GOLD analysis project Ga0116227, IMG submission 89693) | Host-associated microbial communities from peat moss isolated from Minnesota, USA - S1T2_Fb - Sphagnum magellanicum MG | ecosystem: Host-associated > Plants > Peat moss > Unclassified... | reverse complement strand
GTCCGGCATTCGCTGGTTGGTTGCGTACCAGCGCCCGTTTTGCAATGGGGTACCAGTCTCTACCCAGTTGCAATCACCGTCTCCTGGGCATGGAGCGAAGGTTCTAATCTGCGCATGACAAGGCATTCATGACATGAGAAGCACAATTACAACAGAGTTTGAATTCGCGGGAAGAATCGCAATCTCGGGCTGTACATACACCAGGTGTTTCTTTTGAGAACATGATCTCGATGTTTTTGATCTCCAAAAGCTAGCGGATACTGGGTCTAGATTGAAAGCAACAAAAGAAGGCGTGGAGGAACTGTCGACAGCCGCAAAACTAGAGTCTAGCAGCTGCGGAATCTTGATGATCTTATTATTTTTACCTTGGTAAATCCATCATTGTCTCCACCTGTTTGCACTAGTGTGCCATCGGTATCGAATTGTCCCGAGGAGCACCAGGTGTCCGTTTCTATGAAAAGTGGCCTGATGGTGCCGGAAGCGATATCATAGACGGCAGAGTGCGCGGTGCAGTCGTGTGTTGAGGTCTGCGTGATCATGCACATCAGGACAATTCGTCATTGCAGAATTCGTAAACAAGTTAGGGGGGAAAAAAAATTTAAAAAATCTAGTCTAACAGGTTCTTCTCGATCAGTTGATCTATGCATCATTTCTAGAGTTGAATTCATTGGGAAATTTTCATCACATTCGCTTCGAGATCGAAGGAAACTGCAAGAATGTCGAATTTGTAAATACGAAATTGATGAGCTCGCGAGCGTAGACATCAAAAATCCCCATGAAGGGGCGGGAGCTGCACTAGCGAATTACGAATCTGAGGATGAAGTGGCTGGCACATGAGCTGCAGCTACGAAATTTCAGCTACAGTAGCCGAAAGCTCACGAGCTGCTCACTCACCTCGTCATTGGGATCATTGCGACACTCTCCATCTGGTAACGGAAGCTGAGAAGGCCCGATGTCCGTCCTATCCAGCAACACGACAGTGTTATAAATGGTAACCGCAGTATGCATGGATGCAATGCCCGCATTTTCAACCACCACCTCCCACGACCCTTGCGCCTGAACTCGCAGAAGGAACGGGGCACCCAGCTCTGGCAGCTGATCACGAATCACCAAGATTGACAGGATGAGCATCAAAATACAAACCCAGCTCGATCTCATTGATCCCGAACCCATTACTGGTACTATGATCCGCGATCGGGATTCTTGTGCAACTGGGACGTTCTAAGTGGGTTCTAAGTCCCGACTCTTGACCTCTCCCTCGATCGACGACTCCTCTTGTGCCTCTAAGTTTGTTTCTCTCAGAGAGACTGATGTGCAAAAGAAGCTTGATGGAAAATTGGGTCGATGGACTGACTGAGTAACTGAGATTCTTCTGAGTGCTACTGAATTGCTGCGAGATGGAATGTGCTCGAGGTCGCGGGATCATATAGTGGCACGGGATTGTCGCGACGGACGGGAATCGAAGAGAGCGCGGGGCCCGCGATGACGGCGCCATGGTTGGTAGGTAGGTAGTTGCCTCGTGTGAAAAAAGAGAAGAAAAAAATTATGCGAAGAAACAACAGGGAATAACAATAATGCATTGGGGACATGATGGAATCCATTCCCCTCTCTCTCTCTCCCAAATTTAACAAGGGGTGTGTCACGCTTTGGCCTTGCCATTTACATTTGAAAGTATCTTAAGGCAAAAGAAGAATTATGGAAACTCAAGTATTTCACCATGCAAAAATATAATCTTCAAAAAAGTCCTCTAAAAGAAACCAAAATCGTTCAAGATATTACAACTCTATAACTAATCTCAAGTTCCAACACAAGCCAAAATATCAACTTTCAAAAATCCTCATATAAAAATAGACCTATTATTATTACCTAGGGACCAAAATCCCTTAAGCTTCTATACTCTACAATGAATTTAAACATAATATATCCTTGCCTTGGTAGGCAAGGCCAGGAGAGAGAGAGATTGATTCAAGTGGGATGAATTCAATCAAGTAAGTTAAGGGGGTTGCCAATCCAAAGGGATTTATTTCATCATTTTTTGATGATCAAATTCCATTTCCAGTTTGAATAAAAGCTTTTGGATCATCACATTCCCTTCAGCTTTCCAAATACTCTTGGGATGATCAAACAAGCATTTGCAGCAATAGTAAAACAAGTTTAGGGTCCATAGTCTAGGTATTGTTGTTGTGTGCAGTTGTTTGATTCTGTTAATATCTATCCCCCTGGTTCTGGTTTTTGGAACATTTTTCAGAATCCAAGAAACTTTGGTTCCGGATTTTGGGGGAAAAAGAAAATTGGAATTGAACAAACTTTGATTCTGGTTTTTGAAAAAATAAAATAAAAAATTCAAATGCAAAGAAAAGAATTGCCTTTGCATATAGAATATACATTGAAATGTCTTCCCCAATGGATTCTAGTAAAATTCTACTGGGTTTTAGAAACACCCCAAACCAAAAATAAATAAATAAATAAGTAAATAAATATAGACACCTTAACAAATTTTACAAATATTTGTAAATTGTATTAACAAATAATATTAAGTATAAGTTCACTCACCATGTATTGAAGACTGAAGTCGACAATGGAAGTTTTAATTCCTTTTGAGGAGATTGTTTTCTTAGGAAAATGGAATTGTAACAAAGTATTCTTTTTTCAAATTATTCTTCACAAAATGGCGAAAATTCGCCAAAACAAATTAACTGATTCAAACCATGAATTTGGCCTTGAAAATGCTTTTTCACTTTTAAATAATAAGTAAGAGCATCTCCAATGGTGCTCAGTATGTAATGCTGCACAGTAAAATTGGATGAAGAAAAGACAAACTATGTGGGTCAAAATAAGTCTCCACTTCCCAACTCTCCCAGTGCACCCCTTCTTACAATTGATTCCCCTTCAAACTCAATTTCCCTAGAGCCATTTCAGCAAGGACTGGCTAGCCTACTATCCTGATGCTCATTATTTTTCTTTTGCTTCACTAGGAATCCACACTCTCTCCACAACAAGAAGTGCAAAATCTAGCTTGATATCCATGAATAGAAGAATCATGACACTTTCATTTCGGATGATGTTGATGTAGAAATTAATTTTGTCAAGTGCATTCTCACACTTTTTATTTTGTGACATTTGGAGAGGGAGTTGGGAAGGTGCTTTGGAAAAGTAACCTAAGAAGCCCTTGAGACTTGGGGATGCAATCAAGGAGGCTCCAAAGGAAGAAGTCAAAGATTCAATCATTGGAAGTCCCTTGGGAAAGTAGTTGGGGAAGCATTTGGGGAAATATGTGAGGGAGGTACTCAAAGAAGTATCCAAGGAAGTAGTAGTGAGAGGGAAATTTGCTATATGATTTGGCAAGCAAGTGTATTTAGCAAATAATTTTGCTCTTGAAGGTGTTCTTTCATGTTACAATTATTGATATGGATCTATTAAGTATGTGTAAAGATGTGTTTTCTAAAGGCTATAGTCCAGCCAAGTTATTTCTAATATGTTCATAAAACATGGGTTCAAAATTCATTCAAGAATATTGTCAATGTCATTTTATTTTTTCTCAAGCAGTGAAAATGATGAGAGGTATCATGTATGAGAGGGAGATGTTACTGAGGCATCTCTCACATAATTAGAGAGTTGAAATACAAGTTTTATAAAACTATTACAAACTTAGGACCAAGTATCTTGCAATGAAGGCTTCCTTTGATTATGTTCCTTGGTCCCCACCAAGTTTGGAAATTTTCCTAACATTTTAGCTTCAGTGCTGGGAATTACCTCAGGCTTAATATCAAAAGGACCACATTGGACCAATGTTTTCTCTTTCTTTTTCAAGTTTTTTTACTCGGGTAAATGGGAACCATCCATAACAAGATGGAGTCACTTTTTAATACACAAATGCTGTGAAATAGAAAATTTCAGGCATCCTTGTTTATCTCGCATTACCTAATTCAAAATGTATCGAGATTAGAGCACTCATAGAAAAGTCCTAAGTGCATTTGGAAGGTACATTGTATATACATAAATGTCCCTCTTAGAAAAGAGGATGGATAACATGCCTATTTACACGTGTAAGATCCCTCCCACTTGTAAAAACCTTTCAGTTTTTTTGTAATGTACGTGGACATAGGTATATCCAAGGTAATCTAGCCTCAAATAGCCGTTGGGCTTTACGAAAAGCATAAAACCCATGGACAATGTCCACAGGCTTTACACTTTTCATAGAGCTTGTCAACTCTTTGATTTAATTTGTATACCCACTGGGTATCAGGGGATTATTTTTTAAAAAATAAAAAACCCAATGCTTTAATTTGTATACCCACCGGGCATCATGGGATTATTTTTTTAATAAAAAACCCAATTGGGTTTTACACCAAGTAAAGCCCTTGGGGGGCCCTTATTCTAGTAAGGCCCTACCCTACATGTTTTACCCTACATTTAAGGAGTAGAAGTAAGAATGTTCGGCCTCTTACGCCTCATGATTTAAGTATGGTAACTGTTGTTTGGTGCTTTTCCAATGGGTAGAGCCTGCAAGTGAAGGAGGACATGCCCAAAACGCAGGGCCAGATGTGGCTCATGGCTCATCATAGGTCCCTTGTTTTCTTCCCACCTTAGGATGCCCATTGGAGTGGCTTGAGATGGAATTATTAGTTTCTACAAAAGAAACATGAATTTATTTTTTTGAAATTGTGTTTTGTCTTTTTAAGTTTTGGGGTTGGATGGAATGAGTGTCAAAAGGCATAAGACAAGCATGGATATGATGGTTGATGATGGCTTGCAAGAAAATGTCAATACCTCGATGCCATTTGAGTTATAATCCAACACCTATGTAAAGGCGCTATCCACCTAAGTTGCCATCACCAAATTAAAAGACAAGTTCTTAGGTCACATTTGGAGAGTCAAATCTCGTTTCACTTTCAGTTAAAGTGGTTGGAAAATATATTTCCAAATGAACACAAAATGGAATCTAAATCTGCCCTTAAATAACATGAGATGTTCTTCATATAGAAGCCCATTGTTCCTTGGTTTGCAAATTGGGGGGGGCTTTGTTAAAGAGGTTAATTTTAGGTGCTTTAATAACACCATGGTTTTTCTTGTAAGATGCAAATGGATTTGGTGAATAGAGTGTTGGAACTTGAAGGATGTCTAATTTAATTGTGGTTGTAAACAATTGACATGTGTTGACCATGGTGATCAAGCAATTACATTTTAATTACGATGGGCTAATTATTTAACTAGCTCGAAGGACATCTATGCTTGAAAAGAAAATGCAAAAACATCATGCCTTGACAAATAATGGTGTGCTCAATGAGAACATTCATCTCTTTCAATGGGGGAGAATGTTCCAAGGTAAGACAAAGTCAAGGTAAAGGCACAAGGGAGCTCAATGAATGCAGGTGCCAAGCACTCCACCAAAAAAAAAAAATTAAATTGTTCAAATAAATGGGAGGCACTCCCAATATTCCCAAAATGGTAATTAACTTTGGCCTTTCAATTATCATTCTAAACATATGGAATCCCAAATGTTTAGATTAATATTTGAAAGGTGAAAGCTAGTTAAGTTCAATGAGTTTGACTTTAAGGTCTAGTCATAATAAAAGGAAGTAGAGGCATAAAGGTTGAAGTTTTTGCCAAGGACTACATTTGACGTGCGCTTTTCATCTATTAAATAAAATAAATTTAAATTGCTACTTACAATTTTAAAAGCATTAATACAATTATTTGAACTAAAAATTGATATTGAAATCAAATATGATCAATAATATGCACTGCACCAAAAATGGCATTTTATGATTGGTCCTTTTCTACTAATCACTTCTATCATTTATAGTTGAGTTGGACCCATTGTTTATGCCATTTTTAGTTGATTTTGCCACTTGTAATAATATAGGACTTAATCATAAAATGTCATTTTTACCATAGTGATAATTTAAAAATTTTAACTTTTTACATGAAACTTTAAATTGTAATCCAATACACAACTTTGGTTTTAACCATGATCACAAACTCTGATACTATTTTATTCTTTTGAGGATGTTCAAAAATCAAAATTCAATAAATGTATATAAAAGAATTTTTGAATGGTTCAACACATATAGCATTTTTTATGAAGCATATTGAAGTTCAAAGTTAATTTGAAAACATTGGATGAAGGTTTGAATAATAAAAATCACATCCATATTTCAAACCATTAAGAAATCACTACCTATTCCACAAGCATTTTGCACATGTAAAAGGACTTTCACAATATGATGAAATAACTCCAAATCCATAAGATTGCCACTTTATAAATATATCAACACAATTTTAAAATGTTTATTTATTTATACCATTGAAATACAATTTATGACTATTTTCCAAACTTGACATGCTTGGTACAATGTAAATCAAGTTCAACAAGTATTTTTACTCCTAATGTTGTGATTCAACCTTTTAAGGAGGGTTGAATTAGCTTATATTATATGGTCTTCATATTAAAGCAATTTGAAGGGTGGAATTGTTGATGGGTTCCTAAGATGGTACGGATAGATTTTGCATTGAACAATGTGAACAAATGTTGTAATAATAGTTTTAGTAAACCTAGAGTTAAAAAAGAAATCAAGATTACTCTTTCAAAATTACATCATTTGCATAGTGAGGTGGGACATGCAGAAGTAAGTACCTTAATGCCTTTTAACAAGCTATTTTGCTATAAATAGGGTTATCAAATTTTGTGGCCAATGTAGTTTCCATTACAACTTAGACATGAAATTATAGGATTAAACAATAATCATTGTCAAGTTTAATCTTAGTTCCAATTAATACACAAGTGGAACTTCATAGAAACAAAAAAACCTAGCTTGCAACATAACATGTTTAACATCTCACATAATCACAATAAAATATAAATTGATTACTCCCACCCATTTGTATATGATGGGTTTAACAATTTTGTTATGGTGTTCTTGACTTTGCAGATTGCATGTTGATGTTGTCGATAATTCCTTATGATCCAATGCCATTATCTCACAAACCTTGTGAAACAATTCATAAAAATATATGAGCTCAATAATCAATTATTTAGTAAGATAAATAGTAGACCATATCTAAGTTATGAATGAACAATGAAAATGAAAAATAAGGCACATGAATCAAAATATAGTTATCATCTCATGACAAGTTGATTAAACAAACTTATTTTCCAAGGGAAAAATTGGCAACCAAACAAAGCTTCCATTGATAATAGGTAGAATAAACAAATGGAAAATAATAAAAAAATTCTTGAGTTAAATGCTTTTAGTCTACTAGCTAAATTTACTAATAATTAGTATCTAAATTTTTTAGCAAATATGTGTTTTAATATTTTCCCTTGATACCATGTATTAACATATATTTTATATTTGGTTTTCAAGATAACATAAAATTGATTAAATTAAAATTTTAACCCAACAACCAATACATGGGACCCTACATTTTTATTCACATATTTTGTAAATTCAAAGACAAATGTTCCTTACCTTAGTCAAAGGTTCAAAATAATACATCTTTTGTTCTTAGGGAAGCCACTCCTTTTTAGAATGCACCCAAGGTTTTTTTTAAAAACAATTGGGGGTACTAAAAGAAATTACCCTTTTCCATCCACCTTATAATTATTTAATTTTATAATGTGGATAATAATTTGGCATTCCATTTTTTCTATATTTGGCTACAATCATCAAATATTTGGCATCCTATATTTCAGAAAAATATTATAAATATTAAAAAATAATTTATTAAATTATTTGCACAAAAACTCATTCAAATCTTTAACATCAACTCCATTCAAGGTGTAAACATTTTTAATTTTGTCAAAAGTGTGCACAAAAGCTTGAAATGGTTTTTTTTGTCATGTGGGCAAAATGAAGATGGCAAGGCAAAAATCACGTATCCTACCAAAATCAAACTCTAAACCACAATGGTTATTTCACTCAACTCCAAACTTCCCTTCATCTAAGTTTCAATCAACTTCAAGTCACCCTTTTATGAAACTTCCAATTCAAATTGACCATACACTAAATGACACATGTCTTACATATGTTTTTCACATTCTTATGCCCCTATTATATATATAACCCTATATTTATTTTAATGTGATATTTGATAATAATGTATGAAAAATTATTTTTAAATCTATTTTAAAAATACATGTTATACTACTTTTGTTTTGTGTATCATTTGACCCACATGAATGTTCAAAGTGGGGTGGAACATGTGGATAAAGTTGATAATTTGTTAGGCCATTAGAACCTAACACTAGGAGAGATTTTTTGCACAAAAACCACACTACTATGCAACTCCACGTCTAAAGCAACTAAATTGATATATTAGCATGCAAAAACTTTCATTTCATTCCAATTTGTTTGTATGTTAAAATGTTACCTCTAATTCTAATCCAGTTGCACACAAATCAACTCCAAACACATTAGTACGTGCTTAGGTGTTTTTGAGCAATGTCATTTGATTATATGTTAAAGTTGTAAAGAAGTTGTAGGTTGCAACTTATTTACAAATTAATAAGTTGACGTGGCATATGGGGGTATATCATATTGAATGGTACTTGTTAGAGTGGTTAGTCAAATTGGCACCCCAAATTCCCATGTTATCTTGTCTCTCGTTGCAAATGGACCCATATGTTCATCCAACAAATGAACAGATTACATCAGTACTAAAACATTATTATTCTACAACTACCTTTTTTAGAAGATCATTGCAACTATAGGCTTTGAAAGGAACATTGAAGTTGTAAGGTTCAAACCACATGTGCATTAAATCCTAATGTGTTTAGTCTTAAGAAATTTTTGTTAAGACCTCATGTTTCTTGGTCTTTTTAGTGAGGCAACAATATGATATGTGTTACGTAATTTATTTTTACATTTTTGGCATTCAAAACTTCAAAACTAGAGTCTACGAGATTTAAGTTAAGCATGCAAGTTCTTTTGTTTATTTAAAACATATTTAGGAATTGAAGACATGATTGTTTTTTTGTTTGTTTGTTTGAGCAAAAAAATAGCTCATATCAAAAGGAAGATGAGATGTGTACAAGAAAAACATCCATTTTGTGAATAAATTGAATTGTAGAAAGATGCACTAGAATATAGATGATGGATTGCAAAGGTGCAAAAAACTAGTGATAGAAAGCATGTTAGGGTCTTTGTTTGTGTGTTTGAACATTTGGGATGAAAAACAATAATTGACCAAAATTATTTGAAACCTTTAAATGTAAAAGGGAATTCTTTTAAATTGAAATGAAACCATGATTAATCATTATGAGGATTGTGTGAGATATATAATGTTTAGTTTTGGGTCTCATATTGAATAGACTATTTGCTTAACACCCATGTTGTTTTGTGCTTTTAATATGATACCATTTATTGTTCTTATGCTTAAGAGCCTTGTTGATAATATTGAAAATGAAAATGAAAGTTGTATTTACAAGGTGAAGGTTTTAAGAAATTGAAATGGTCATTGTGCTTGGAAAAGTCAAGCTTAGGAAAATGTGCATGTGATAATATATTAGTTCTAGGTTATTAAATCATGTGTCATGGAATCAATTGTTGTTTTTTATGTAACAAAACCAAATCAAAACATTCAAGAATACAAACAAGTTCAAACATAACAAAAGGAGTCAAAGGCACCAAGGTCAAAGTCCTTTCCAAATATTCCATTTGACATGTCACATGCATTCATGTGTTGGTCTATTATCCCAAATTTTGCAACTTTCATACCTAGTTTATAACAATGTGTTACATATAAATATTTTTTGACTACATCTAATCATATATCATTTATATTATGCATTCATGTTATTTACCACATAAAATTGAATAACTTTTTTGAAGTCAATACATCTTCAAAAAATTTGGATCAAAAGTTTGTTTGAACCAAAATCACCAAAATGCGTTGTAAACATGAATGTCACTAATTTTAACTTAGGTTATTCTTTTAATCATAAATATTAAGATCGTTTCCAATATTGAGAAGGAATGGTGCACATTTGATATGAAAAATGGCATTCGAAAAATTTAAAATGACTACCCATAATAAGGTTTTGAGTGTTATAAACATGCAAAAGGATTACACAAGCACCATCATGTATAAGTTTAGGTTTGGATTTAATTTGTATTGTTGTGATGTGTTATTTGTGTTTCATTTTAAAGGTAAGTTAATCAATATGGTAATGTGTATACATGGTGTTTAAATTATTGAAATGTAATCACATCATATAATGGCACATGATTTATCCTATTAAGTTTGAAAGTAGGAATGACTAGATGTTTTGTGCACTATGAAATCATTTACAAGCCATTGGTATATATTGTTTCACGAATGACATCATATCACAACATGGTAGTTTTCAAAAATGCAAATAATGTGGACTTGAAATATTTGCAAAATAATAATCCAATAACAAAGTGGAAAGAAAATATTGTCTCTTGTTCCACTTCAAGATGACAAAGGCAAACGTCTCACAAAATGGCAATTCAAGAACTAATTGCTGGTAACATTGGATTGTTGGTCCCTTATCCTAATGGTAAACCTTTGTATGAAAAGAGGAAAAAAACCATTTGCCACTAGTTGGTTGGGCAAATAAATGAACATTTTTGAAAATGCTTTAATAATTTATTTTCCAACCTTGAATAGAATGGACCTTGTACAAGCTAGTGTGTCCATTGTAAATGGACATGAAAACACAATTTGTTTCATACTTTTAATACTAGGGAAAGTTACATCCTTTATTTTCAAAATGGCAAGCAAAAAGTATAGAGTGCAATTTATTGAGAAATAATATAATTTTTAATTTATTTATTTGTAAATAGGTTGCTTAGAATTATTATGAGAATGTATATTAAAAAATATATTTATCATTTAATAAATTTAATAAATATTCATTTAATAAATATAAATTTCATAGCATACCAAAAAAATACCCCTTTAATATCTCGTGTGTTTTATAAAAATATATACAATAGTTTCCTTTAAACTTAATATGGATGTGTCCCAAGTTAAATGGATTTTGAATTTTATGAAAAGGGATCCATGTCTATGAATATTACATTATATAATATACTTAGAAATAGTCATGAATTTATTTTTTAAATTAGTTTTTTACACAAACGATTTCATTGTTATTGCATTCATACAATGTTGCAATAAAAGGTAAGTTATTTTTGAAAAGAAAATGATTTTTCCCCATAAGTTATTTGCATCTAATGAGTTTACATTTTTTATATTATGCATTTCACTATTACAAAGTATTGAATTAGGGACTTTTGATATGCCAAAATTGATCCATTCTAGCTTGCAAATACCCAAATAGGACATCTAAATGCTTTAGTTTCAAACAATTAACTTATAACAGCCTTATTTTAATGTGAAATAAAAATTGAAGAATAAGTGATTTTGGAGTTTTTCATTTGCCAAAAGTGAGGGGAAAAAAAAGAGTAAAAATTGCTAGACTCCTATATGTGGTTTTCATCGTGTAATCAAAGACATAGAAAGATGATTTAAGATTTGTAATTTATTCCTGGTTTATAGCCAGATTTGGATACTCCCACTTTCTCCTGAGGTTAGGGAACACCCTCAGGCTCAAGCCCTCAAGTAGCCCTCCCTCAGGAGAATGCACTCATCTGGGAACCTCCCCCTACAACTTCTAGTGAATGATTGCCACTTTAGATACAAACCAACAGAAATTCCTATAAAATAAACCCATGGCAAGGGGAGTGAACTTAGGTCAATGGTGGTTGCATAGAGACCTGCTGGTTGAAGGCACAGGCTTCAACAAACTTAAACCCCATGAACGTCCCATAACCCTATTTGTCTCTCTCTCTCTCTCTCTACTCAGGCCCCTGATTACAAAGCTGCCTTTGTTTTTGTTGTTATGCTTTTGGCTTCTTATCTTGTCTTTGTCTCTCCAAATAGAGTTTCACAATTGTCTTTTCTTAATGGGAAACACTGAAGAACAAGGCATTGCTCTATGGAGCCTATAGTGCTAGCAAGTGGACAAGATCAAGAGCTTGTCCAACTAAGAGATTTTGTCTCTAATTGAATTGAAAAGTGTTGTTTGTCAACACAATTGCTCCATGTGCTCATAATAAAATACCCACCCGCATTGTTTGTTCCACCCAAGAAGTATTAACCACTGTTGGCCCAGTTATTGAAAAAGATAAATTCAAAAAAATAGTTCAGTATCAATAAGGATATTAATAACCTACTCATGATTCTTTAAATTTCTCTCAGCCGGAATGAGCTTGCCCAGCATGCACCCAAGAGGGCCCGGTTTTCCGTAGGGGGGCAAATGAAGGAAGGGGAGGAAACAAAAAGAAAATTCACAATGCAAGGAAGGGAATTAATAATTTATCACAATAGAGTTATCCTGAAAGTCACCCTGTTTTCACCCTGGCTTTGGGCCTACCTTCACCTCCAATCCCCTCTCTCAGTGGTATCCGCAAAGTAAGGAAATTTTACTAAATCTCAGTATGAAATGCTGAAACTCAGCATTTAATGCACAAGGTTCGAGAGTAATTATAGTAGTTTTACAGGTAAAAGCACATGTGTAGTGGAGGCGATCAGGAAAAAGGAAAGACAGGATGAAACTCAGTTTACCACCAAAATTGGTGGAAAAAAACTAGTTTGGGTCCCAGTTACTTCGTTTGTAAAATTTTCATTCCCAGTTCCGTGTTTGAGGCCCTATTATGCCAAAACTGGTTATTCCCGCCCCCTGATTGCCTGACTTTATGAATAACGTCAATGTGGTAAATAATTATTTCATATCCTACTAGGATGTGGCAAATCTCACCTTCAGAAAGTTGCTGGATTAGATTGATAGCTGGCGAGAAGCTGGGCTTGCATGGTGTTTTTTTGGGTTGTTGTTGTGGTGGTGGTGGTGGTTAGGAGTCACCATTTAATGCCTTTCTTGGACTCCTATCAAGCTAGTCCATAGGCTAGTTGGCAGTTGCTCACTGTGTTTTTAGTTGGCTCTCCTTGTTATTAGATTGGAGACTCCACTAGGCTGGGCTACGTATGCTGCACTTATGTATCATCCACTGGGACAAATTGTCAGCAAAAGAAAGGACCTGACACCATGTCAGGCATATGATTGGGTGGTTCTAAAGTGGGTGCCCAACCTTTTGATTTGTAGTTGAATTTCCAAGAAGCCTCTGTAACTGAATAACCGTGCAATATATGTCAGGATTCAGTAAGTCCCATTGTACATAGGACCATGTTGTGATTATTTAGTATTAATTAGCACCCAAAGTTTCAATAAATATTACTTTGGGTGATGGTTCTCTTTGATTAATCACCAAAAAAAACAACTTGTGATCAAACTTTGGACATTCTCAAAACATTCATCTGGTAATCTATCCCATAGAAACAATCAAAAATTTATTTGATAAAATTTTAAGTTTAAGTTTCGATAAAAAATTCTTGTACAGGATTAAAAATTTGGACAAAGGATTATGAGATCAGGTGTCATGTTATTGGGAACAACTTGAGAAACATATTGGGCCTATGTTGCCCCAAACTTGTTGGCTGGATAGAATTTCTATTCCTAGTTTTGTTTCTTTGTGCCAAGGGTGTTCCCAATAGCACCTCACTTTATCCCATATCCTTTACCCAAAGTTCTCCCCTTGTCACCTATGTAGGTGAGCCAAAGGGGGGACACTCCATCCTTACATAGAAACTGCTATTGGGAACATTGTGAACATCATTGGGAACAAAATAATAAAAATATTCCATCCTCAACATATTTTCCTGTGAATACTAAGCATTTGATTCAAATATGAGAAATGAAAGCTATTCCCAAATTATCATTAAAGGTGTTTCAATTTTATTCAAATCAATGTACTATAGCAACTATAAAGACGTATGATAAAGCATCAATGAATAGCAAAACTCCAAGTCTGCCAATGATCATAAAACATGCAATGTAATTCCATGCAAGAAACTTAAACAAGTGCAAAAAGGAAAACAAAGGAAAAATCTAGAAAAGGAAAGGGAAAAAAAGTTGGATTGTAAAATCTTTTGTCAAGGGTGTTAAATCTCCCCCATCCTTCCTTGGTGTTCTTCCATGGAGGAGATTAACAGTTTTGAAATTATTTCCTTTTGTTTATGCCAAAATATGCTTTAGATCATACCCTCCAAATACATTACAAAATTTCTTGCAGGTCTTTATATACCTATACAGGAAGGGCAGGTCTAGAGGTGGTTATGTTGTTTGAGGACATATAGCATTGAGCTAGGGTTCTCAAGCCCTACCGGATGAATATAACCCTCAATGTGACATGCCCATCCTCAAGATTTTAAAAACTGACTTAAGTGGAACCTGACACCTTGGAGGTTGAGTAAAAGAACATACCTATAAAGGTATCTTTGAGTTTAGGAGGAAGATTATGCTCTCGAATCTAGTTGCAAATTTAAAAGGAAAAATAGGTCTGGATTTAATGTTTTTGTAACATGAACAAAATTTGCATTAGGAAAGTATTGGAAAAAAAACATAAGAAAAATTAGATTAGTTTTTTCCATGTAGAGGAAAAGGTCATTGCCAAACTCCCCTGCATCTAAAGGTGGAGATTGAGGATTGACATCAGGGCCTTTGACTTGGTAACAAACACGGTGATCTTAACTTCAATTACAATTCAGGTTTTGTAACTTCAAGTAATGAACTCCTCAAAATGAAAGTCCCAAAAAACCCAAAAAGACAAAAGACAAAAAACAAAGGTATATGGTGAAATAAATTTTTTTTGGTAAGCAGATAATAATAAACTCTCCTCAGGTAGGTTGCTGTCAAAAATGAATCCTGGTAATTTATTTAGTAAAAAAATAATAATAAAAAAGGAAAGAAAATCCAATAGTGATTATGACTTCTTGGTATATAGTAGACATTATTCACCTACTTATCACAAAGTCAACAAGCCTTGCTTGTGCTGTTGGGTACACTGCATGACAAAGTTGAAGACTGGTTATTATAATACTACCAGGATGTGGTTACTATTACTACTGACAAGGATAGGATCCTCCTCCCACACAAGTCTCATCAACAACTGGGTTGATTGAAGAAGGAGACTAGTGAGTCACCACACAAGATAAACATGCAAACAAGCAGAGGAAAGGGAAAAACAAGAAAGAAAACAAAAAATTCTCAAAAACACATCATGAGGAAGGAGGCAATGGGGAAATTGGAGTCTGCAATGTTCAAACTTGTAATTGCTCTTTGTCTTCAAATTCTACTAAATCATTTCCAATACCCGGAACTACCATGTATGGAGTGAGGAGTCAAAGTTACTGTACTTCGGTTGAGCTACTGCCAGTAATAATAACTACCAACTCCTGCAACAAATTGGAAAGGAAACAAACTCCCCAAGTTAATATGAAGAACTAGAGCCCATATGGAAAGAAAGAAAGAGCGAATGTGATTGATGCAGCTGGCCAGCCGCCCTTCACCAGCAAAGTTTGTTTAGTATTTTGTCATTTAAAAAAAAATGTCAAAGTACATGGACCAAGTGACAAAATTTGCATGCTTTTTGCTTGTGTCAAGATGCAAGCTCTATCTATCTCTCTCTCTCTCTCTTACAGACTCCAACAACCACTGTCTTGTCTCAGTTACAAAGTGTCTCGAACTTTGAACTTCTCACCAAAAGAAAAGGAAAAACCCTGACCTTAATCGTAGTCTAAAGATTTTGTACATACTCTCTCTCACATGTATATGACAATTTGTTTCGTTCAATGGAAGTAGGATTTGAGGAAATTTGGATCTCTTCTGAACTGACAGGGTTGGTACAGCAATAGCAGCGTGCCAGCAAACACATGCATACACACACGCTCACTCTCCGCAGACCACTCCATTTCCTCACACAAAAAATTTCTTGGCCATCAATCTGTCAACCCATTTGATGCAATTTTTTTGGTATGTTTTTTTGGTATGCTTGTATCTAAATTCTAATTTAAGGTGCGTCTTATATGGCCCTCCTATATGACTTCCTGACCGGTTGGTGCATGGTGAAGAGTACAACACTTTGAAATGAAGAATTGTCATATTAGAGTTAGGAGTTTGTTGAAAGGGGCGGCGGGTAGGGGGTGGGCATGACAGTCAAATTGCTCAACCTACAAAATTCTTAGTTTCTTCAAATGGTCCCTTAAATTAGTCCTCACGAGCCTTTTCCTGGTTATGCCCATGGCTTGTCCGTGAGCATAAAATATTCCATTGGGCCAAAACCCAGAACTGAACTTAGAAGTCCATCATTTGATGCAGACAAAATTCTGATCCGACCATGTCCATTGGGTGGTGGTGGTGGTGGCTCAAATTAGGTACCCACAATCTTTGGAAGGGGTACTTAGCCCATGCCAAAAATTTCACAGAACCCTCTCTTCTGCAATGGATTTTCTTTTCCATTTGTGCTCCCCAAAAAATAATTAATTAAATAAATAAATTCACAGAGTCAATCAGATGGCTCAACAGGCACCTAGGAGGGTCCAACTTTTTTCCTTTTTGTAGCTAAAAAGATTTTCCTTGATTGACCATAAACACTTTCAAAGTGTTCCATAGGTTGCTTACTTGACGCCCATGTAGCAAAATGTTAACAAAACAGGTTTTTTTTCCTTTAATTTTTTTTAATCAATTATATATATATATATATATATATATATATATAAAATGTAAGGAGACAAGCCAGACCATTTCACAAAATTTAAAACTTTAAGGTAGGTTTATGGGGAGTTCCCCTCATGTTCCGTGACTTGAACAGGTGAACTCGGAAGAAGAGATTTGTCCTATCTTTTGCAACAGGTTTGGAAACACCAAATGCCGGCCTGAGTGAACCAGCACTCACCAATGCACCAGTTGTGGATGAGACTGTTTTGGCCATTTTGGGATGAACCCAAACCATTTAACCTAAACCAAACCAAACATTGAGGTGGGGTTTTTTTTTTCTTTTCACTGGCCCACCCTTTGCTGAGATTTCAAAAAAAATCTCCCCTTTTTTTCCCTCCTCTTCCTTCTTCTTCTCCTCTTTTGTTCTTATTTTGTTTTTTTTTTTCTTTTTTTCTTCTCTTCCACCATCATCTTCTTCTCTTCCATCGGTGTTGTAGCTTTTTCTTCATCATCTTTTTTTTCTCTTTTTTTTACTGCTGTTGTTTCTATTATTTTTTCTTCTCTTTTGTTTGTGTTATAGATTTTTCTTCTTATCATATTTTTGTTTCATTTTTGTTCTTACTTTAGTTTCTTTTTTTCATCTTTTGTTTCTTTGTTTTCCTCTATTGTTACAATTTCTTCATCATTTCCTTCTTGTTATGTTTTTTTTTCCTTCTTCCAGCATTTTCTTTTTTTTCATCACATCATTGCGCTTGTTGTCATTTCTTGTTGCATCTTCATTAATTATACATATCACGCAAGGTATGCCTTTATCCTTTTCTTTGTTGTTTTTTTTTTGGTTTGAAAATAGAAGCAGAGAAGGAAAAGTAAGAAAAGAAAAAAATAAAAACAGAAAATAAAAAGAAGGAAATGGAAATTAAAAAATAAAAAAGATGAAAAGAAAAAAAATAGAAGACAAAAACTATTTTTGTTTTTTTCTTGTTTTTCTATTTTTCCTACTTTTAAAATTCTAAAAGAAGATTTTTTTCTTTTCCCCCCCTTTTTTTTTCCTTGGAGAGTTTTTCTTCTTGTTATTATTAATTCAAGAAAAAGAATTCTAGTTTTTGTTTCCTTTTCATTGCTTTGTTTTCCCTTTTTTTGTTTCTTTAAGAATAAGAAGATTTTTTGGGTTTTTGGCCTTATTTTTCCATTTTTTTTGTTTTCTAAATGCTAGAAGATGTTTTTTTCTTTTACTATGGTTCTCCTAAACATTTCTTTTGTTTTCCCCCTATTTTTCCATTCTTTTTGGTCTTCAAAATTCCAAAAGATGAAGTTTGTGTTTCTATTTCTTTTATTTCTTTTTTAAAAAATCCAATAGACTATATATGTTCATACCCATGTATTTTTTTGGGGTTTGGTTTATATTTTTCAACTTTGCATATTAATGTGTATCATGTGTTTGATGTAGACTTTGAATAACTATGAAATACCAATTTGTAACCAATGCCATTCAACTCCAAGTGTATCATTATCAGCTTTACATTCATCAACATGCTATGAAAATGGTTACAACAACAAGAATGTATTGATGAATATATGACATGGTGGCTAATGAAAATAGGTTTAGAAAGGTGTCTCTTGAAGTTAGAAAGCAACGTGCATATCTTACTTAGGTTCCTTTGGCATAAACAGTGGCATGGAGTTCATGTTTTCCATTTTTTGGACATTTTAAAAAGTTTTGATGAATGTGATACTTGCATCAATACATACAAGTTTTGTTTTATTGTAATTGTAACTTCACGTTTGTATTATGTTTACATGCTTTGAATGTGAACATTGCATTAATACTTTGTTGAAATTTTCATTAAAAATACGAGTTTGAAACATATTGCAATGTTGCATTATTGCATTAAAAGAACTTTAAAAACATAAAGTTCAATATGAAATATTTGCATAAGGGTCACAAAATAAACATTAATTTTGTTAGAATGATTTTGCAATACCCACATTTGAAGCATAAAATGTCGGTTGGTTTTTTTGGATGGTTTATGTAATACCCAAATGTTGGGCATAAAATATGCATGCTCAAAGAAAAAAATGATGATGATAAAAAAATAGAAAATTAGAATAAATAAATTAATCGTGATAAATAATAGAAAAAAATAATTTAGAACAAGAAAAAGAAAAAGAAATTTAAAAAAGGGAATTTTTTTAAGAAATTAGAAAAAAAGACATAAAAAATAATTTGAAAAAGAAAAAAATACAAAAGAAAAAAAATGGATGCATTTTGGTCACAAAATATGTAATAATTATTGAAGTGTATTGTATTTGAAATGACATTATTTTCATATGTGGGTATTGCATTTTGTGATCGGATTTTCAACTATTTTAACTTTTAACAATAACTACCAAAATATGCAATACCTATGTGTGGGTCACAAAAGTTAATTGAATGTGCAATACCCACATTCAAGGTTACCATTTATTGACATCAAGGGGCCAAATATGCTTAAAATGGTTGTTAGTTCATTTAGTGCAATACTTCCATATTTTGTATATCATACATTGGTAGACATTAACATCATGTAAATGATAGGTCACTAGGTGAGTGGGGGTGGGTAAATAAGTAAACAAGTATATAGGTAGGTTGGTGGCTAAGTAGGTAGGTATGTACATAAATAAAAAACAAATTAGATCAAATAATGTAATTATGTCAATAAGATAGTTAGGTCAATAGGGTAGCTAAAAAATTTATTAAAAGATTTTGTTGAAAAAGTAGTTTTAAAGTTAATTCAAGAAAATATACAAGTTTTTAAAATAAATAAATTTAACCAATAACAAATAGAACTTTTGCCAACAAATAGAGGTTTAGCCATGAAGAGATGGAAGTTTTGCCAAAAGGTATAGGTTTAGCTAGGAAAAATAAATTTTTTTTCCAATTTGTAAAAACTTAACCAAGAAAAAATAGAAGTTTTACTAAGAAGTAAAAATTTTGCCCAAAAAAGATAATGTTTTTGCCAAGAGGTAGAGGTTTAGCCAAGAAGAGTTCAAAGTTTTTTCAAGTAATAGAAATTTAGGCAAGAAAACATAAAGGTTTTGTTGAAAGGTAAAAATTTAGCTAAGAAAAGGTTAATGTTTTGCCATGAAATAAAAATTTAATTAAAAATAAATATAATTTTTGCCAACGTGGAATGGTTTAGCCATGAAAAGATGGAGGTTTTGTCAAGAGATATAAGTTTAGTTTAAAAAAATTAAAATCTTTTCTAAAAGGTAGAAGTTTAGCTAAGAAAATATATAGGTTTTGTTGTCATGCCCCTACATGGCCTCATACATGATGGCTAATTACAGGCATGCCCATCATGCCTTTTAGGGTTAATGTACGCTTTTAAGGTAAATGTACATTCTTAGATGATTATACGTTATTAAGTGCTTAGGGTTTCAGCTTGTTAGTGGCTGTATAAAGGCGAAACCCTTCCCTTCTCTTTTTAGTTTTTCTAAAATTCCTTTGTCAAGAGAATTTCCTCCATAATCAGATTAGATTTCTAGATGCTCACGATGGTTATTGCACGACCACCGTCTACATACACTACATGTTCATTCCTTCTTTATAATTCAATTTTAGAAAAATTCTACTTTCCGTTGCTTCATGTTGAAAGTAGTAAATTTCTTTTGCTTTTGAGTTCTTGAGTTGTTGCTACTACTAATGTTGCTATTACTATTGCTAGTGTTGCTACTATTGCTATTAGTGTTACTATTGTTGGTGTTGCTACTCTCGAAGGGAACTTGTGTTGTTACATTTCTGCCAACCAACAAAGGCGGGATCCTAAAGTAGGTTTCAAAGTTCTCCCTCCTTTTTCTCTTTCTTGCTTTCTTTTTCTCTCTTGAAGCTATCAAGTGAAAAAAAAAACAAAAACAAAAATTTCAATGGTGGCGCCTACCATTGCTACCAAACAACGTTGCCATGAATTGTAATGTTGTCGCAACACGAGCTACAGCACTACCGCAATGTGAACTCCAGTGCCGCCATGATGCAAGTTGCAACGCCGCAAGCTTGTAGTGCTGCCTCAACACGAGCTGCAGCCCCACGAGCTTGTAGCATCGCAAGCTTGCAATGTTGCGATTTGTAGCTTTTGTAGCACCGCGACTTATAACGTTTGCATTGTCATAAGTTGTAGCGCTGTAATGTCACATTACTGTTAATCATCGCTACGGAGCTCATGGGTGCTCTATAGCGCCATGACCTTTGATGTTGCATTGCCCATTTCGTCCCACTCCCCATTGTTGCAGCAAAGTGAGTTGTAGAGGCGCGAGTGTAGTCATGCCCCCATTGCTACAATGGTGCTCAACCTTTGTCCGTTCGATGATTCGTTAGACTTTTGTCAAACATTCGTCTAACATCCGTTGAATTTTCGTTCAACTTTTGTCTGACTTTCGTCGAATGAATTTTCTTCCAACTTTCGTCGGACTATCGTCATGTGTCCTTGTGCATTGCATCTTGTCGTCCTATGTCCTACATTATATTGTCTTACCTTTTCAACTGACATCTGTTTTACTTCCGTTTAACCTTCGTTCAACCTTCATTCGACATTCGTTTGACCTCTGTCCGATGTTCAATGTCCATTTGTTGCCAGTCATTCCCGACGACACACCGTATTCTTCTATTTATACGTTGTGTTAGAACTTTGTAGCTAGTGCTTTGTATTGTTACAAAATTTTGGGCATGGGACAACACCATGTCCTCGAATGATGAAAGCACTACCACTCAGCCAGAGCCCAGGTATGAACTACGAAGTAACACACAATCCTTTGAGCTAATTTCTTTAAGCTCACGATCTTCACAATGGTACCATCAAGCATCTACAGCACCACCGTCATTTAATACAAGTCCTACTAGGAATTCAGGTTCAAGACACTACATCAATGGTACATCAGAGTCCATTTGGAAGGGCTCATCAGTGGGGTACGCTTGTTGCCGCACCTACTTTCACACCATCACCGTATATTCCATTACAAGCCATTACCTCTACACCCATATACACCATGGAGGTTAGTAGTTCGTCTGGGAGAATTGAAAAGTTCAACAGAAGGCCAGGTACTATTTCTTTGAAGGAATTTAAGGTAACTTTCTCAATTGTGGTCTGTGAATTGGAATTCAAATATGGCGTTAATTACACTGGGGCGTTCGCATTCAAACAACTGGCTTGTTATGTGCACTATGAGGCATTAGATGTCTACGAACAACATTCTCCAAGAATTTTGGGTGTCACCCAGATCCCTAATCCAGCTTATGCCACAGCCATTGCCATCACTTCTCAAGCTACACTACAAGCTGCCATTACACATCATGGGACTATGCCTAAGAATCCTGATTCGGTACCTATTTTAGTAAAGTTTTCTCTTCAACAACCCATTGCTGCTATCGCAAACATTCCTCCCACCATCGATGCACAAGCTTTGGTTGATCTAGTGGGAATTTTTTTTTGAATTCTTGAACTAGAATTTTCGGTTAAGAGTTCTGAAAAAATTCTACAGTTTGCCACTTTTTCTCGGCAAAAAGATGAAACCTTCAAGATGCTTTACAAGAGGCTTCTCAAGCTTAAAGAGGATACTCATAGCATCATAGACTTGGAAGCTGCCCATCGATATTTTCGTTCATTAGAAGGTACTCCAACAATCCATGCACATGTTTTACAATAGGTTTTTGCAAAATTTGGAAACTCGTACACTTTGCTGAATGTGTATAACATTTCTGAAAAGCTGGAACTAGTTCATGCACACTATGAAGCTAGTATTATGAGGCCTTCCTCACGTTCAAGGCCTAAGCCTCCACTAGCTGCGCTAACCAGATCATCACATTCTTCTTCAAGGGCTAAAGTAGTGCACTCGACTACACCCATCTTACCTTTTTACAACTACTATGGCAATCTTGCCCACAAAGCAAATGAATGCAACATTCCTTTTGAGGATCTCTCTCGGAATACTGTGAGAAAGAGGGACATTAGGAAGCTGTTTGTTTTGCCAAGTTCTCGGAAAGGAAATAACTCCGATTACCATGGCAAAATCTGCTAGCATCTTCCACTATCCCTTAACCAAAAGCCAAGGCTCTTCGACCTTCCACTCAAGCTTTCCCCACCAAGGGTAATTATAGTAAGAATGTAAGAAGAAGGAACACAATGCTGACAAGAAGGAGGTGCTTCAAGCCCATGCCATTCAAGTTCAAACTTTACAAAATGAACTTGAATCATTGAGGGCCCAACTTGCTAATCTAAAAGGTAAGTCTTCCCAACCAGCTAATCATGCCCAACCTATACAAGGTTCAAGATCATGGGACGGACCTCCTAGGTCGTTTTATGGCCTCTCACACGATGCCATGGTTAGGGAGTATGTTCTTTCCAATGCACACAATTATAGTCTCACACTAGAATTTGCTACTTATTTTTGCCCTTCCTATGTCGTGGCATAAGAGGCTAGTGTGGCACCCAGAGTTTCTGCCATTAGGTAGGTAATTCAGACTGATGGACTCGCATTTGGTTCATGTCCTATTACCAAGGCTAAAGGAGCTCGAACAGTCATGCCACAACCTTTTTGTCCTCTCAACATGGAAGAAAAATGCACCTTGTTGGTAAGGGGGGATGAAACTACTACACCATAAGCTACTAGGGCATCAAATTTTTGTGTCCCAAAAGTACATGCACATAAGGAAAACACACAATTTTCCATTGATCAACTTATGGAATGCCAACTTCAAATGCGTGAATTGGCACAAAAGCTTGTGAATACATCGTTGTTTAGTTTTCAAGATTTGAAGTTAAGCACCAGGGACATAATTTTAGTACTAGAAGATACCTTGAACACTACATCAAGTCCTTTACCAATCCCTGATCCACATGCTACAGAGGTCCCATCCAACACCTTAGAGAGACACTCGATTGGCTCACGTGTTGTAGATGGTGTTCGTAATCTGGTCACTAGTTCTAACATGGCTAAACTAATGGGCTTTCCTACCTTTGATTCTACATTCACATATCATAAGGGAGTTAAGAACACCTCATTTGTGGATTTGTTATTCAACAAAGGTGTTGTGGATAGCCATTATTTCCACAATGTCTCTCACTCATTTCCAAAAGTTGTGCTTAGTGAGAAAACTTCCATCACCACCAGAGTTGCCATTGTCAACAATACTGGGTAACAATCCAACTAGGAGGACATACACCTAGAGTGGTATTTCTTGATACACATGCCCAACCAATGATTCTTGGAGTTCAATTTGCCAAGAAAATGGGCATGTTTGACTCCAAACTATGAAAATCTATGTGGCAGATTTGCACCGTTAGTGGGAGTGTAAAGGAGGTACTTGGGGAAAACTCGGATTTGATTGCACTTAACTTCAATGAAGGTATAGATCAGGAGCTTTGTTTACAGGTTAGATGTTTAATCACCAATGCCACTAGTTATGATGTGCTCATTGGGCAAGAAGCCTTGTTTCCACCATGTTTCATAATTGACAACTAATTTGAACATGCATACTATCGAGTGGATTGGGAGACCGATGGCCACCACCTGGGATACGTACCCCTTGATTTACATGGGAACCATAGTCCTATGGTTCACCATTGTATGTTCAAGGAAACACACACTATTTCTTACATCCAACAAGCTAGCCACGAGTGGATAGAGGGAAATGAAGAGGAAATAACTTACACCCAAGCTACTGAAAGCTTGAGGGTGGTTCCTATTAACATTTAACACGGATGAGAGGTTTTATAGAGGTTCAAAGCAGCCCACAAGCCTTTGGTCAAAACTTTGTCTAGCTTTGGGAACATGGAGAACCATGGTGAACTGACTAAGCTAGTACTTCGTCAACTAATCACCTAGACACCACCTAAGGAATGGATTACATTACTAAAGTTTTTTGGTGGTATTGGTATAGGCCTCGAAACCCTACTATAATTAGGGATGGTGGTTCGAAGGTATTTATACATAGACATTGCAAGGCAAGTGGCGGCATCGAGAATGATGAAGCTCACAACTAGATTTCCACAATAGTTTTCAACCACCGCATGGAAGGCCAGTTTCACTTTCTTGCCCTCTAACATACAACTAATTCAGAAGAAGCATATGGAATTACTTAACCTTGTGGACCTCATCATTTCAAGTTGAGAGTGTCAAGGATTTTCAGCGGCTAGATTTGGAGAAGGCTTGAGTGACACAAGATGCGGTCTCTTCATAGACATGGTACAATTGATCACATGGACTCAATCCATTTTTCCTACGCTTAGTTATGTAATTGAAAACACCCCTTTTCATTTTGACCAAAGGGAGAAAGTCCAGGAGCACTACACGTTGGTCAAGCATTACCTTGGAAAGCCCCTCCTACTCGATGTGGCACAATGCGGTTCCTATGCACACCGGTTACACAACTGGTGGACTAACTTGGCACCACTCTCAGTTGTGTAGTTGGATCTGAGATACACCATTAGAAACACCAACCTATAGGTTTCTCACATATTGGATGATCAAAGCTCTTGCCAACCAATTACAAGGCAAGAGAAACCTCTTTGGTTTCCTGCAAACACAATAGGAAAACCAAGAGGTGCTTGGCCCACCATTGTTTCCTTCTAGGAGCACACACCTATCAAGGAGATGGACTAGGCCTAGTGTATCATCATGCTTCAACCACTTGGGATGAAACAAGCCCAAAAGAAAAAGAAAGGGTTATGGGGTTTCAAGCTAGCACTACTAATCACATTGAGGTGACTAGATTGGAATGTAACGTTCTACTAGGGAAAGGCATGGACCGGAACTCCCTTACATGGTTGTTGGTAACCTGTGTATTCTTTCAAATGTACACAACACGAACTCCAATTCAATTAGCTTGTAGTTCTAGCGATGCAATCACATGGCACCCCAACCAAGTACACATGCCTATCTTCAACACTCTACATTTCACTCTTAGTGTTGGGGGGGAGGAGGTACCATGTAATTTCACTCAAGTTGTGTGTGATACACATGGAAGTATATTAGCTTCTGGAAAAACAATTACAACCTTCTACAAATCTACGTAGTTGGATAATGGAAAACCCAATACACCAAGTTCTTCAAACACATTTTCCAATTCCATTCCATGTGTTTCCAACTACCCTTTCATTATGGGGAACCAGCTCACCAAGAAGGAAAGAGACCAGGTCACAAACTTACTAATTAAGTATGAGAATGTGTTTGCATTCTCAATGAAAGACTTAGGTAGGTGTAAGACCATGCAATTCTCTATAGACCTTATAGATGAGACACTCGTCTATCGGAGGAAGCATAGGTTGAGCAAACATGAGTGGGAACTGGTAGATGAAAGATGTAAAGAGCTCCATGAAGCTGGTTTCATTTAGCTATCAAGTTCTGATTTTGCAGTCGCTATAATAATGGCAGTAAAAAAGGATTCAATTAGATTATGGACTGAGAAAAGGATGTGCGGGGGTTATAGGCCTTTGAACCTAGTTACACCTCAGGACAAGTACCCCATGCCCATCCCTGAAGAACTATTTGATAGCATTGGAGATTCAAACATCTTCACAATTGTGGATCTGAGGTAAGGCTTCAACCAGATTATGTTCACTGCAAAGGATCGCAAGAAAACAACATTCCATGGAAGCAACAAGTTGTGGGAATGGCTTATGATGCCTTTTGGATTAAAGAATGCACCTGTTTTATTTCAGCAAGTCATGGATTAGGTTTTCGAAGTTGTAGATTTCCTGAAATGCTACATAGATGACGTCTTAGTGCATAGCAAGGGACTCATGCATCACTTGGCTCATCTTACACATCAAAACGTGGACACCATGTTGTGGAGACCTTTTACTACCTCTAAAGATTTCTTAGAAGCCAGGCAAGGCTTCGACCAAATTCCAACAGTACATGTATCTGATGCATCTAGTTATTTTGCATTACTACAATGTAACCTAGTTGAGCATCCCATTGTGGATATATGGGAGGACTTGGACACTTTGAGGTTTCTTCAACATGGGGAATACCTTCCCCAAGTTACATCAAGTCATTGAGATTGCATACAACATCGGTCCAAACATTATTCATGGAGGGACAATCACCTCATTCAATGCTTACCACAAGGCGACATAGTGGTTCCTCCACCACATGAATGACCTGGTCTTATTTAGAAGGTACACTCGGAGTTTAGACACTTTGGAATTAGGTGTATTTATAGCCTTCTCGTTCCTCATTACCATTGGAGAGGTATGTATGCTCAAGTCCGAGACATCATTGCAAGGTGTAACAATGTGATAGGGTGAAAACTTCTTCCTCCTCTCAACAGCTCACACTTTCTCCACTCCTTATTCAAGGCATGTTCTAATGCTGGTCATGTGATTTAGTTAGAAAGTTACCATAGACCTCCAAGGGTAATGTCTACATCATGATTATGATTGAGCATTTTTCAAAGTGGGTAAAACTTGTTGCGCTACTGGACAAGTCATCACACAGCACCAGCTAGGCTTTCTTATAACAGGTCCTAAGTAGGTTTGGGGCTTGTGTTGAGTGCGTTACTGATCAAGGATCAGAATTTAGGGGAAAATTCCAAGACCTATTTGACCATGTTTTCATTGACCATCGTCGGACTTTAAGAAATCATCCCCAAGCTAATGGCCTTGCAGAGAGGATGGTTCAAACGTGTAAAAAGGGACTTCGAAAAACTTGCCTCACTAAAAACAAAGAGGATTGGGACCTGGCCCTCCCTTACATCACCATGGGTTACAGGATGTCCAAACACGCCTATTTGTCTCATTTCTCTCCTTACTTTCTACTTTTTGGGAGACATCCCATTCCACCCTCTTCCATTATTGCTCAAATGGACCAAGTTGTGGATTTGGACTCCCCAGCCACTTGGGTTAGGGTAATTGTAGAAAGGGCTGTTCTATTCAGGAGGGCTATGCCCATGGCCATGGAAAACCTGTCCATTGCACAACATCGAGACACTTTATGGTATGCACACACATGAAATGCCAATTACAAACCTAAGGTGAGACAATTTGATGTTGATGATTTTGTGTATTTCCAACAACAACCCAATGATACTTTAAACATTTTTTCTGGTCACATTATCTTGAGGATTAAGGCGATCAAGCCTTCAGGTGTGTTAGAGTTACAAGGAGCTATCGGACGCACAATTTGGGATCATTCCGAAAATTGTGCACCCTACCCACCTACCGAACTTGGATCCTACCATCATCACATCGACTTGGATTCCTCCACTTGATTATCCATGTCAGGTATGTCATAGGACAAGCGATGCTGATTAGATGTTGCTTTGTAATAACTATAATGGTCGATACCATCTTTTTTACTTCAAGTTGAAGTTCATTCAAATTCCCATCGACAATTGGTACTATTCATCATGTTCTCTTACAACACCTTGATTTCTACTGAGACCATGCCACGCTTTTCTCGGGTCAAGTCTGGGGGGGGATACATGAGAATTTCATCCTAACCTCCTCTTGTGCATGTATCTATTTTTGGTTGATTAATTTATACCTTTGACTGGTTTTAGTCTTTTTGTTTAATATAGTTTACTATGGATTTACACCCTTATGACACCGTACATCACGACACCACATGTCACGACAAGCTATCATGTCCGTACATGGCCTCATAAATGATGGCCAGTTACAAGCATGCCCATCATGCCTTTTAAGGTTAAATGTACGTTTTTATGATAAGTGTACGTTCTTAAGTGATTATACATTATTAGGTGTTTAGGGTTTCAGCTTGTTAGTGGCTATATAAAAGGTCAAACCCTTCCCTTCTCTTTTTAGTTTTTCTAGAATTCTTTTGTCAGGAAAGTTTCTTCCATAATTAGATTGGATTTCTAGATGCTCACAGTGGTTATTACACGGCCACCGTCTATATACACTACATGTTCATTCCTTTTTTGTAATTCAATATACATGAGAATTTCATCTCAATCTCCTTTTATGCATTGTTTATATATATATATATATATATATATATATATATATATATGCGTGCATCTCTTTTTGGTTGATTAGTTTATACCTTTGACTGCCTTTAGTCTTTTTGTTTAGTAAAGTTTACTATGGATTTACACCTTTATGACACTACATGTCACGACATTGTTGAAAAGTAAAGGTTTTGTTAAGAAATAGACGTTTAATTAAAAAGATGTAAATTTTTTATCAATATGTAAATGTTTAGCCATGAAGAGATGGAGGTCTAGCCAAAAGATATAGGTTTAACCAAAAAGAGTTACAAGTTGTGCCAAAAAGAAAAGGTTTAGCCAAAAGATATAAGTTTAACCAAGAAAAATTAGAAGTTGTGCAAAAAAAAAAGGTTTAGCCAAGAGATATAGGTTTAACTAAGAAAAGTTAAAAGTTGTGCCGAAAAGAAAAGGTTTAGCCAAGAAATATAGGTTTAGCCAAGAGATATAAGTTTAGCCAAAAAGAATTAAAAGTTGTGCCAAAAGGAAAAGGTTTAGCCAAGAAGTGTTCAAATTTGTGCCAATAAGAAAGGTTTAGCCAAGAGATATAGGTTTAGTCAAAAAGAGTTAAAAGTTGTGCCAAAAGGGAAAGGTTTAGCTAAAAAGAGTTCAAAGTTGTGTCAAAAGCAAAAGTTTAATAAAGAGATATAGGTTTAGCCATGAAAAAATAAAGGGTAGGTAGGTAAGGGGTTGGTAGGTAGAGCTAAGATGCAGGTCAATAATGTAGCTAGGTCAGTAGAGTAACTAGGAAACTAGGGTGATTAGGTTGAAAGGTAGTATGGTCAGGGTTGGGAAAAAAAACCCAAAAAATAAAAAGGGTCAAAGGTCAGCAGCCCAAAAAGGTTGACTGGGGTACAATGTTGGGTTAACACAGGGTCAGAAACCGGATGAAGAAACACATCTCATCCTATGGACAGAACGGCCAACTGGTGCACTGGTGAGTGCTGGTTCACTCTGGTCCCAAATGCCCACCAAACTACTAGCTTGTGTTGCAAAACTCCGTTCTATGGGGAGTCGTGCACCAGTTCGAGGTTTAAGTGTGATGAAGGTTTGGCGTAGTAGACTGTAGTGTGTACATGCATGCTTCTTTCTCTCTACCTGGCATGGCAATCAATCAATCAATCACGACAAACAAGAAATTTCCAAAAACCCTAAAAAAAATTTGTTCCACATTCTTCACCTTCTATGCGTACCCATTGTACTGACTTGCAAGTCCCTTCCTGTCTGAATTAGAGCTTATTTTGATGAGCCCAACAGAAACGCATGGTAGAAAAGGTGTGTTACATGTGCACGAAAGCAGGCTCCAACCAACATACATTATTGTAGTAGTCGTAGTGTACATTGGTGGCTACGACACATGTTTGTCAAACAATCAATTCATTTTGAAAATCTCATTTTTGAAATTTAAAAAAAATAAAAATAAATAAATAATATATTCTCTCCTGAAAATTTAATAATTCCCTTCAAAAAAATTTAACTATTTTGAACCAATTTTTTTTTCCAAAATATTGAATTTAATATAATTTTGTGTGGAAGCTGCCACAGTAGTAGGGTATGTGACCCCACCTACAACCATATTCCTCAAGTTTTAGATTAGGTATTTAGATGAGTTCCAGGTGCCCCCAAATCATGAAGCTCTCAATGACCAAGTGTTTGCGATTCTAGTTAGAAAAGGGCCTCTCTAGCGGACTGTGTGCTCTGCTCGGAAAGGTTGACTTTGTTCGTCGCACTACCTATTGAGATAAACTGTACATAGCCAATTTTGGTGTAGGCTAATATGCCCCTTTCCGAAGTGCATGGGTACCGATTTCTTCCTGGACCAATAACTACCTGACACTTCCTGAGCTGCACAAAGGGTCCCCACCCCCCACCGCCTCCCCCGAGTTCTATGACCCACAAATTTTCTGGTGTGCATAATGGAGTGTGGAGTGTGGACCACCAAGTCTATCCCTTTGCTAGGAATGGGTTCGTTTAGAATCAAAATGATCACCTACCGGATGTTGAGCATAGTCAGAAAATCAAGATGATGCAAGGGGGTGGGGGGCGGGGTGGGCGGGCGGGCGGGGGGCTACTTGCAAGTCAGGAAGTACCCTGGGCATGGAAACT
>Ga0116227_10004379_pt1 | contig 30677 bp, 26 predicted proteins | sample S1TSphgellanicum_FD_89693 | JGI IMG/M metagenome (GOLD analysis project Ga0116227, IMG submission 89693) | Host-associated microbial communities from peat moss isolated from Minnesota, USA - S1T2_Fb - Sphagnum magellanicum MG | ecosystem: Host-associated > Plants > Peat moss > Unclassified... | reverse complement strand
AATGCCCGCCGGGGGAGTCGAACCCCCACGCCCGAAGGCTGCGGATTTTAAGTCCGCTACGTCTACCATTCCGTCAGGCGGGCCAAGCGGCCACAAATTGCCGGTCTGACCCGCGAACTGTCCAGCCCCCCATCCGCGTGACAAACTGGCCTTGCCACCCGGCGCACGGCTAGCATCGCCCCACCATGTTCCGCGCGCCTGCCATCCCCGCACCACCACCGCCAGGCCAAGTCGCCATATGGCGCGTGCCGGATGCGCCAACGCCGCCGGCCCCGGCCAAACCACGCAAACGCGCGTGGCGGCTGCTACGCCTGGCCATTATCCTCGCCGTCTGGCTCGCCGTGCTCGGCGCCGGCATGCTGATCTGGTTCGCCCGCGACCTGCCCCGGCCAGAAGACGCCCTGAACGCAGTGCGCCGCCCCAGCCTGGTTCTGCAAGACAGCGCCGGGCACACCATCGCCACCTATGGTGATGTCGTCGGTGACGCCCTGCGCCTGCCAGAGCTGCCCAAATACCTGGCGGACGCGGCCGTCTCGGTGGAGGATAGGCGGTTTTGGAGCCATGGCGGCCTCGACCCCTGGGGCATATTGCGCGCGCTGGAAGTCAACCTCCTCGCCGGCCGGGTCGTTCAGGGCGGCTCAACCATCACCCAGCAAGTCGCCAAGACCCTGTTTCTCACCAACGCCCGCACCTTTCGCCGAAAGCTGCAGGAATTGCTACTTACGCTTTGGCTGGAAGACCATTTCTCCAAGCGCGAGATCCTGGAAATCTGGCTCAACCGCGTCTATCTCGGCTCCGGCGCATGGGGCGTCGATGCCGCGGCGCATATCTATTTCGGCATATCCGCCCGCAAATTGTCGCTCTGGCAGGCAGCGGTGATTGCAGGTCTGCCGCGTGCGCCCTCTCGCTTCAACCCGCGCGCCGACCCGCAAGCCGCCGCGGCGAGGGCGCGCGAGGTGCTGGGTGCCATGGTGGCCAATGGCGCAATCTCCGCCGACACCGCAGCCGCGGCCGGCGCCCAAATCCATTTTTCGTCCCGTCGTCCGGGCGGCGGCTGGTTTGCTGACTGGGCGGCAGCGCAAACCGCCACCATCGTGCCGGACGGCTCCGATGCCGTGCTGCGCGGCACTCTCGATAGCCGGATGCAAGCGGTGGCTGAAACCCGGTTGAACGCCCTGCTGGATGGGCCCGGACGGCGGGTTGGCGCTGGCGAGGGCGCGGTTGTGGTGCTGGACGCCGATACCGGCGCGGTGCGCGCCATGGTCGGTGGCCGAATCTATGAACAAGGCGCCTATAACCGGGCCACCTTGGCGCGCCGGCAGCCCGGCTCCGCCTTCAAGCCCTTCGTTTGGCTGGCGGCCCTGGAGCACGGCATGCGCCCGGACGATATGGTACTCGATGCGCCTCTCCATATCGGCACCTGGTCGCCGCAGGATTTTGAGCCCGGCTTTCAGGGTGAAGTCACCCTGGAACAGGCCCTCGCCCAAAGCTTGAACACCGCCTCCGTCCGGCTGATGCAGCGCGCCGGGGGTCCCGAAGCCGTCGCAGCAGTCGCCCACCGACTTGGCATTGCCGACAAGCTGCCGGATGTGCCGGCCCTGGCGCTCGGCACAGGGGAAGTCGGGCTATTGGAGATGACCGGCGCCTACGCCACGTTTTTTAACGGCGGCAAGCGCATCTTCCCGCATGGCATCGAGGCCGCCACGGTTAACCATGTCGCCACGGCTGTCGCTAACCCACAGGCAAGCGCCGTTGTCGATCCGGATCTTGCGGCGATGATGGTGCGCATGCTCGGCGCTGTCGTCCGCAACGGCACTGGGCGCGGCGCTGCCGTTCCTGGCCATTTCACTGCCGGCAAGACAGGCACCACGCAGGATAATCGCGATGCCTGGTTCATCGGCACGGTGGACGGGCGGGTGATCGGCGTATGGATCGGCAATGATGGTGGCGCGCCCATGCGTGGCGTCATGGGCGGCGGATTGCCAGCCAATTTGTTCAGGCAGATCGCCGCCCAGATTCAGGCAAGGTAACCAGCCAGCGCCGTATCGCCCGCATGGCATGATGGCGCGACAAACCAGTCCGTACGACCACATCCGCCCGCCGCCTTTTGGCTGCATCCGGCATCTGCAGCGCAATCACCCGCTCGATCTCGGCGTCTGACATGCGGCGCCGGCGCCGCACCCGCGCCACCTGAATGGCCCTCGGCGCTGAAACCACCATGATGTAGTCCACAGCCTTGTCGCCGCCTGTCTCGAACAACAGCGGTACGTCCAGCACCGCAAGTCTGGTGCCCTTGGCCCTGGCGCGCGCCAAAAACCGCTGCTGCTCGGCACGCACCAGCGGATGAAGAATTGCTTCAAGCTGTTTCATCCGCGCGCGATCACTCAGCACGATTGCGCGCAGGGCCGCGCGATTCAGCACGCCGTGCGCGACGGTGCCTGGAAAAGCCGCCGCGATCCGCGGCAGTGCCCGGCCACCGCGCGCTTGCAGCCGATGAACCGTGGCATCGGCATCGAAAACGGGAATCCCAACGCGTCGCAGGGCTTTGGATGCGGTGGATTTTCCCATACCGATCCCGCCGGTCAGGCCAATAATTTTCATGCAGGCAATGTGGCCTGCTCCGGCCCAGTCACCGCGGCAAAAACCTCCGCATCCACCACTGGCCGAACGCCGAACCATGCGGCAAATCCCGGCACCGCCTGGTGCAGCAACATGCCAAGCCCCGGCACCACCACCAGGCCACGGGCTTGTGCATCAGCCAGTAATGGCGTTTCCAACGGCGCGTAGACGATATCGGCCACGGCCAGAGTCGGCGCCGCTTGCGAAAGATCGAACTGCAGGGCCGCGTGCCCTCGCATGCCAAGCGATGTTGTATTCACCAGCAAAGCCTGATCGGCCAGCGCCGCCTCACGCTCTTGCCAGTCGAGCACGGCCAATCCAGGAAGGGCTTCGGCCAGCGCCTCGGCCCGGCCCCGGGTGCGGTTGGTCACCGTCACCTTCGCGCCCTCGGCCATCAAACTCGCGATAATCGCCCGTGCGGCGCCGCCAGCACCAAGTATCAGCGACGGGCCACCTGGCTTCACCCCGTAGGCGGCCAGATTGGCCAGGAATCCGTAGCCGTCGGTGTTGCTGCCGACTATCCCGGACTCTGAAAACACCAAAGTATTTACCGCTCCGACCCGCAATGCAGACGCGTCCAGGGTATCGCAGTGCCGGTAGGCAATCTCCTTATGCGGAATGGTTATATTTGCACCAACAAAGCCGGCGGCCCGCAGCCCGCAAAGCGCCTCGGCAAAACGCTCCGGCGGCACCGCCAGCGGCACATAGGCACCATCGATGCCGTGCCGTGCGAGCCAGAAATTATGCAGCAGCGGCGAGCGTGAATGGCTTACCGGCCACCCAATCACGCCCGCCAGCTTGGCTCGGCCGGTAATCACGAAGCTGCAACGAGGCCGGCAAGCTCCGCCGCCACAGCGCGCGGCTGGGTGTTCACCTGCGGCAGGCCCATCAGCTCCCCGAACGTACCGCGCGCCAGCGGCCCCGCCACAAAAAGGTTTGGCCACGCCGTGCCATCTTCACGAATCACTCTGCTCCGCCAATCAACCAAAATGCCCAAAGCCGCCGGATCGGGCTGCAAACCGCCCGCCTCCGCCAAACCGCGCAACACAGGATGCGTAGCGGTAACAGACCGGTGGCCCGGGCCCGTGCAGTTGATAACAACGTCCACAGTCAATGTTTCGATAGACCCGGGTGCCGACCCACGCGGCCGGATATGCACCGCGACGCCCGACCCTGTCTCCTCCGCCGACAGCAGATAGGCGGCCTTTACCGACAAGGCGCCTGTCTGCTGGGCGGCTCGCAAAATGCTGTCGATCTGCGGCGCGCATTGAAAGCGGTGCACGTCCCATACGGTGCGCAGATGGCGCAGCGCGCGCCGGCGCTCCGTCCAGTCCAGGCTTCCCCACACCGTTCCAGCCTGCTGGCGCAGCGCGTCGATGATGTTCTCCCAAGGTCGCCCCTCATCGGCCGCCCGCGCCACCACCTTGCGAATGCGCCGCAGCAGGGATGAGGCCCGCGTCTCCGGATGGTTGGAAAAATCCCCCTCTGCCTCCACCGGCAACATAGTGCGCGGGCGCGGCAAAAGCCCGTGGCGGGAGAGTGCGGTGATCGCGCCTGCATGCCCCTGCGCCAAAAGCGACGCGACCACATCACAAGCGGTAAGCCCAGTTCCAACGATCAACACCCTGGCATCCGCACGAACAGCCCTGAGTGCAGCCACGTCCCAAGGATCGGCGATCAGCCCGGCGCAGCCACGTAGCATGGCGGGAATATCCGGCTTGGAGTGGCTCACTGCCAGTACCAGCATGTCGGCCTTTGCCACCTCGCCCCCAGCGAGCAACACCGCAAAACCGCCACCCTCCGCACGAACCGAGGCGGCCACATCCCTTATATGTCTGAACGCAACGCCAGGCGCGGCCCGCCGTGCAGCCTGCAACATGGCACTGACATAGCGGCTATAGACGGAGCGGCTCGGATAAACCCTTCCGTCCGGCAACAAGCTGTCGGGATCACGCTCCGGCTCGCCCTGCTCCCGCACCCAGCGGTCGAAATGGCCCAAATCTTCCGGAAATACCGACATCCGCGCCGCCGCCACGTTGATGCGATGCTCAGGCGCCGGCGAGGAATAGGCCAGACCGGCGCCCAGAACCTCCCGCGGCTCGATCACCGCAAGATCCGCCGTCAGCGCAGGATAGTCGTTCAGCAAATGCAGGGCGCAGGCGGCGCCTGCAAAACCGCCCCCGATAATGACAATCCGCGGCGTCACAGGGCTGGGCATGTCTTAACATTTGGCCGGGGCGCGGTAACAGACAAGACCCAGAGGCACGAGGCGATACCAACCGATAGGTTGGAAACGCAGATGCCAAGAAATACGCCGGGCACCCCAAAAAACCGGCCGCCCAGCCAGGCAACCGGCACGTTCACCACCAAAGTACGAGCCACCGAAACGATTACCGCTGACGATGGGCGGTTGAGGCCATTGAATGCCGCGTTCGCCACCGCGATAATCCCCGCTGGCCCATAGCTTATCGGCACCAGCGCCAGATACAGGGTGGCCGCTGCGATCACCGCAGCATCGCCGGTAAACCGGCTGGCGATCCAGTCCCGCCCAACGAACAGCCCAACTGCCAGAACCGCGCCCAGAACCACGCTGAAAATCGTCGTTACCCGCATTGCCTCGCGCACGCGGTCCAGGCGCGCCGCGCCGAAATTCTGTCCGGCAAACGGGTTCATCGTCGCCGAAAGCGCAAAAAACGGCACCATCGCCACCGACTCCACCCGGCTACCCAATCCAAACCCGGCCACCACTTGATGCCCGTAAGGTGCCAGCAGCGCGGTGATAATGCCGCCCGAAACCGGGATCACCGTGTTGGTGGCCGCCGCCGGTATCCCAACCCGCAAAATCCGCCGCGAGGAGGCCAAAAACTCATCCAGGCCCAAATGGTCGAAGGAGAGGATATGCAGCCTGTTCAGCCGCCAAAGCGTTGCTCCCAGCAAGGGCAGCCACGCCAGCGCAGTCGCCAGCGGCGCACCGACCAATCCAAGACCCGGATGGCCAAAAGCGCCAAAGATCGCCAACGGCGCGAAAGCCAGGTTCAGGACGGTTGACCCCACCATCGCTAGACCCTGGAAGGTTGAATCGCCCGCAGCGCGCGCGGCACTCAGCCCCACCTGGGGAACCAGGATGAGAATGGCGCTCGGAAACCAAACCCGCAGATAGGCCGCGATCGAGGGTGCCAGGTCTGGACCGGCGCCAAGCAAGCGTGCCAGCCAGTCGGCCGCCGCGATACCGGCAACGGCGCAAACCGCGCCAAGCAGCACCGTCAGGATCAGCGCATCGGCCACCAGCCGCGGCACGCCTTCTTCACGCGCTCCCAAGGCCCGCGCGATCACCGAAGACGTTCCGGCGCCAAGCCCGATCGACAGGCTCAGCACCACCATGGTTACCGGAAATGCAAAGCTGATCGCCGCCAGCGCGGAGGGCCCGAGGGCACCAACAAACCACGCTTCGGCCAGCCGGTAGCCCAGCACCGCCAGGATCCCCCAGGCGAGCGGAACCGTCAGCCGAAACAGCAGGGGCGCCACCGCACCCTCCGTCATTGTCATTGCTGCTGTGCTTTGGTGGGGCGAGTCGGCAGGCGCTTCAGCATTGGGAACATATGCATGCTCTTCCCGCGCATGCCTACTGCCCGGCCAACCCGCACAACCCTATCCGTATGATGGATCAGTCAGGCTCGGTTTCGTACCCTCTCAGCCGCCAAGCCCAAGCTCGGCTTCATCCATCAGGTCCAGATATGGGGCGATGCGGAGAAGAAAATGGACGATCGGTACGATCAGGTCGGCCGCATACGCAGGCCACGCCATCCTTTCCTCCGCCTGTATCTGCAAACGGTGGTCGGGCGTCAGGGTCAGGGCCCATCCACTCGGCAATAGTCGCGGCAGGGCGCGCGCGGCCGCGAATGCCACCTCTCGGCGCGCTGCGCCACCAGCGCTGCTGGGCACCCTGCCCACAACCCCTGTCAGGTCCACACTGCCTTGCTTCAGCAGCGCCGAAAAGCGCCGCCCCCGCCACGAGAATGAAAAGCCCGCTCCGTGCTCGACCGTCCTGAAACTTAGCTTCCCGCCGTCATCGACAATAAACGGACCAAGTGGGAATCCTCCAGCCAGCACGGACTCTCCTTTGCCCCGACAGAAGAGGGCCGACGACGTCCTGCAAGCTTGACCCCAGCAGGTGAAGCCTTCATGAACCATGCCCCATGGCCCTCTTGGATACGCTGCGGCTGGTGCTGGCGCCCCCGCATCGCGCCGGCCACCCATTCATTGCCGCCGGTGCCGCTGTTGCGGCAGTCGGTATTTTTGTTGGCCATGGCGTGTTCTCGCTTGGCCTGATCTTCACCGTGTTCTGCCTCTATTTCTTCCGCGATCCGGAGCGGGTGCCGCCACAGCGGCCCGCATTGGTGCTTTCCGCGGCCGATGGCCACGTTACCTCGGTTGGTCTCGCAGTACCACCGCCGGAACTGGGTCTTGGCCCCATGCCGCGTTGGCGGGTGGCTACCTTCCTGTCCATCCTGGATGTGCATGTGAACCGGATGCCCGTAGACGGCGTGGTCACCCGCATCGCCTACCGCCCAGGCACGTTTATCAACGCCAGCCTCGATAAAGCCAGCGACGAGAACGAACGCAACGCGCTCGCCATCCGCCTGCCGGACGGGCGCGATCTTGCCGTCGTCCAAATCGCCGGCCTCGTTGCGCGCCGCATCCTCTGCGACGCCAGAGAAGGCGACGCCGCCATCGCCGGCGCCCGCTTCGGCATCATCCGCTTTGGCAGCCGTACCGATATCTATTTGCCCGATTCCGTGCTGCCCCTGGTTGCGGTTGGCCAAACGATGATCGGCGGCGAAACTGTGATCGCCAACCTGGCGACCTGACAGATGGACCAACCCATCCCTCCCCGCCCGCTAGGCACGCGCCGCCGTCTGCGCCGGCGCCCCCGCTACAAGGGGCCATCCTTCAACCGGATGATGCCGAATCTGCTGACCCTGATCGGGCTCTGCGCTGGCCTCACCTCCATCCGCTACGCGCTCGACGCGCGCTGGCAGAATGCTGCTGTCGCCGTGGTTGTCGCCGGCGTGATCGATGGGCTAGATGGCCGTTTGGCCCGCCTTCTCAAAGCAACGTCGCGCTTCGGTGCCGAGTTCGACAGTCTCTCGGATTTCTGCAGTTTTGGCGTGGCGCCGGCGCTTATTCTCTATGTCTGGACCCTGCACGGCTCAAGCCGCTTTGCCTTTGTGCCCTGCGTAATGTTCACCGTCTGCATGGCGCTGCGTCTGGCGCGGTTCAACGCTGCCTTGGAGACCTCGCCAAAACCTGCCTACGCTCAAAGCTTCTTCACCGGCGTGCCCGCCCCGGCGGGCGCCGGCGTTGTGCTGCTGCCACTGTTTCTGTGGCTGGAGGCGGAAGAACAGGGCTGGGTGCGGATGGCAGATGCTGCACAATACCCGCTGTTTGTCACCGTCATGCTGGTGGGTACCTCGGTTCTCCTGGTCTCCACCCTGCCGGTCTGGAGCTTTAAGAACTTCAAGGTGCCAGCCGAGTTTGTTTTGGCGCTATTGCTGGGTACCGGTCTTTTCGCAGCCCTGCTGGTGGCCGATCCGTGGCTTGCGCTGGCCGCTGCCGGGTTAATCTACGTGCTGATGCTGCCATTCAGTGTTAGAAGCTTCCGCCGGCTTAGAGCCGAGGCGGAAGAAGAGTAGGGGCGTGTTGCTTTTCACCAAGGACGCCAAACCTTTTATGTCCGGAGCGGGAGTGTGTGATGGGCTGGAATGATCCGCTAAATCTGGAAGCACAGCTTTCTGGCGAGGAAATCGCCGTGCGCGATGCAGCACGTGATTACTGCCAGGGCAGCTTGATGCCGCGCATTCTCGATGCCAACCGCCATGAAATCTTTGATCGCGAGATCTTTCGTGAAATGGGATCGCTTGGTCTCCTCGGGCCGACCATCGAAGGCTATGGCTGCGCCGGCGTAAACCACGTCAGCTATGGGCTGATCGCCCGCGAGGTGGAGCGGGTCGACAGCGCCTATCGCTCCGCGATGAGTGTGCAATCCAGCCTGGTGATGCACCCGATCCACGCCTACGGCACCGAAACCCAGCGCGAAAAATACCTCCCTGGCCTCGCCAGCGGCGAGCTGGTGGGCTGCTTCGGCCTGACCGAGCCGGACCACGGCTCCGACCCTGGTAGCATGATCACCCGCGCCCGCTCGGTCGATGGCGGCTGGCGGCTCTCCGGGGCCAAAACCTGGATCACCAACGCGCCGATTGCCGATATCGCCGTGGTATGGGCCAAGACCGATGATGGCGTGATCCGTGGTTTCATCCTGGAAAGCGGCATGGAGGGCCTGACTTTTCCGCGCATCGAAGGCAAGTTCTCCCTCCGTGCGTCCGCCACCGGCCAGATCGCGATGGACAGCGTATTCGTGCCGGAAGCCAATCTGCTGCCCAATGTGCGGGGTCTGAAAGGCCCGTTCGGCTGTCTGAACAAAGCCCGCTACGGAATCTCCTGGGGTGCCATGGGCGCCGCCGAATATTGCTGGGAGGCCGCACGAATTTACACCCTTGAGCGCAAGCAATTTGGCCGGCCGCTCGCCGCCAACCAGATTATCCAGCTCAAGCTTGCCGAGATGCAGACAGAGATTGCGCTCGGATTGCAGGGCTCGCTTCGACTGGGCCGGACGATGGACGACCACTTGGCGGTGCCGGAAATGGTATCGCTGATGAAGCGCAACAATTGCGGCAAGGCGCTGGCCATCGCCAGGGTCGCCCGCGACATGCATGGCGGCAACGGGATCTCCGACGAATACCACGTCATCCGCCACGTGATGAACCTTGAAGCCGTCAACACATACGAAGGCACCCACGACATCCACGCCCTTATCCTTGGTCGGTGGCAGACCGGTATCCAGGCGTTTGCGGCTGAATCGGCCCCTTCGGCGATCAAGCAGGCCGCGGAGTAAGTCGGCCCAAGCTTGTTTGCACGGGCGGCGAGCCGTATCTGTGCCGCATGCGCGCCCTCCTGCCCGCCTTCATCGTGCTGATGTCCACCCTTGCCGCCTCCGCAGAGCCTGCGAAGGCGCCGGCGCATCATGCCGGCGCCCCCAGCTTCATCGGCTCGTTCGGCCAGTGGACAGTCGCCACTCATCGTGAAGGTGACGCCACCACCTGTTTCGTGTTCACCCGCGCAGAAGCCTCACCGCAGCATATCCCGGGCCGTGGCGACGTTGTGCTTACCGTCACTCGCCGGCCGAAAAGCCATGACGTAGCCGCGCTGAGCGCCGGCTTCGTTCTCTCTGGCCACGAGGACGCACCTTTGCAGGCGGGCAGCACCAAAATGCTGTTTTATATCGCGGGCCGCTCTGCCTTCGCCCGTGACAACGCCGCCGCCATCGCCGCTTTCGGCCAGGAGGGCAGCGTGGTTGCCAAACTGAACGGCCCGCGTGGCATCAGCGCCACCGATCATTTCAGCCTGCGTGGCTTTGCCAGCGCCTATGCCGCCCTTGCCAAGGCCTGTCCCGAACCATGAACGCCCCCTTCAAACCGCGCCAGGCCGCGCCCGAGACTGTGCTCACCGAAGCCGAGCGCAGCCGCATCCTGGCCAAGTCCGCCTTGTTCAACCCGCCGCCTTACGTTCTGCCAGACGGGCGGCGTGATCTTGTCGGCCTCTCGCGCGAAGAGCTGGCGGCCGAAATTCTGGAAATCGGCGAGGCGCCGTTCCGGGTCAAACAGCTTTGGCACTGGATCTACCACCAGGGGGTCACCGATTTCGCGGCCATGAGCTCCATCGCCCGGCCGTTGCAGCAAAAGCTGTCCGAACGATTCGTGATCGGTCGGCCAGTGGCCGCAACTATCCAGACCAGTACAGACGAGACACGCAAATTTTTGTTCCGTTTCCGTGACGGGCAGGAGGCGGAAACCGTCTATATCCCCGACCCGCAGCAGGATCGCGGCGCGGTGTGCATCAGCAGCCAGGTCGGCTGCACCCTCTCCTGCCGTTTCTGTCATACCGGCACCCAAACCCTGGTGCGCAATTTGGGCGCAGCCGAAATCGTCGGCCAATTCATGGCGGCGCGCGACGCCTATAGCGAGTGGCCGAGCCCACGTGGCGAAACGCCGCGCCTGCTCAGCACCATCGTGCTGATGGGCATGGGTGAACCATTATATAACTACGAGAATGTCGCGCGCGCGATGCGCATCGTGATGGATAATGAAGGCATCGCCCTCTCCCGCCGCCGCATCACCCTCTCCACCTCCGGTGTCGTGCCGATGATGGACCGCGCGGGCGAGGAGCTTGGCGTGAACCTGGCCGTCTCACTGCACGCCGTCACTGATGACCTCCGCGATGAGCTGGTGCCGCTCAATCGCAAATACCCGATTGCGGAGCTGCTGGCCGCCTGTCGGCGCTATCCAGGGGCCACAAATGCACGTCGCATCACCTTCGAATACGTCATGCTGAAAGGGGTGAACGACAGTGAGGCTGAGGCCCGCGAGCTGGTGCGCCTGATCGCCGGCATCCCCGCCAAGGTCAACCTGATCCCCTTCAATCCCTGGCCCGGCAGCGCCTTCGAGCCCAGCAGCGGCAACGCCCTGCACCGGTTTGCAAAGATCGTTATGGAAGCGGGCTTCGCCTCCCCTATCCGCACTCCCCGCGGCCAGGACATCCTGGCCGCGTGTGGCCAGCTAAAGACCGAAAGCCAACGCACCCAGCGAAAATCGCCTGGCGAATAGGCCGAGGCGTCATCCGCCAGCCTTTCCTTGCCGCAGGGCCCGTGCCCAACTAGACAGTCGCACCCGCTTTCGACCGTGAGTTTGGAGCCTGACCATGGCCAGCTATCAGTATGTCTATGTGATGAAAGACGTTACCAAGTCCTATCCGGGCGGGCGCGAGGTGTTCAAGGGCATCACGCTTTCCTTCCTACCCGGGGTAAAGATTGGCGTGCTCGGGGTAAACGGCGCGGGCAAATCGACCCTGCTGAAGATCATCGCGGGGATTGAGACCGAGTATGGCGGGGAGGCCTTTGCCGCAGAGGGTGCGCGCGTGGGGTATCTGTCGCAGGAGCCGTATCTCGATCCGGCAAAGACCGTGGCTGAGAATGTCGCCGGCGCGTTTGGCGCGTTGCAGGAGGCGCTGACGCGGTTCAACGAGATTTCCGACCGCTTCGCCTTGCCGATGGAAGATGAGGAGATGGAGGCCCTGCTCGCCGAGCAGGCCACGCTGCAAGAGAAGATCGACGCCGAAGATGGCTGGGACCTGGATCGGCGCATCGAGATCGCGCTGGATGCGCTGCGCTGCCCGCCGCCGGATGCCAACGTGACCAAGCTGTCGGGTGGCGAGCGGCGGCGCGTGGCGCTGTGCCGGCTGCTGCTGGAAAAACCTGACCTGCTGCTGCTGGACGAACCAACCAACCATCTGGACGCGGAAAGCGTGAGCTGGCTGGAAAAGACCCTGCGGGATTACGAGGGCACGGTGATGGTGGTGACCCATGACCGCTATTTCCTGGACAACGTGACCAACTGGATTTTGGAAATCGAACGCGGGCGGGGTTACCCGTTCGAGGGCAACTACTCCTCCTGGCTGGACCAGAAACGCAAACGGTTACAGCAGGAAGAGAAAGAGGAAAGCTCCCGCCAGCGGGCGCTGGCTGCCGAAGCTGAATGGATCCGTGCCAGCCCCAAGGCAAGGCAGACCAAGAGCAAGGCGCGGATCCAGAAATACGAGGAAATGCAGGCCAAGAGCCAGGAACTGGCCGGCGGCACCGCCGAAATCGTCATTCCGCCAGGGCCGCGCCTCGGCGGCACGGTGATCGTGGCGGACAAATTGCGCAAAGCCTATGGCAACCGGCTGCTGATCGACAATCTGGACTTCAAACTGCCGCCGGGCGGCATCGTGGGGGTGATCGGGCCGAACGGGGCGGGGAAAACCACACTGTTCCGCATGATCACCGGCCAGGAAGTGCCCGATTCGGGTGAGCTGAAAGTGGGCGATACGGTCAAACTCGGCTATGTGGACCAGTCGCGCGACAGCCTGGATGGCGATAAGACGGTGTGGGAGGAAATCTCCGGCGGTACCGACGTGATCTATATCGGCAAGCGCGCGGTGCCCTCACGGGCCTATGTGGGTGCGTTCAATTTCAAGGGCGCGGATCAGCAGAAACGGGTTGGCATTTTGTCGGGCGGCGAACGCAACCGCGTGCATCTGGCCAAGATGCTGAAGGCGGAAAGCAACGTTATTTTGCTCGATGAGCCAACGAACGATCTGGATGTGGATACGCTGCGGGCGCTGGAAGAGGCGCTTTCGGAATTTGCCGGCTGCTGCGTGATCATCAGCCATGATCGCTGGTTCCTCGATCGCCTGGCCACCCACATCCTGGCGTTTGAAGGCGACAGCCATGTCGAGTGGTTCGAGGGTAATTTCCAGGCCTACGAAGAGGATAAACGACGTCGTCTCGGCGCCGACGCCACCGAACCGCATCGTATCAAATACCGCCCACTCGCGCGGTGAGGCCTTTCGAGGGAAGGCCAGCGCCGCCGCACGCATGTGGCTGATCCGCACGGCGCGTTTGCAGCTTTCGCCGGTGGGCGGAGCGGATTTGCAGCATTTGATGGCGCTGAAGGCCGATCCGCTGGTGTATGCGCTGATGCTGGGTGGGGTGCGGTCACGATTTCAAGTGGTAGCCGAATTGGCGGATGACATGGCCTATTGGGGTGCCAATGGGATAGGCATCTTCGCCATCCGGGAAGGACGCATTTTTCAGGGCATTACCGGCGTGCACGACCGGCCGGATGGCCGCGGCAAGGCACTGCGGTTTGCGGTGTGGCCGGATGCGCGCGGGCGCGGAATTGCGCGGGAAGCGGCTTCGGCGGCGCTGCAATGCGCCCATTATAGGGCCGGGCTGAAGCGGGTTATTGCGGTGGCGCGGGCGGAAAATTTTGGCTCGCGCATGGTACTCGGGTCGATCGGCATGCGTGAATGCGATGCGTTTCTGCGTGATGGGCATGTGATGCTCGTTTATGAGAGCCTGGCGGTATGAAGATGCGTGGACCCCGCCAGAAAGATAGGTTTTCGTAACGTATTGCCAATAGATTGACCTCACGGCGACGGCGGATGCCTGTAAACCGGCCGCGGAGTTTTGATCATGTCGCAGCAATCGCGCCCCCGCTATAGCTCGTACGACGATTCCGAGTTGATCGGCAGGCAGGTTCAGAATGGCCGCCATCGCGAATTGATTGGTGGCTTGTGGGAAGAACTGGGCGAGCTTCAGCTTGGTTTTCTCAAGGGGCGCGGCATGCAACCGCATCATGCCGTGATCGATGTCGGGGCAGGGAGCTTTCGCGCCGGGGTAAAGCTGGTGCCCTATCTGGACGCCGGAAATTACTATGCGATCGACGGGCAGCCGATGCTGCTGGCGGCTGGATATGCGCGGGAAATTGAGCCGGCTGGCTTGGCGGCGCGATTTCCGCGCAGCAATTATGCCGTGACTTCGGCTTTCGACATTTCGAGTTTCGGCCGGGTTTTCGATTTTGGCATTGCCCAATCGGTGTTCACACACATGCCGCTGAACCGGCTAAATGCCTGCCTGCTCGCGTTGGCGCCGCATTTTCGCAGCTTCGGTGCATTTTACGTCACCGTTTTTCTTGGCTCGGAGGCCAGTCCCGCATCGCCTCGGACCCAGGTGCCGGGCATTATAAGTTACCCGGATCGCGATCCCTATCACACGACGATCGGTGCATTGCGAGCACTGGCCGGGCAGCTGCCCGGGTGGAGCTTGACGGTGATCGGCGATTGGGCGCATCCGCGCAACCAGCAAATGGTTTGCTTCACCCGGCTCTAATGACAGCATCCAGACCGCTCAGCGGGCATTGATTTTTTGTATTCATTCCAGCAATGCTGGCATCCAAACTAGACGGACGGGAACGTTCTATGCGGAGCCTTACGGTTTTCGTCGCGTGTTGTGTTGGGTTGCCGGCTGCCGGCGCAGTTCCGGCCTCCCCAGTGATGTCCGGCCCCCCGCAAACCGGCATCTTTCGTGGCCGCCCAGTGACCTATGAGCGCATCAATGGCCGTGATGTGTTCGAGGGCGATATTCTGCTGGATCACGTTCAGCCGCTGCCGACCGGGAAGAGCGGGCTCGCGCCCCAATCCGTCGGGATCGCTTATGGTCAATATCTATGGCCGCAGAGCGGCGGGGTGGCCAACATACCCTATATTGTCACCAACGGCTCGGCAGTGCTGAGCGCGGCGATTTCTCAATTCAATACAACTTTCGCGGGAATTATCCAGTTCAACACCCGTAATGGCGAGGCGGATTACGTCAATTTCGACTTCGACACCGGTAGCGGCGGCAACGGCATATGCGAATCATCGGTAGGGCGGATCGGTGGTGAGCAGGAGGTGACAGGGGCAGCCAACTGCTCATTAGGCACAACGCTGCATGAGCTTGGGCACGTGGTCGGGCTATATCATGAGATGACGCGATCCGACCGCAACAGCTTCGTCACGTTCAACTATCAGAACGTGATCAAGGGCTCGATCGATAATTTCACTCAACTCGCCGATGATAATCAAAATCTGACTCTCTACGACTATGCTTCGGTGATGAGCTATGTGCCGTATGCGTTCTCCCGCAATGGCGGGCCCACGCTGGAGTCGATCCCCCCAGGTATAGCTCTCTCAAACACCGTCGGCTACACGGCGGCGGATATCGACGGGGTGAAGCGGCTCTATGGCGCCGCGCCAAAGACAGTGACTGTCACCAGCAATCCGGCGGGCCTGACGGTGGTGGTGGATGGCGTTAATGTGACAACGCCGCAGACCTATAACTGGCGGATCGGCTCCACCCACACACTCGCTGTGCCGGCGGCCGGGCAGACGGTAACGTCCGGCGGCGTTACCTACGCCTATACCTATGGCCGCTGGAACGATAGCACCGCGGCGAGCCACAGCGTCACCGTCAAAGCCGGAAACAAAACTCTGGCGCAGCCGAAAACATCGCCGGCGGTCACTGTATATACCGCCAATTTCGTCGGGTTGTCGGCGTATACAGCCGTGGCCTCGCCCGCTCATGGGGGCAGCGTGTCCGTCGCGCCGGCGCCGCTGAGCTATACGGGGCTGAGCGGCCAGTATTTCGTCGCCCGCCAGGTGGTATCGCTCACGCCTTCGCCTTCCGCCGGCTACAATTTTCTGCAATGGGCGGGGGGCGATTGGCTTTACGTAAGCAACTATAATACGTCATGGGGCGCAAACCCGAAATCGGCCAATGTGCCCGATCTGGGCGCGCCGATGGCGGTGGTGGCCGACATGACCACCAAACCCATCACCACCATTACCACCACACCGCCTGGGCTTGGGTTTCAGGTCGATAATAATGGCTTTTACTATGGCCCGGCGAATTTCAACGCCGACGATTATACTGGATGGACGCCAAACTCGAAGCATAGCATTGCCGCCTGGACCCCCGAACAGCCTTTTAGTGTGAATACAAGGTTCAATTTCGTGTCCTGGACCCCGCATGGCGCGATCAGCCACACCATCAAAGTGCCTTCCGGTGCCTCCACGATAACCGCCGATTTTACCGCGCAATATGTACCGATCGCTTATGCGCAGCCGGATTGCGCGGCGGGCGTGGCCATCACGCCTGCGTCGGCCGATGGGTTTTATACAGCCGGCAAGGTGGTGAAGCTTAAACCCACGGTCGCCTCGGGCTGGACGCTGACAGGCTGGTTATATGATGCGAGCGGCCGGCGTTCTGCGCAGAGCCTGACTGTGACCGATGAAGAGCTGGCGGTGGCGAATTATGATACGAGCGTAACGCCGCTTGCGGTGACGAGCCTGAAGCCGGCGATGATGGCGGCCGGTAGCGCCGGCGGCACGGTGGCCATTCTGGGCACTGGTTTTACGACGTCCAGCATCGTGTTCGTGAACAATGTCTATCGGCAATCCACCTATGTCAGTGCCAAGCAGATAACGGTGCCCCTGACGGCTGCCGATGTGGCGAGCGCTGGGGCATTTCAGGTGGGTGTATCCAATTTTCCGCCAGATGCCCCGTGTTCAGCCTATGCGGCACAGGCGTTTTTTGTGACGGAGTGAGGGGCCGTAAACCTTGCCGGTTAAACAACAGAAAATGCCATGACGACGAAAACCTCAACCTGCACGCTCCGGCTTCCGGTCGCGACCAAGGCCGAAGCCAAGAGGCTGGCTGCGGCGGACGGAATGAGCCTTAGCCAGTTCGTGGCAAGCGCGGTCGCGGAGAAAATCTCCGCCATGCGCGCCGGCAGCTACTTTGCCGAGGCGGCGCGGCCGGGCGGATTGGGCGGCGTTTGATCGGCTTATGCAGCGTGATGGCGGCAAGGCCCCACGTGACGGTGATGAGATGCCTGGCTGCAGGGGCAGCAGCGACCTTGCCTAGAAAGCCAGCTTAACGCCCATAGTGGCAGCGGCTGCTGCCTTCGTCGTCGTTGCACTCAGGGCATCATGTCCGCCCGATAGGTTGAGGACCGCGTCCAGCCCTGGCACGCTCGCAATCGGCACCGCTGCTGTAACAGTCATGCCGGAGAAGCCGGACTGTCTGGAATCTGTCGTTCCGCTCAACATAATGGGACCAAGCCCGGTGGGCATATCCTGGCCATCCGGCACGCTACCTACAGAGCCTCGACGCCTGCCGTAAACCGTCATTTCTTCACCAACATCCCGCGTTGTTGCCGCGGTCATGTCCAAGGCCAGCCCCCCGCGCGTGGTGCCTGGCGCCTTGTCCGCGAGAGAGTCCCACGTGGTCACTTGAAAGCGCGGTTTTGCAGGCACGTGCGTTCTCACCCGTTTCTGCGTCGTAGCTTTTGATGCCAACGCAATTTCTGGCCACGCTGCGGCGTGCGCCAGCAGCATCGCCAAAACCGCAACGGGGTATGCGAGTCTCATGTGAGCTGCCCCTAAATCGCAGCCGACCTTGCGCATATAGGCGCGGCGTCTGCCACCAGAAACATGTCCACCACCAACCTGAAACCGCTTGCGTTCCCGCCCACCTCCAGCCATCACCCACACGCCAGACGGCTGGACGACCGCTGCTGCCCGCAAGGGCGGTGGAGGAAAGTCCGGGCTCCACGGGAATACGGTGCCGGCTAACGGCCGGCGGGGGCGACCCCAGGGAAAGTGCCACAGAAAACAAACCGCCCGGCCGCTTATGGGCAACTATAGGCCATGGGTAAGGGTGAAACGGTGCGGTAAGAGCGCACCGCGCCCCTGGTGACAGGGGCGGCAGGGTAAACCCCACCGGGAGCAAGACCGAATAGGGGCGGCCGGACGCGCCAAAGGCGCGTTCAGGGGCATTTCCGCTCCGCCGCCCGGGTTGGTCGCGTCAGGCGCGCGGTAACGCGCGTCGCAGAGGAATGGTCGTCCATCGCCGAAAGGTGGGGACAGAACCCGGCTTACAGGCCGTCTGGCAATCTATCCCCGCTCAAACCGCAACCCGGTTGGGCGTAGACCAAAAATTAAACCCCAGACTTATCCACAGGCATTTCGCGAACAAATCAGGAATATTATTTGAGCTCAAAGGGAAGCAGTGCGATCCTCATCCAGAATCAACAAAACATTGATTTTAAAAGTCTTTATGCCGGATTAACTTTGCTGTGGAGCTGCATTCTCTTTGACGTCCATGCCAGCCCATGATATCCCATGCCCACCCACGCACGGACGCTCATCCACAGCGCCGCGCAGGAATTGGGCGGGGTTGTGGGGCGAGGGTAAAACCGGGGCGGATGACTCACTTTTTGGGCACCCATACGAACAGGATTGATGCGAAAGGCAGGGTCTCTATCCCCGCCTCCTATCGCGCGACCCTGCGCACGCTGGTGCTGGAGGGGGCGCCCCCGCTTGTGCTGCGCAGCTCTCACAAATACCCCTGTATCGAATGCTGGCCGGCCCGCTACTTCGAGGAACTGGCCCCACCTCTGGACAAGATGGATGTGTTCGATGACGACCATGACGATCTCGCCATGGCGCTCTACCCGGACGCCGAGCATTTCGATCCGGACAAGGAGGGCCGTATTGCCCTTCCTGATGAACTGGTGAAGCATGCCGGTTTGAAAGAGTCCGTGTTCTTCATGGGACTGGGCCGCATTTTTCAGATCTGGGAGCCGGCGGCGGCGGCGGCGGCGCGCGCGGTGGCCCGTGACAGGGCGCGCCAGAAGCGGCTGACGCTACGAACGGTTACGCCGGCTCCGGCGCTGCCCACGGAGGCATCGGCATGAGTCATATTCCCGTCATGCTCTCTGAAGTTCTGGAACACCTGGCACCTCGGGCGGATGAAACCTACCTGGACGGAACGTTCGGGGGCGGCGGTTATGCGCGCGCCATTCTGGACCGGAGCGGCTGCACGTTATGGGCGATCGACCGCGATCCGGAGGCCATTGCCCGTGGTGCTGCGCTGGCCGCCGCTTACCCGGGGCGCCTGCACCTGATCGAAGGCAGTTTCGGCAACATGCTGACCCTGCTGAACGATGCCGGGGTTGCAGCGCTGGACGGCATTGTGCTCGATCTCGGATTATCCTCGTTCCAGATCGACGATTTTTCCCGTGGCTTCTCCTTCAGGGGCGACGGCCCGCTGGACATGCGGATGAGCCGCAGCGGGGTTTCCGCGGCCGACCTGGTGGCCACCCTGCCGGAAGCGGAACTGGCGGACACGCTGTATCAGTTCGGCGAGGAGCGTCTTTCCCGCCGGATCGCCCGCGCCATCGTCGCTGCCCGCTCAGAATCGCCGATCACCACCACCGACCGGCTGGCATCGATCATCCGCGCCGTTATGCCGCATGCGCGTGATGGCATCCATCCGGCAACTCGCAGTTTCCAGGCCCTTCGCATCCGCGTGAACGACGAGCTTGGCGAGATTGAGCGGGCGCTGAAAGCCGCAACCACCTTGCTGGCACCGGGGGGGCGGCTGGTGGTTGTATCGTTCCATTCCCTTGAAGACAGGCTGGTGAAGCGGTTCTTTGCCGACGCCAGCGGCAGGGCGCCGGGGGTGTCGCGCCATGACCCCCGCGGCCTCGCGGCGCCCGACGCGGCCGGGTTCAGACTGCTGACCGCGCGCGCCGTTCGTCCGCTGGAAAGCGAAATCGTGCGAAACCCGCGTGCCCGCAGCGCACGCCTCCGGGCGATGCAACGCCTGACCCCCGAGCCTGAGGTCCGCCCATGATCCGCCCCTTCACCTGCCTCTGCCTTGCCGCCGCCTGTGGCTCCGGGGGTTATCTGTATTCGGAGAAGCATCGCACGACGATGCTGGACCGTGAGATCTCGCAGATCATTCATCAAACTGAAGCGGCCCGGGCCCGCACCGGGCTGTTGCGCGCCGAGTGGGCGCTGCTGAATGAGCCAGGCCGCCTGCAAGATATGTCCGACAAGTACCTGGCTCTTAAGCCGATGGCGCCGACACAGTTCGTGCAACTGGCGGACCTGCCCAGCCATCTGCCCGCGCCGATTGCGCCCACGGAAGCGGGCAACGCCAGTGCCAACCCGGATGACAACCAGGATAGCGCGGCACCGGCGCCGGATTCGGCCATGCCGGTTGCCGGCGACCCAGCCGCGCCAGCCGTGCAGACCGATCCCTTGCCGGCGAAACAACTTGCTACGGAGCCGGCCGCGCCACCGAAACAGATCGCCCGCATTGACCCCAAAGCCACCCACCCGTTGCATCACGTGCTGTTGGCCGATCACCAATATGCAACGCCACATGATGGCATGCTGGCGCATGGTGCGCCGCTGCCGCTGGCGGCACCGCAGCCAATGGGTGCGAGCGTTTACAGTGCCCTGGCTCGGCCGATGCGGCCACAATCGGCTCGGCCGACCGTGGTTGCCGCCGTGCCGCGCTACGCGACGCCTTTCGTGCCTTCCGCTCTCGGTGGCCGCGCCACCCTGCCGCCGCCGACGCCCTACGGCGCCGGAGAGCAATGACGGGCACCCCACCCCCGCCTGACGCGCCGCCGCCGGCCCGGCGACGTTTCACCGAGGCCGCCCGTATGCGCGGCGCGCCGGAGAGCGGCGCCGCCGTGCCGCGCATGGAGACGGTGCGCATTACCGCCCCGGACTTGGCGCGCCGCGCGGCGCTGGATCGCACGCGCGGGCGCCTGGTGGTTGCCGCGCTTGGCTTTGCGCTGCTGTTCGGCGCAGTGGCGGCGAAACTGACGGCAGCCACGGTGATCTTTCCGATGGCGCCGACCAAGGCTGAAATGCGCCCGCTGGTGCCGCAGGACCCAGGCCCCGACACGCCCGACTCTGAACCCCTGACCGCCGATGCGCACCGGCCGCGGGCCACGATTCTCGACCGTAATGGCGAGATATTGGCGATTTCTCTGCCTACGGCGGCGATCTATGCCAACCCGCGCGAAATGATTGATACCGCGGAGGCGGCCCATAAGCTGAAAGCTGTTCTGCCGCGGCTGGACGAAAAACAGGCTGCTGCGCGCCTGGCCTCGGCAAAGCAGTTTGTCTATCTGGAGCGCCAGATCACGCCTAGTGAGGAATTGGCGATAAACGCGCTTGGGATTCCCGGCATCTATTTCCAGGCCGGCGAGAAGCGCCGCTATCCCTTAGGGCGGGTGGCGGCGCAGGTGCTCGGCGGTGTGGATGTGGATAGCCACGGCGTCGCCGGGGTTGAGCGTGCGTTCGACAAGCGCTTGTCGTCGGATTCGTCGCCGCTTCGGCTCTCCATCGATGTGCGCGTGCAAGGCGTTATGCGCGATGAGCTGGAGAAATCGAAGGAAGAGTTTCAGGCTATCGGCGCCTGCGGCATTGTGATGGATGTGCGTACCGGCGAAGTGATCGCCATGGTGAGCTTACCTGATTACGATGCAAATCTGTTCGGCGAGACGCCGCCGGATGACCGGTTCAATCGCGCGGTGACCGGAATGTTCGAGCCAGGCAGCACCTTCAAGCTGCAAACGGCTGCTATGGCGCTGGATTTTGGTGCTGCTCATATCTGGGATGAGTTCGATGCGGCCCATAATATCCGCATTGGCCGGTTCACCATAACCGACTATAAAGGCAAGCACCGGATGCTGTTTCTTCCGGAAGTTCTTGCCTACTCCTCCAATCTTGGTGCCGCGCATATTGCGCTGACGGTTGGGGCGCAACGCCAGCAAACATGGCTGCAAGCCATGGGGATGTTCAAGAAAGTCGGTATCGAGTTGCCTGAGGCAGGCTTTCCGATCGTCCCGCCGCGCAGCAACTGGAAGGAGGCGACGACCATGACGGTGGGGTTCGGCCATGGCATAGCCGTATCGCCGCTACATGTGGTGCGTGGTACGGCGGCGCTGGCGAATGGCGGCATCGTGCTGCAGCCCACGGTTCTGGCGCATGATCCTGCCGACCCGCTGCCGGAAGGCCGCCGGATCATGAACCTTTCAACCTCCGACACCATCCGAAAACTGATGCGGCTTGTGGTGACCGACGGCTACGGCAAGCCGGCCGACATAGAAGGGTATTTCGTCGGCGGCAAAACCGGCACGGCGGAAAAAGTGGGTGCGCATGGCTATAAGAAACACGCCAATGTCAGCGCGTTCATGAGCGTGTTTCCAATGAACGCGCCGCGCTACGCGGTGTATTTCATGCTCGACGAACCGGTCGGCAACAAGGAAACCGGTGGTTATGCAACAGCGGGGGCAGTGAGCGCGCCTGGTGCGGGGCGCGTGATCGCTCGGATTGCGCCGATGCTTGGCCTGTTCCCCGATATTCAAAACGAAGAAACCGTGCAGGCGAGCCTGGCCATTCCGATGGAACCCGCACGGGGCAGTGGCGAGCGCACCGGTACCGGATCGCCGCTGGAGGCGCCGCCGGCGGTGCCCGCGCCGGCTACGGTTTCCTTGCCGACAATACCGACGCATCGCGATCTTTGGTCGCTGCGTCATGAGGCCGCACTTCACGTGCGCGCACCCAGTGATGACGAAGCTGCACTCACTCGCTGACCTTGCCATCCGCGCCGGCGTGCGGGGGGTAGACCCGTGGTACAGTGCGTTGGCGATTACCGGCGTAACCGCGGATAGCCGAAAAGTGCAGCCCGGCAGCCTGTTTGTGGCCATTCCGGGCAGTCGTGCGGATGGGCGCGGCTTTATCGGCGAGGCGGTAAAGCGCGGCGCGGCGGCTGTGCTGGCGCCAACCGGCATGACGTGGCCGGCCGGGGTGGCGCTTCGCCCGCTGATCACCGATGCAGAGCCACGCCGGGCCCTGGCGCGCATGGCGGCGGCATTTGCCGGCAGGCAACCGGAAAAAGTCGTTGCCATAACAGGAACAAATGGCAAGACCAGCACGGTGGATTTTCTCCGCCAATTATGGGCGCTTGCCGGTCTTCGCGCGGCAAGCCTTGGCACGTTGGGTCTGATCGCACCGGGGCAGGCGGGGGGTTCAGGGCTGACAACGCCCGATCCGGTAGAGCTTGCCAGTGTTCTCGCCACATTGGCTGGCGATGGCGTGCAACGCGTGGCTATGGAAGCATCGAGCCACGGCCTCGATCAATTCCGTCTGGATGGTGCTCGTCTGGTTGCGGCCGGATTCAGCAATCTGACGCGCGACCATCTGGATTATCACGGCAGCGTGGAGGCGTATCGCGCGGCCAAGCTGCGATTGTTTGAAGACGTGTTGCCGCCAAATGCGCTTGCGGTTGTGAACGCGGATATGGAGGAGCCGACGCTTTCTGCCCTGCGCGCGCTTGCTGCGCGCCGCCACCTTGCCTTTTGCACCGTTGGCGAGGCGGGCGAAACCCTGCGGCTGGTGCGTGCGACGCCGCTGCCGCACGGCCAGGTTCTGCGCATCGAGGCTGAAGGCGCAGCGCGCGACATAGAAACGGCACTGCCTGGCCGGTTTCAGGCGGATAATGCACTGATGGCGGCATGTCTTGCGCAAAGAACCGGCGCGGCGAACGCTTTGGATGATCTGGCGAAGTTGCGTGGCGTGCGCGGCCGGATGGAGCTGGCGGCAACCTTGCCGAATGGTGCTGCTGCCTATGTCGATTACGCCCACACACCAGACGCGCTGAATAGGGTTCTGACGGCGCTGCGGCCCCATGCCGGCACACATCGGATTGTGTGTGTATTTGGCGCCGGCGGTGATCGGGACGCCGGCAAACGGCCGCTTATGGGCCAGGAAGTTCTAAAGAATGCAGATCTTGCAATTGTTACGGACGACAATCCACGTTCCGAGAACCCGGCTTCCATACGCAGCGGCATATTGCAAGCCTGCCGGGGCGCGATAGAGATTGGCGATCGCGCCAAGGCGATCGAGGCGGGCCTGGCGGAGCTTCGTGCTGGCGATGTGCTGGTTGTAGCCGGCAAGGGCCACGAACAGGGCCAGACAATTGGTACGCAAACGCTTCCCTTCGATGATGCCGCGATGATTCGCCGCTTTGCCGGTGCGGCATGAGCGTTTTGTTCACCGCCGAAGCGCTGCAACACGCGCTCGGCGGCTCGATGACGCGCCCGTTTCACGCCACCGGCGTTTCCATCGATACGCGCACGATTCAGCCAGGGGATTTGTTTGTCGCTTTGGCAACCGAAACCGGCGATGGCCACGACCATGTGGCGGCGGCCTTGGCGCATGGTGCCGCCGGTGCGCTGGTTCACCACCAGCACGGTTTGCCAGATGATGCGCCGCTGGTTGTGGTAGGGGATACGCTGGCCGGGCTGACGGCACTTGGTTCCTATGCCCGTGAACGTTTTACCGGCGCCGTCGCTGCCATCACCGGCAGCGTTGGCAAGACGACGACTAAGGAAATGCTGCGGCTTGTGCTGGCGCAGACGGGGGCCACACATGCGGCCGTGGCGAGCTATAACAATCACTGGGGTGTGCCGCTAACCCTGGCCCGCACGCCGGAAGAGTTTGATTTTGCAATTGTCGAAATCGGGATGAACCATCCGGGCGAAATCGCCCCGCTTGCTCAGTTGGCAGCGCCGGATGTTGCGGTGATCACAAATGTGGAGGCGACGCATATCGGCCATATGGGCAGCCTGGCAGCCATTGCCGCAGAAAAGGCGAGCATTGCGCAAGGTGTTCTGCAGGGCGGTAGCCTGGTTCTGCCGGGGGATTGCGCCATGTTGCCTGCGTTGATGCGGGCGGCCGGCGAGAAGCATGTCGTGATGTTCGGCAGCAACGCCATTCTGAGTTTGCAAGCCGACGCGGATGGCAGTGACGTGACGGCAGAGATCGGCGGGAAAAACCTCTCGTTTCGGGTGGGGGCGCCCGGGCGGCATATGGTGATGAATGCGCTGGCGGCGCTGACCGCGGCCTCGGCACTCGGGGCCGATATCCAGGCGGGCGCCAAGGCGCTTGGTGGCTTCACAGCCATTGGTGGGCGCGGGTCCAGGCGCAGTATTCTGGGCGGCGCTGCAGTGCTGATTGATGAAAGCTACAATGCGTCTGCGGCCTCCGTTCGCGCCGCGCTTTCGGTTCTGCGATTGACCAAGGGACGGCGGCACGTGGCAGTTCTAGGCGACATGCTGGAACTTGGTGATCACAGCCGCGCCGAGCATGAATCATTGGCGGACGATATTTGTCATGCTGCCGACATTCTCTACACCTGTGGCGATTGGATGAAGTTTTTGTATGATGCTGTTCCCTCGGCAAGCCGCGGCGTGCACGCCGAAAATAGCGCGGCTCTTGCGCCCATTATTGCGCAGGCTGTTCAGGAAGGTGATGTGATTCTGGTGAAAGGTAGTTTTGGCAGCCGGATGCGGTTGATTGTGCAGGCGCTCGACTCAGCCACGCCTGGACAACCGTAATGTTGTACACGCTCCACGGCTTCGCCGATAAATATTCCTTCTTCAATCTGTTCCGTTATCTGACGTTTCGCTCCGGTGCCGCATGCCTTACCTCTCTCATCATCTGCTTCTGGCTGGGGCCGCGGGTGATACGCTGGCTGAAATCGGTGCAAGGAAGTGGGCAACCCATCCGTCTCGACGGGCCGGAGCGGCATCTGATTGAAAAGAAGGGAACGCCAACGATGGGCGGCGTTCTGATCCTTGCGGCGATGAGCGTTTCTACCTTGCTCTGGGCCGATCTTCGGTCAGGCTATGTCTGGGCGGTGCTGTTCTGCACACTTGGTTATGGTGCGGTAGGGTTTACCGATGATTTCCTGAAGCTATCGCGCAGAAATACCAAGGGTGTTTCTGCGCGAGGCAAGCTGGCGGTGCAGCTCGGCATCGGCCTGGTGACGGCATTTTGGATTGCCTATCTTACCAAGGGCGCGCTCGGCACATCTCTGGCCGTGCCGGTGTTCAAAGGCGTGCTGCTGAACCTTGGTTTGATTTTTCCTGTCTTCGGCATGTTCGTCATGGTTGGTAGCTCCAATGCCGTGAACCTGACGGATGGACTGGACGGTCTAGCAACGGTGCCAACCATCATTGTTGCCAGCGTGTTCGCCCTGATCGCCTATCTCGTCGGCAACCGTGTATTTGCTGACTATCTGCAGTTGAACCACATACCGGGTGTAGGTGAGCTGGCTGTGTTCTGTGCCGCGATTGTCGGCGCTGGCATGGGCTTTTTGTGGTTCAATGCACCGCCTGCCGCGGTGTTCATGGGTGATACAGGCAGCCTCGCCTTGGGCGGTGCGCTGGGTGCGGTTGCTGTGGCGACCAAGCACGAGATTGTGCTGATGATCGTTGGCGGTCTGTTTGTGGTGGAAACCGTCAGTGTGATCATTCAGGTGTTCTGGTTCAAGCGAACCGGGCGCCGCGTGTTCTTGATGGCACCTCTGCATCATCATTTCGAGAAGAAGGGCTGGGCCGAACCCACCATCGTTATCCGGTTCTGGATCGTCTCGATGATCCTGGCATTGGTCGGTCTGGCGACTTTGAAAATCAGATGACCGGCTTTCCCAAAGATCTGTTCGCGGATAGGCGGTATGCCGTGGTCGGGCTGGGGCGGGCTGGGCTGGCAGCGATGCGGGCACTCACCGATATGGGTGCCACGGTGATCGGGTGGGACGATGCGCCGTTCGCTCGCGACACAGCCTTGCGGGAAGACTTTCTGGTGCAGGACCCGACCGCCGATATCGGCGATTTCACTGCGCTGATCCTCTCGCCCGGCATCGCGCATCTTCTGCCGGTGCCGCATCGCATAGCTGTGGCCGCGTTTGCCGCGCGCTGCCCGATTCTGACGGATGCCGAGCTGCTCTATCAGGCCGTCCGCGCCAGCGGCAGCCAGGCGCGGTTCGCCGGCATCACCGGCACAAACGGCAAGTCCACCACCACGTCCCTGCTTGCGCATATTCTGGCTGTTGCAGGGGTGCCCAACCAGGCAGGTGCCAATCTTGGGCCGGCTGCCCTCAGCCTGGGAAGATTGCCGAATGATGGCGTTTATGTGCTGGAAATGTCATCTTACATGTTGGAGCGACTCGCGACGTTGCGGTTTGATGTCGCCTGCATGCTTAATTTGAGCCCAGATCACATCGATCGTCACGGTGACATGGCCGGCTATGTCGCGGCCAAGCAGCAGATCTTTGCACGCCAGCAGGCGACTGACTCTGCAATAGTCGGTATTGACGACGCCCTATCCACAGCTTTGGCGGATCGTTTGCCGCGCGTGACACGCATTTCGGGCTGGCAGCCTGCCGATATCTGGTGCGACGGTGCCGTGCTGCGTGACGCGGCGGGCGAGATTGCCGATTTAAGCCAGGCCCAGGCCTTGCCAGGCGCACATAATGCGCAGAATGCCGCAGCTGCCACCGCCATGGCGGTGGCCCTTGGTGTTGCCCGCGACCGCATTACGAGCGGGTTGCGCAGTTTTCCCGGCCTTGCGCATCGGCAGGAATTGGTTGGCACCATTGACGCTATCCGTTTTGTGAATGACAGCAAGGCGACAAACGCGGATGCAACCGCACGCGCGCTGAGTTGCTACGACCGGATTGTCTGGATTGCCGGCGGCATTGCGAAAGCCGGCGGTATTGAAGCCTTGGCGCCCTACTTTCCCCGTGTCGCGGAGGCGCTGCTGATCGGCCGGGATGCGGAGGATCTGGCAAAGACACTGTCCGTACGCGGCGTTCCCACCCGGATTGTTCATAGGCTTGATGCAGCCGTTTCAGAGTCGCTGGCCAGCGCGCGGCGTCTGGAGGCATCGGTTGTTCTGCTCTCTCCCGCCTGCGCAAGCTTCGATCAGTTCTCTGGTTTCGAAGAACGCGGCGCGGTTTTCGCCAGCTGCGTGCGCGCTTTGGGCGGGGGTGCCTGATGGCGACCTTCTCGCGCGCCGACCAATCGGTTCTTGGCCGCTGGTGGTGGACAGTCGATCGCTGGACTCTGTTCTCGATCGTCACCCTGATCGGGTTCGGCTATGTGCTGGTGCTCGCTGCGAGCCCGGCCGTTGCAGAGCGCATTCATCAGTCACGCGATATATTCATCCTGAAGCAGGTTTTCTTTCTCGCTTTGGCGGGGCTTACCCTGGTGGGTGTGTCGCTTCTCTCGCCCAGGAATATTCGGAGGTTGGCCCTGGGCGGTTGCGTTTTCGCCATCTCTCTCACCGCGCTGACTCTGGTGCATGGCGTAGAGATAAAGGGCGCCCGGCGCTGGATTGCGATCCCGGGCTTGTCACTTCAGCCAAGCGAATTCCTAAAACCCTGCTTTGCAGTTCTCACCGCCTGGCTGCTGACGGAGGGGCGGCGCACGCGTGGCTTTCCAGGGCTTATACTCGCATTCGGCGTGTTCGGGGTTATCCTGATGCTGCTGAAATCGCAGCCCGATATCGGAATGCTGTCGGTGATCACAGCGGTGTTTTTTGCTCAGCTTTTTGTGGACGGGATGAACATGGCGTTCGTCGGTGCCGCGCTGCTGGCGATGCTGGGCGCCGCCGGCGGTGCCTTCGTGCTGTTTCCGCATGTACGAAGCCGCGTTATGCGATTTATCCATCCTGAAAGCGGCGACCACTACCAGGTGGATACCGCCTTGCAGGCCTTCGGCAATTGTGGCCTGCTGGGTCGTGGGCCGGGAGAGGGGCGGGTGAAAGACCTTCTGCCGGATGCACATGCGGATTTCGTGTTCGCCGTGGCTGGCGAGGAGTTCGGGCTGCTGATCTGCCTGACTATTCTGGGCGTTTTCGCCTTCATAGTCCTGCGCGGCCTGTTGCGCCTTGTTCAGGAGACCGACGAGTTCGTGATTTTGGCCGCGTGCGGCCTGGTGACCGGTTTTGGCTTGCAGGCCTTTGTCAATATGGCTTCGGCACTTCATTTGATCCCAACAAAAGGAATGACACTGCCATTTATTTCTTATGGCGGAAGTTCGGCCATTTCGGTGGCACTTGGAATGGGCATGCTGCTATCGCTAACGCGCCGGCGCACGCATGGCGATCCGTCGTGAGGGGGCCGGCCGTGCGACCTATCGTCATTGCTGCCGGTGGCACCGGGGGCCATTTCTTTCCGGCGGAAGCGCTGGCTATCGAACTGATCGCGCGCGGCCACAGGATTGTGCTGATGACCGATGCGCGGGCCGGTGCAGACAAAAGCGGCGTTTTTGCCGGCCATGAACGGCATGTTTTGCGCGGGGCGGGGATTGCCGGGCGCGGTGTAAGGCGGGCGGGTGCCGCAATGTTGTCCCTGGCCTTCGGCACGATACAGGCGCGCGCCTTGCTGGCGCGCCTTGCGCCGGCGGCCATTATCGGCTTCGGCGGATACCCATCCGTGGCGCCGATTCTGGCGGCCCGGATGCTGCGCAAACGCCCTGTGGTGGTTCTGCACGAGCAAAATGCAGTGCTTGGCAGGGCAAACCGGTTTCTCTCTCGCTTCGCCGATTTGCTGGCACTTGGGTTTGCTGCCACCTCACGGATTCCGGGCAGCATCCAAACGCATTTTACCGGCAATCCGGTTCGGCCGCCGATCGCTGCAATGTTCGGAACGCCTTATGCACCGCCAAGTGACAGGATCGAGATTTTTGTTGTTGGCGGGTCGCTGGGCGCGCGTATTTTCAGCGATATAGTGCCGAATGCGCTTGCTGCGTTAGCCTCCGATCTGCGCGGGCGCCTCCACGTTGTGCAGCAATGCAGGCCGGAGGATCAGCACCGCGTTGCGGCGGCGTACCGCACGGCGGCGATCAATGCTGAACTTGCGCCTTTCTTCAGTGAGATCAATCAGAAATACGCGGCGTCGCATCTGGTCATTGCCCGGGCCGGCGCCTCCACCTGCGCGGAGATAGCAATCGTTGGGCGCCCCGCAATCCTTGTTCCGCTGCCAAGCGCGATCGATGATCATCAAACGGCCAATGCGCGTGCGCTGGCCGATGCTGGGGCAGCGACTGTGATACCGCAGTCGGAATTCTCGGTCGCTCTACTTGCCGGCCTTCTGGTCGAAAAACTATCGGATACGATGTCACTGGCGCGTTCCGCGGCCGCTTCTGCCCGGTGCGCAAACCCACGTTCCTCGGCTGATCTTGCCGATGCAGTCGAGCGCCTGATCGCGCGAACGGAGCTCGTGCAATGAGGGCGCTTCCTCTCAGCATCGGCAAAATCCACTTTGTCGGCATTGGCGGTATCGGCATGTCCGGCATCGCCGAAGTGCTGCATACGCTTGGCTATGCTGTTCAGGGCAGCGATATTGCCGATAACGCAAATGTCCGCCGCCTGCGTGGCCAGGGCATGCAGATTGCCATCGGCCATGATGCCGCCAATCTTGGCGACGCGCAGGTGGTGGTGGTTTCCACCGCCGTTCGGCCGGATAATCCGGAGGTTGTAACCGCACGGCAGCGTCTGATTCCGGTTGTGCGGCGCGCCGAAATGCTGGCGGAATTGATGCGCTTGCGCTGGTCCATCGCGGTAGGCGGCACCCACGGAAAAACGACCACCACCAGCCTGATTGCCACCGTGCTGGAAGCGGCAAGGCTCGATCCCACCGTTATCAATGGCGGCATCATCGAGGCCTATGGCAGCAATACGCGGCTGGGCGCCGGTGACTGGATGGTTGTGGAAGCAGATGAAAGCGACGGAAGTTTTCTGCGCCTGCCCGCGACCATCGCCGTTGTCACCAACATGGACCCTGAGCACCTGGACCATTGGGGAACGGCGGAGGCGATGACGGCTGGCTTTGATCAGTTCGTCAGCAACATTCCTTTCTATGGCTT
>Ga0116227_10004378_pt1 | contig 30679 bp, 19 predicted proteins | sample S1TSphgellanicum_FD_89693 | JGI IMG/M metagenome (GOLD analysis project Ga0116227, IMG submission 89693) | Host-associated microbial communities from peat moss isolated from Minnesota, USA - S1T2_Fb - Sphagnum magellanicum MG | ecosystem: Host-associated > Plants > Peat moss > Unclassified... | reverse complement strand
CTAGAATTCGATATCTGCAATAAACTTTTCAAGTTTTCAGAATGGTAGGAAGAAATACATAAACCACTAAACCTGGTTGAGTTTATAAGACAAAGTGGCATATTAATTGCACTACATAAGCAACTTGGAAATGTCAGCCGAGGCAGCAGAGCTTTAGTGGTTCACACTTCACACAATGTAAAATAGTACTCCCAGAAATTTCCTACTTGTATTCAGAAGGCACCTTAAATGCCTGAATTTCCCCTAGAAAAGACAAGGGATCTTACACCTACCTTTTAAGAGTGAGAACAAAATTATGCTTACTTATATGTGTAAGATCCCTTTGCCCTCTTATGGAGTAGGTCTAAAACCCCTCCACTCCTACACCTTGCAATCCATGATTGTTTGAGGTCTTAAGGAATAGATGTAAAAGCCTTCCCTGCTATGCCTTGTGATTTACATATGTTTATAAGTTCATTAAGTTCATGATGATGTTTGCTTTCTCCAAGGAGTTCAACTCCTCATGTTGTGCTCCTTGCACTTTACTTTATCCTCATGCTTTGCTTCAATTTCTTATGATGTGGTCTAGTTTTATCCTTGCACTAGTTCAACTTTGTTCCTTTGTTTTTTAATTTTTTGATATCCTTGTTTTCAACTCTTTATTGCTCTAGTTTGTCGTGTTTTGCTTCAATTCTAATTGTTAATTTTGATTTTTTCACAATTTTTTTGTTCCTTCACATGCTTTGACTTTTTTTTGGCTAGTGTGTCTTTCCTTGGTTGCTAAACTTTGGAGGTTGGGGAGATTTCAATAAGATCCAACTCTTTGTACTTTGCTCTAGTTTATTGTGTTTTGCTTCAATTCTAATTGTTAATGTTTAACTTTTCACATTTTGTTGTTGATTCTCATGCTTTGTTTTATTTTTTGGCTAGTGTGTCTTTCCTTGCTTGCTAAACTTTGGAGGTAAGGTCCACATCTAGCATCCAACATCAACTTATCATTTTTTCCTTTCTCTATTTTTCCTTTTTTTGGGTTCTTTTCTTTTTATTTGATTTGAATTTTCTTTGTGTTTGTTTATTAAATGTCTATTTTATTGTTTGTTTCAAGATAGTTTTGTTTGTCTGTTTTCATGTATGCTTATTTGATTTCATTTGTGTGTTTTGTTTGTTTTCAAATTTGTTTAAGTTTGTTTTTGCCTGTTTTATTTGTATTTTATTTGTATGTTTTTAAAAAGTGTACATGTCTCTTTTTTTCCAATATATATGTGTATGTTTCAATTTTGTAACATTATTATGTGTTTTTTTTAAAACATTGTATGGAGGTGTGACGTTAAATTACTAAGGAAGAAAATCTTCAATTGAGGTTAAGGATTTAAAGGAACAATGATTTTTGTTAGTATGGGAATGTCGTTAATCTTATTACAATTTCTGAATGGCTATAGTACTACAAGTGCTTACCTGTTGTGATCAATTTTGGAAGGCACTATCAATTTTGATATGAGTAATTTTTACATGGTAGTTCTAACAATGGGTACGTAACTTATGAAAAAAGTCAAATTTTCTCTAGTATTTCTATATGTGAAAGATTTTAGTTTTGTGGAACTTCATGTGTGCTTCTATGTTTGTAGAAAGGGAAAAAATCAAGAGCTAAGATATGTGGGGAGGAATGTTGGTGATTTGCATATGTCAGTAAAAGATAATTTTTGCTTAGAAGATTGGCTAAGCTCAACCTTATGTGAATTATGATTTTTTTTTTTCATTGTGCACATGATGCACATGGTTGCTTGTGGTCTTTGAAAGTGAGTGAATAAAGATCTTATTGAATTCTTGCTTAATATTGGTGAAGGCAATATGTTGAAAATGCATTTTCCATTTCTTGCATTTAGTTGTTGGTTTGATGTAAGCCAATAAAGATATTGGATCATGGCATTGTGGTGCAGTTAACTATTTGCAATATTACCCATCCATCATTTTTGGTATCAAAGTTTTGAGTCTTTGAGTTTGCTTTGATAATTAAACGTACAAAGAAGGAAGGAAAGGAACTAAGGGAACCAATAGCCTTCTATTCTTTTTGTTCCTTTTTGTCTAAAAGAAGTTCAAGTGATTGTAAGCAATGAGATTTTTTTCTTTTTCTAGTTTGTAGTAAAAGGGATTAAGAAGGGGTTTTAGGTTTTCCCCCAAACCATTTTTTTAGTGATAAAGGTCTATAGTTCCATTTTTAATAGTATAAATATTTTTGCATTATATTGCAAGTTGTGCACTATAATTTCATTGCGTGTTGAAAAGAATAAAGCAAAATGAATCATGTTTCCAATTTTTTTCAACCTTTATTTTGTAAATATTTGTATTTTCATTTCTTAGGAGTTAAATAGTTAAATTGATTATGAAAGGAAAGAAAGTTAAATAACTTGGTAAGATGTAATTTTATTGGGGTTTCTCCTATCTCATTTAATTACATAATCTCGTGAAAAATGGAATTTTTAGTATATAAAAAATGAGAATAAAATAATGAAAAATGAAACATGTGAAATATATATGAACAAATTTGTAATGGAAAAAAAATTGTGAAGGAAAGATATGAAGAACTTTTGTTTGTGAATAGAAACCAACAAAAGGCTGGAATATGAAGATGAATGCATGAACTCTGTACACTACTACAATTCATGGTTTTTTCTACTAAGTTTTTTAATGAAAAAATACTCAAAAATGACATGTGTCAAAAAATCACCCTATCAATTTGAACAAGTCATTTTGGTCATGTCCACCATGATTGAACAATCAAAATGAACCTTGTCATTTTGATTGGTAAAGTGATTAACAAAATGACTATAGATAGTAGAACATTTGACTAGGTTAATTTTATACCTAAATTAAAATCATTTTTCAGATTATTATTTTTAAAATTAATATGTATGTAGGTAGGTAGGTAGGTAGGTAGGTAGGTAGGCAGTAAATAGGTTTAGGTAGGTTTAAAAAATGCACTTAAGTAGATAAATGTTAGCCTAGCTTAACCTACCTAATCTAACCTACCTACCCTACCTACCCTAGCCCTCTAAGCATGCACATAGGTTATAAATATAAAGAATTGAACCCTAAACCTTCACATTGATAAACCAAGTGCTTACCAATGGACTACATCATCAAAGGTATTCAACTTTTATTAAGTTTTTTATTTCACATCATTAAACCTAGGTAACAACTAATGGTTAAATTCAATGATTTAAAATAATGATTAAACCTAGTGGCTAAACTAAATGATTTAAACTAATGGCTAAACCTAGTGGCTAAACTGAATGATTTAAACTAATGGTTAAACTCATCGATTTAAACTAATGGCTAAACATTGATTAAATTTAGTGATTAAATATAATGGTTAAAGGCAATGGTTAAACCTAATTGATAAACCTAATGGTTAAATTTCATAGTTAAACATAATGGTTAAATTTAGTTGATAAACTTAATGACTAAAAATATTTCATGATTAAACTTAGGTTAAATTTAATGGCAACATCTAATGACAAAATTTAATGGCTAAACATAATAATTAAATTTTGGTTAAACATAGTGTCTAAAATTAAATTAAACCTAGTGACTAAACATAATGACTAAATATAATGGCTAAACTTAAGTTAAACCTAGTTGGTAATTCTAGTGGTTAAACATAATGGTTAAACCTAAGCTATACCTAGTGGTTATACTTAGTGGTTAAATTTAAAATAAACTTAATGATTGAAATTTGATTAAAATTTGGATAAACCTAATGGCTAAATATAGTGACTAATCATAATGGTTACACCTAATGGGTAAAATTAAATAGGTAAGTGGGTGGATAGAAAAATAAACAATATATAAGTAAGTGGGTAAGTAAGTAGGTAGGTTGGGTGAAAGTGAAAAATATAAATAGGTATGTAGGTAAGAAAGTGAAAAGGTATAGGTAAATAGGTAAATAAATAATAGGTAGGTAGGTGAAAAAGTATAGGTAAATAGGTAAATAAATAGTAGGTAGGTGGGTGGGTGGGTAATAAATAGGTAAATAGCTAAGTAAATAGGTGGATGAATAGGTAAGAGTTAAATACATAAAGTAGTAGACCATGTTATTTTTTATTAAATATCATTGACTAATTTGACTAAATGTTCAATTTGACTAAAGACCATTGGTCATTTTTACTAAAGATCATTGGCCATTTTAACTAAATGTTTAACTTGACTAAAGACCATTGGCCATTTTGACTAAAGTTGTATAACTTGATTATGTGTATCTAGTCAAATAAACCACTATAATCAAGTTGATCAATCAACAAATACATGTGTCATTCAAGCATTCGACCTTTAGCCAAAATGTACATGTCCATTAATCAAAATCACAAATTAGTCAATTTGAACTTCTTAAAAAACCATGAATTATAATAGTAATATTTCAAAACATATATATTCAACAAAAAATCACAAAGACCACATAATAAAAATTCAATAAATTGGTTTTTTTTGTGTGTGAATAATAATGTTGGAATGGATGTTGTTGATGCACAAATAATGTGTTAAATGAAATTTTATTATAAAAATCCAATGAATCCTTCTAATTCAAAAATGAAATTTATGAAAGGTATATTATTATCTTACTTTTAAAGCTATTGAAATAATATTAACACTAAAAAAACATGTGGATGCAAAAGGTTTTATTATTCCAAAAAAAATTGGAAAAGAAATAAATAGTATAGTGAAAGGAACCTTCGGAAAAAAAAAGAGGCCCAATGTGTCTCCAATTACAATTTGAAAGTTTCTTGTTGTAAAAAAGTCCTCTTCAAGATGGTGATATGTAGCAAAATAATTTTTTTGTGCAAAACCTTGGTTTGGTGAAAAAATGTTCGCCTATGTAGTTTGTGGATAATATATATTATTGATATATTTAGCAATGCTTTTGTGTCCTTTGGGTTGTCCTTCCATCAATAAAATAATTTCAATTTTTTCACAAGAGCTGTTACCTTGATTTTTGGTAGAAAAAATCAAACAAATGTATGTTTTGTCACTTTTAATGAAATGTAATTCTACAACTACTAGGTAAATGATTTATGGATGTCTAAGGGGGCACATGATTCAATTTTCTTTGTACTTGTTAATCATTTATTATAGGTTGACTGGAAACTTAAGCATATTACGATTAGTTTATTTAAAGTTCCAAAAACTATAAATCAAGATTTGGCAAGAAACTTGACAAGCCTATTGGATCAATGTGATTGAAAGAAAAATAATAATTGTAGACATGAAAGATGAAATGTCAAATTTAAATTTTATGATTATTGTATTAAAATTTGTTGTGAGTTGTGAAGCTTTGACATTGGAAAAAAGTTTTCAATGGACTCATTTTGGACATGTTATTTCTAAGGCATGTCAATATTTTACAGCAAATGAGAAAATTTTCTAGAGGCTTCAAATATGTTTTTATGAAATTTGAACAAGCAAATTTCCAAAAGTACATAACTTGGCCCAAAATGTCTAGTAATGGCAAATAAGAATGGAACTAAGGCTTGCATTGATTATGTTCCTGATGAACTTCATTGTTTCCTTACTTTGTTGTACTTCCTTGGTGTTTGTTGTGCACTCTTAATGAATTTTGTCACCTCCTTGTAATGCGTCACCTTCTTGCCATGAACTTTGTTGTTTCCTTGTTGTGCATTCCTAGTGATATTCATTGCTTCCTTATTGTGCATTGCCTCCTTGATGTGCATTCCTAGTGAACTTCATTGTTTTTTTGTTATGAACTTTGTCACCACCTTGTTGTGCACTTTTGGTGAACTTTATCATCTCTTTGTTGTGCATTCATGGAGCTCTCGAACACCTCCTTCTCAAATACCTCTTTGATTGTCTTATTGTGTGTTCATTGCCTCCTTATTGTGCACTCCTAGTGCTCTTTTGAGCTTCATTTTGTTGTTTTTTACATTGATATTCCCCCCCACCCCCTCCCCACATTTTTTCTTGGTGCCAATGTGGAAGATCTTTTTGCAAATTCTTCTTCAACTACCAACCCAACTTCAAATATTATTTTTTTGTTTATTTGTTTTCTCTAACTTCTTTTTTTCATTTTTTTAATATATTTCTTTAATTTTTTTCCCTTTTTTTTTTCCTCAATGTGTATGTTGTGCCAATTTTTTTTTGCAGGTGTAGGAGAAGGAAAAATAAATAATTTCTAGGTTCCTTCTTTGACAAGGTGAGTTTTCAAAAAAAAATCATTTTTTTTGTTTTATGTTCATTGTGGAGTTTTTTTGTCAATTTTTTCTTTTGCAGTTTGTATTTTGAATTATATATTTTCTAATTATTGAACATGTATCTATTATACGTAGGACTAGAATCTCATTTGCACAATAAATTATAACAAATTAATACAGATTTTTTCACATCTTATATGTGATGGAGAAAGGAAGGAGAAATTTGATTTTACCTTGAAAATGATTGTAAATGTCTTGATAGATTTTTCTTATATTCATAACATAAACTAAACAACCAAAATCAAAACCCACAATTTTAGTAAAACTTACATTCGTTCCCTAATTTCTCCCCCATGTTATGTAATATTTATTGAAAATGCAATTTAAATTGATGGTGAAAATGAATTATATCTCAATGAATCAAATATGGAAGATGAAGTTTTGAATTGAAGTTTTCAAATAGTACAAAACGCAAAAAAAGGATTAGTACAAGGAAATGAAAAAGGAACAATTGAAACAAACCTTCAAAAACTACATGCTTAAAAGAAAACGTGGAGAGGGCATAACAAGAATGCAATTTGTTAAGTTTTCTATTGTGTGAATGATGGGAAAGATGATGGGGGCAATCCCCAAGTCATAAAATGTTTACTTGGTTACATTAGTTTTTTGCATGCTCATAGTCCAAACACAGAAGAAAGGAAAGCTCTCACAACATATTATAAAACATATGAATTCACAACTTTGAAAAAACATGTGGATATAGATCATGTTTTAATTGTCAAAAATTTTGAGAAGGAAGTTAATGGTCCAATAAAAAAAACTTTTGAAATGCAATTAGCCAAAAAAAGGCCTAATGTGTCAAACAATGCAATATCTAAGTTGTTTAATGTCAAAAATCCTTCCAAAAATGATGATGTGCTAAAAACAAAATTCAAAACCTTGGCCTTTTAATTGTGAACAATGAATTTCCATTGTAATTTGTGGAAAGTCCTTGGTTTGAGCATCCAATTTTGCATTTGTGTCCTCAAGTTGTTTTCCTTTCCAAAAAAATTTCTTTCACATTAAGTATTGCCTAACTTGGTGGAGAAGATGAAAAAATATATGTTTTACCAAAATTGGCAAATTATATATTTATAACAAGTTTTAATGTATGGATGTCAAATTGGGCACAAATCATATATTTTCTCTTATCATTAAAATTCTTGAAATTTGATTCGCAACTTAAACAAATGACTAATGATTTGTTTGAAGCAATAAAAACTATTAGTCAAGCCTTGGCCAACAATTTGAGAGAATTGTTTGATTAATATAGATTGATAAGAAAAAATATTGCATATGTTAAAAATGAAGGGGTCAAATTTGAATGTGATGACAATTGCTTTGACATCAATTGTAAGATGTGAACTTTTAGGTTTGGATAAAAAATTTCAAGATACTTGTTTTGGCTATGTTTTTTCTAAGGCTTGCCAATATGTTAAAACTAATGAAAAGGTTTACAAAAACCTTAAGAAAAAATTTCATCAAGACTTCCTCTTAGTTAGATTTGTAGAAATGTATAACATGGCTTAGAAAATTTGAGAAAGGTAGACAAGAATAGAAGAAGACATGTTTAAATTCAAGCATTTGCTTTTAAAAGTTGAATACTTCAATGAAAACAAGATGAATTTTTAATCTTTCAAAAATCTTTTAATATTTTCTTTCTTATTTAATTGTGTTAATTGGCTATAAATTAATAACATTTCCAATTTTAGGTTTGTTTACAAAATCTTTATGCTAATTGGATATATATTAACATTGCATCTTGTTGCAGGTTTGCTTACAAAAACTTTATGTTCAAAGAGGCCTTGTAATTCAAGGATGTTATTATCCATTGTTACAAAAGGCAAAATACTCTTAAAATCAATGGAAGAATGTCACCTTTTCTTACTTAACACACTTCTCAAATAATTGTGGATTATCTTTTTTTTGGCTTGTGTTTTGAACCACTTTAGGAACCACTAGTTATTGTTTGATACATTACAATTTGTCATTACCATGTGTTTGGAATGTAGAAAAATAGTTACAAACCCACCTACCCAAGTTAATTTGATTAATGATGATTTTGGGATTGCTTTTTAAATTGTCTTTGTTCATTACCAATACCAAGAGAGAAGTTTGTGATGTTCTAAAATCTTTGCTTTCTTTTTAAGAAAGATATGAAAAAATAAAATCTCACCTGTTATGTTTGATGCTAAATCCTAGATTTTAAAACTTTCATCTAATATTTCTTTTGTTAATTATGAAGAAGGTGTGAACATTGTTAAGGAATATGAAAGACAATCATTGTATCTTATGCTTTTGAAATGTTATCAATATTTACATCTAATAGTCAAATTTAAAGTTGGATGTCTAAATCAAGTAACATATACATATTTTAATTTGGATATTTTTTAACAAACTCTGAGCACAAGTGAAAATGCAAAAAAACTTGTCACCAAATAATTTCTAATTTTCAAATTTTACCAAGTAAATCTGAAAAAAATCAAGTGTCCTATTCAATGGTAGCGAATACATGAAACCACATTTTCTATTGTTGGTTTTTTGGCCCACCAAATTCTAGGAAATGTAAAATCACAAATTGAGATTCAAAAGATTTTTTTTTTAACAAGCATATTTACAAACCTAAGGGGATGTCATTTATAATCAAACAATTTTTTATTTTTTATTTTTGTGAAAAAAATTGGCTAAACAATCCCAGATTTTAAATCATTTTCCAATTTGGTAGAGATGATGGAGGACAATTTAGATTTTGAGAAGGAGTTAGGGGAGTTTCAAGATCCTTTTGAGAACCGCATATACATACCTGATTGTTCTTAAGCTCTTGGGAACCAGCACTTGGAGAACGAGCTAGTTTTTAACCCTAAATTAATAAATTAATAAATCAAATTGAAACCCTGTTCAAGTATTTGAAATCTGAATAGAAAATGAAGGGGCTGAGTTCTCAAATTTTCAAATAAGAATCAGACCCGGCGGTTCTCAAATCGAAACCCCTCCACCGTGCAAGTCTCACAACTGTCGACGCTAACAACAACAACAAATTTGAAGAAGGATTTTGTTCTGTGAGTTTCCGATCTGCCGAGTCTCGGTGTTTAGATTCCTCCTCCACTTATGCGAATTTCCATCTCCCAAATTTGCAAAAAATTACAAGGATTGATTACAAGGTTGTTTCTTTTTTTGTTTGTAGCGGGTGCGACGTGCTGTTGAACAACACGGAAAACAAAAAACAAAAATTTACGGGAGTCGTCCGAGTTTTTAGTTGTTTTGTTTTATCATCTTGTTGGAAGCATCTGGTGAGTTATTCGTTCCCCTGAAGGTGAAGAGATTAGAGTGTTCCAGCACAAACCTTCTCACAGACGGACTAAGATGTCACTTTTCTCGTGCAAATAGAAATCCCGGTTCTGTTTTGGTTCATTACATCCTTTCTCTCGCTTGGAACATACAATCTGGGAACCCCCTGTAGAAGATCTTTTTGATTTTATTTGTAATCGATGATTGTAATTTCAAGAGGCAAATTTCATGAAGATGACATTTTTTCACCAAAACTTGGCTTTGTTTTGGCATGTTGAATTTGGCTGAACTTTTGCAGAATTAGATGAAACCCTAACTTACGCCTGCCCACCCATTTTGTTGTTCATATGTGGTGGTGGTGGTGGTGGTGGTGGTTCGCAGATTTTCGTTGCATCTTCTGAAGCTTGTTATTGCGAGAGTTCTTTTTGAAACAAGGAGGAAAACAGAAAGACGAATATGGGGTCCGCTGCATCCACCAGCAAAGGTAGTAAATTTGAAAACGTTTCCTCCATCGTCAGTCAGGCTACCTAGTAAGAAAAAAATAATTATCTGCGAAATTCCTCGAGTGTGGTTTTTCGCATTGATGCAATTTGTGTGTTGTTGTTCCATCTAAGAAAATGGGGGAGTTGTTGCAAACCCCATTCCAATTTATGAAATGGCAACTCATAGAGTGGTCTGGAAGAAGAAGCATGGGGGGTCCAAGGAAGGATTTCTGCCATGGATTTGAATCTTAGAATGGGTGTCATTGGGTGTTTACATTTAGAAACTGCCTATCCTGGGATGATACTTGCAGTTAGAGCAGTATGTCCATTACAGATTTGATGCTGTGGCATGGATGCACACACATACACCCAACATCTGTGCACTGAAAAAGCACAAAATGTTCACAAAGGGAAAGCTTTTATATTGTCACAGAATTATGCCCGTCTCCTTCTTGCAACTTCTGTGCTAGTTGCTTTTGTGTTAGACTTGTGGGTGGACCAAATCTGGGTTGGGCCAGTTTAGAGTTCATTACTGTACATCAAATTATCCAACCCTTTGTTTGCATGGAATCTGAATCTATTCCTGAACTGGAAACCGGTATTCTAGGGTTAACTGTTGTTGCAATGATTGTGTCATAGGAGCTGAAGATCAGGGAATTGTGCAATTAGAGCGCCGGCTACAAGCTTCTGGAGACCTTCCATTCCTCCAGCGTGCCTTTTCTCATCTTTCTGCATCAGGATCAGGCTCTATGTCGCACAGTATTCCTTCCATGACTCTCCAGGCAAGATGGTTAATCATTTAGTTGGATGATGTTCAATGCAGGCAGGATAAAGTGGGCTAGATTACTTGTATCAAGTAGGAAACCATTGTTCAGTAGCATGATGGCTAGTGGTGTGTGTGCATAGCAAAAGGGTAGGAGGACTGTTTACAAAACTCCAATCCCCTCTCAAGTCTGTTTGCATGGATAGAGAATTCGAGAAAACAAGAGAGGCCAGTTGCAAAAACCAGTCAATCCTTTCTTCAGATCCAAAAACAGTACAACAGACCCCTATACAGAATGAAAATGAGTGAATATGAGGAAGCTCTGCAACTCTCCCCACATTTGGGTAACAATGTAGTCGTGATGTACAGGATTGCTTCAGCTTGAAGCCATTGAAAATTCGAGCAGATTCCACTGTGCTGGGTTTCATCTCCCAGTTAGGACCAGCCATTTCTCATAATTTCTTCAGAACTCCTTCTGGACAGGTCAGTCAGTACTACTTTTGATGAACAGAATTTTGCACATTTTGCTAGTTGGGTTCTTGATCTGTGAACTGTTCATGGCATTGATTTCAAAGTTAGCAATGTCTAGAAACCCTACTGGCAAAATTCTCAGGTTTATCACTCAAAACAGTTGATCAGCAATTCATGACATGTAACAAACACATCTGCTTGTGTCATGACAGCAAGAGATATCTAATGCTGTGACATGTTCCTAATTACACTCTTTTAGGCACATTGTTTCACCATAATATGCTCCAAACATTGTGACATGAGTGACAGCAATGAGTACAGGAAACATTCACAAATTTTCTTTTATGTGATTGGCAGGTTGACTGGCCACTGTTCATTACAGGGTTTGACAGGTGTTGCAAGCAAGGCTTGGGTGCTGACCGGTTAAAGAGTCTGCTGACACTTTTTGGGGATGGAGAATCTGATGGACCATTACCTGGCTTACAGCTTGAAGGGAACAAGGATCTTGTAGGATTTGTCACTGTTGACCAAGTTCATGATCTTTTATGTCTTTGTTGGTTGATGATGTGTCATGCCCGGCTCCGAACCTCAATCAAACTAGCTGGATCTGCAAACTCAAATGTAAGCTTTGTATGATTCAGGCTTTTATCCTTTTGGCTCTACTTCTACCAACTAGAAGTAGGCTTAGGGCTCTCTTGGTTACAGCGGATGATAGATTTGGGGCTAGGACATGATAGGGTTATGGGTTTAAGGTTAAACCTTAGAATAAGCTCAGGGTCATTGCTCTGACAGGATACTCTGATCATTGTGCAGGAGATGGATGTTACACTTCCTGATCTCAGACCCCTGTATAATTCTTTCTATTCAGCAGCAACAGGGTCATATCCAGACAAAACCACAGATGTAAGTAGCAAGGAGGAAATTTTGGTGGAAAGGTTGTGCTCATGGATATTAACAGTTATCCCTGGCATTTCAGAGTGCATGGCTCAATATGTCCAAGCTCAACTGCAAAGATTAGGATCAGAAAATAATGAGGTATCATTTCTTTCTACTAGGTCTGCATGGCAGTGTACTTGTCTAGTCTACCTACCCAAGATCATTGCAGTTTGTTTTATTGACTTTTGATTCTTTTGATCAGCAATGCTTGTTGTGTGATAGCTTACACCTTTAGTTGGTCTTCCATTTGCTTCCAGATATGTGACTAGAAACTCAGGATGCAGATTGGTATGATTTCTTGCCCTAAGGTTACATGAGAATCTGCAGATTGTTGCATATTCATCTACACCTATTCTGGGGATTAGCTCATGAAGTAGTGGGGATTAAAAGTGCAGCTGCTCACTGCCATACATCTTGAGGATGAATGTGATGGTCTGGTACTTTGTGAGTGGCATTCATAATGTTATCATCACACGCATCCTTCTTGTGTTTGTTTTGGTTTGGCTAGAACCCAAACATTTATTTGGCTGCCTTAAATGTTCTGTGGAGGCTTTTTTTTACTTTCTTGCAATCACATTGATATCTTTGCTTTATTTATCAGCTTTTAGATCTGAAATCATGCCAATAGGGGATGGAACAGTCTTGGGACATTCTCAACTTTGAACTGCTTAATGCATTTCAACACTTATGAATAAGAAGACTTTCTCAACAGAAATGTGTCTTCGTACATTCCAGTACTCCAGAGAATTTTTCTTTCTCACTATCAGGCAGACCCAGAATGTGTCTGCAAGGTGACAGGGACTATTGCAGGGACCTTGATGTTGTTTGTGAGGGCCTGATGCACAGGTCAGCTTTGATGAGAAGACTGGAATACATGCTGAGGCTGGAGTTAGTGAAAAGGAAAAAGATTTGCAAGAAACAGAGGTTGCAGAGGACACAGTGCAGCTAGGGCTGCTTACATCAGGGACTGCATGGTCCATAGGACTTTCTTCAAGAGACTCCAGCACTAAACAACTCATCAGTGCTGCTTGTGATTTGTGGGGGGGATCTGACAGCTATCCCAGCCTCATCTACAGGTACCTTGTTTTGTCACCTCTTCCCCAACCACCTGTGCTTATCTGTTAATTCTACAACATGCTGAGCATAGTCTCAAGGTTGAAGAAATGGAAGGCTTCAAGGTGTGTAGAAAGGCAGTTGAAGAATGGAAACCCCTTTTATTGCTTGAAATGGAGGTCCCCAGATCTGGATGTGGAAAGTAGTCTCAATTCTTCAGAAGTTAAATGTGATTAACCAATATACAGGATGTGCATTGCAGGGCTTCCAATCATGGGCAGGGCATTAATCGATTCTGGACTCGTGTGGAGGGATACAAGGGCCCTTTACTTATGCTAATTTCTGCCACAACAAAAGATGGAGATGAAAGTGAGAGTGTATCAAAAAGCAAAAAGTGGATAGTTGGGGCATTGATCCCTGGAGGACTAGACAACAAGGAGAACTTTTATGGTAGCTCAGGCTGCTGCCTCTTTGCAGTGGCCCCAAACTTTTTGCCCTTGCGATCAACAGGTACATTACATACTCAAACCATTTTGCCAATCCATTGAATATGGGTAGACTTGTAATTAGTGTTCCATCTTCACAATTGGCACCTGCTCACATTCTGAGTTATTAACTGCCATGTGGCTGTATGATTTTATGAGATGGGGTCAGGAAGGGAGACAAATTATGTGTACAGCTACAAGAAGACACCAGGCACAATATATCGCTCTCACCCAATGCCAGAAGGGGTTGGTTTTGGGGGTTCAATGGGGAGAGAGCGTCTATGGTTAGATGCTGACTTTGCATTTCTCACCGTGCACCATCATGCTGTTGATAAGACCTACCATTCAGGCGCCCTTGTTCCTGGACAGGTCTGAGATAATTCCTGCTGATATCTTTCACACATTCTTTTGAGTTGAGAGTAGGTAAGCATAACACTCACATAAAGCTTAAAGCAAGTGTTTGCCAGGTACCATTGTCCATCAATTTGATATTATTTATTCTGTTATGTATGAGTCACTTGAGCTGTCATCTGTTTGTTGCTAAATATGCCCTAATACATGAACTAATGTAGTTGACAGACTTATTTTCTATGTGCAGGGGTATGCAACTGTACAAGGTAAGGTGGGGGAGGTGGAGGTGTGGGGTCTTGGTGGATTAGATGCTGATGAGCAACAGGCTAAATTCCAGCACCGTGAGAATCTCTTCGCTGAACAGCGGCGGAAGGCAAGCATTTTCTTTCTTGACATTTTTTTTTTCTTGGAAATATCTGTGCATTGAATGATGGCAATGATCTCTATCATCACTGTGGAAGTTGGTACTGGTTTCTTGCATGTTCACAAACTTTTTATTGCAACGACCCAGCATACAAAAGACAGAACTCTTTGCTTCATTCGTTATTGTAAAAACTTGTGTTTACTTCATTGGTCATCTCTGCAAACGTCAGGATTATCTAGTGGAAAAACAGATCTGGTTTTGTGCAAAACCTTTTTCTTTGTTTCACTATCAGATTGTTGCAAGAAAAATTAATTGTCTTGACATTGTGATTTAATCCATTGCAGGTTGATTTGAAGAGCTTTGGAAATTGGCAAGATTCACCCGAGGCTGCAATGATGGACATGGTGTCGAACCCTCAGAAAGCTGCCCGAGAGGAACGGTGATCCTGATCATAGTTCAACAAGCTCATCTGACTACTTTACATCCTGTCCCTGACATCTCACCATCCATTTTTCTAATTTCATCTGCAGCTTGTACAATTTTTTAAGCAACCCAGTATCAGCATATCTGGGAAACTGGATATTCAATGATGCAAAGACCCATTCAATGTACAGCCATGGTAGGCCAGAGGTAAAATGCATTTAACCTTGAAGGTTTTGGGTATATTTTTTTTCAAATAAATTTTAATTTCCAATTCAAAACTTTAGGGCAATCTGTGTATCTGGTGATTTGGATCTAGACTTTCATTTTCACTCCTGGATAATATTCTCAGAATGGGGGCCTGGACATGGTTACAGGCCTCAACCTACTCCCCTTTAGTTTTGGGAATGTCTGCACTCTGGGGCTTTATCCTACACATTATTTTCAATGACGAGTAGATGCAGTTGGGAAATGAAATTTCATAGCATATAAGACCTAATCAAGCATAACTCTACTCTTGCAGGGTTTCATTGCCCAAAGTGTATGCAATCTAGTTAGTGGGTGAAACAAAATTTGTGTGTTTCTCACTATTGTGCCAATTATGCAGAAGAATAGAGAAAAGGGTTTTCAAACTTTTGAAATGCTGAGAATTTTCACATGGTTTAAACCCTAACGCCCACTTTGATGAGATAGAACACTGGGTGAGAGCTTGGCATAAGAGACTACAACTTCACTTCAATCAAAGCAATGATTTGATCCATTGCAAGCCTTTGCCAAGTAGTCAATTTTACTTATATGGGAAGATAGTTTTAGATAAATCAAGTACCACAACAAGAAATAAAGTAGGGTAAACTGGTTGATGACTGAACACTTGAAGTCTCCATCATCGAGCTCTTGCTCAATATATTGCCTTTGTATCTTGGGTCTGAAGATGAAATGTAGACCATTAGATTGCACACACATTAGCATTGAAATCGTTCAATTTGGTTAAAAAATGAGAAAGATATGCCCACATGAAGTTGGGGTGGTAAAAATTGTGGAAAAAATTGCATTAGACATGCAGCAGCCCATGGGGAGTTCATTTGCCACCTATCAACAAACAATAATACCTTGACTACCAAAAACTACCTACCTCCATCACCAAGATGAATGAAGAATCCACTTGATCCAAATCCTCAAAATTACCATTGAGCTTTAAACAAAGGGTGGAGATTTAATTTTGTTTAAGGCTTCTAAATCTACGACAATGGGTGTATGGACTCTTGTTCACCAACAAATTCTCAAACAATCCTCAAAAACTGTGACCACTACTCCTCTGTTTCAATTGGCAAAAATTCTCAAACCTCCTCCCTCCTCACTGTCACTCCTCCCTGAGTTGTGTCAATCCTTTCACTCCACCCTAGCTCCTTTCCTCCAGACCACTTGCATAGTAAGGTGTATAGTTAGGAAACTTTATTCTATGAAATCCAGTTCACTCCTTGCTTCCATTGTGATTTTGATTTTGAAATTTTACTTTTTAGACCTCTATTGCTCTAGACTGATGTGTTGTAAAAGTTGGGTTGCCCCTTGCAAATTTCAAAAAGAGGTAGATTTTGCAAGTTTCCCTAATGTTGTTCCTATATGACTTGATACCAAATGGCTACTGATTGAATATGGATGCAACACTAACTTTGTGTTATGCTTTGTCATCAAATGGGATATGACCATAATGAGATATTCATTTGATCCTATCACCTGAGTTACCTTTGTAAGTGGGTTGTTGTTAAGAATCTATTCTTTAAGAAGTAATTCATATATAACATATTCTTGTTTAAAATATTCCATGTGAGTATTCCATGTGACTACTAGTATGATCCATGGGCATCATCATTCATCCTAATTGGGTGTGATAATTTTTGCATCTTCACACTTGAGCACATCCTAGAGGAAATGAAATGTGAATTTTTTTTTTTAAAACTATGGTGAGATTCTTAATCTCTCACTGGAAAGATTAAGTTGCAATCTAAAAAATGATGTGAAAGTGGGTTCAGACTGACAATATTCCTTTGGCAGGATTCGATCATCGACCAAGAGGCTGAAGGCATAGCAACATGAAGGTATAGTAATAAAAACTTTAAACCAGACATTGGTAGTTAGTTGATGTAATTTGTCACCATCTTAAGTTGTAAGATATCTTGTCAAATTGGTTGTTGCATTGAGCTACTTCCCCCTAGTATCATAATGTATGATGCTACTTCCCCCTAGGTTTGTTCTAATAGCTTTTAAGGTTTGGGGTTTACATATTGTTGAATTTCAAATAATCATTGTTTTTTTTTAGGTCTGATCCTTGAATTCTGTGCATGAATACACAACAGTTCCAAATAGTCTACTAAGGGGGAAGAAATTTATGCACAACCAAAAGAAATCAATATGGAGCAGGAGGTAATAACCTTGCTGGTTGGTAGCCTTGTGTTGTTTGGCAACTTTTTGCCTATTGTCGAGCCTCACACACAGAGACTATTCTATTGTGTCCAAAAAGAAGAGGTTGTAAAAACATCCTAATTATCGTTGATCAAAGTATAATTCTAGTAGAAGATGAACAACAGTTCGAGAAGAAGACCTAAAAAATTAGGATTTAACAACTACGTTGTATATGTTAGAACTTAGGTGAATCAAAACCCTTTGAATTCTCTCTCATTGAGCATCCACTAATACCTAATGGCATCGATCATCCCATACCTAGGCACATCCCAAAACCTTTGACAAGGAAAAGATATGTAGCCCAAACCCACCCAAATTCAAAGGTCAATCTTTAATACCCAAATCCAAGTAAGCATGAGCCACACCCATACTCAAAGTGCCCAAGCTTGGGTACTCACTTTCACCCCACAATAGTGCATTTTCCCATACACAAACCTTGATTTTAAACACAATGCCATTAAGAATTATTCTTGAAACCCCCTTCTAGTATGCATCATTTCCACCACCAACCCATATCTAACAAAATAACACACTCTACATCTTTAACGTAGTGGAAACTCGAAGAATATAGTCATGCATGAAGAACATTTTTCTCTCTATGGATTTCAAACAGCCACAATTGTATCCCCTACTACAACAAGTCCAAGCTTTTGAATATTGTCTCCCAAAAATTCCCCAAATAGAAGTCTTGATTGCAAAAAAATGTCATCCTTCTTATGTATGTGGCTCCTCATCCTTCCATAATCTAATGTGCCAATTGAAGCCAAATTCGCACCAGTCTTCATGAAAAGCAAAAACCAACACAAATAAGCATGCAAGCTCATCTTCTAAATCAAGAGAAACAAAACACATACATTTTCCCTTTTCCATGAATGCAAAACCTGCAAACATAAAACACACAAAACAACACCATACTATTCCAAGTACCATATGGTTATCGTGCACATGATGATCAATGTGCTCCATCAACCATTAGTTTAGGGCAATCCTTTGGCAATTTTTTCATTTTAAGGCTCCTTTTAAGTCACATTACATCCAAGATTCATGCCCATGTACTTCTATGGATTTGTTTGCATGCTTGTGCGAAAATTCAAGTGAAACTTATTTCCCACTTCCTTCACAACTGCTGGAGTCCAAGTTGCAACAAACTTTGTTCTAGCCCATTTGTCAACTGCTCTTTAGGCTACTTGATCCACTACAAACCCCACATTTGTTGCTCTCTTTAGTCTCTTCTCCTCCCTCTCCTTTCATTTGTCTTCTTTGATTTCCTCTACAATTGCCTTGTCCATGGCGTTTTTCCACATGAAATCTAAACACTAATCAAATGTTACTACATGGGACTAGGAGTAATCAAATAATGGTTCTTTTCCTTTTGTCCATCTTGCATATGAGCAAGGCAATAAAAACAAGTTGTGCATAAACATGGATCCATGTGTTAAAGTTGTTGAAAAAGACAAAGTTTCTTACAACACATCAAGGTTGTCATCTAGGTTTACACCATTAAACTCCTTTGTTTGTTCTTCAATGTTAAAAAGGTTATGAGGGATGTTTACATAGTAATGTTAATCATGTTTAAACCTATTAAGAAAAAATTTAGTTGATGACTGAAAAAACATTTCACCTATATGCAAAAGTTTTATGACTACACGTTTTTATCCCCAGTCTTGATTTTAATAAATTTCATCATGTGTTGTGTTGTTTTATGATCATTGACTAGCTCTATAGTGTATATTTGTGAAGGCTAAATATTCCTATCCATTGCCTTGGGATTAAAAGGCCATATACATGCGGTTCTAAATCCAAACTTGATAAAAAAAATTGTTAATGATTACTCCAAAACCTAATCTACCCACCCATCCAATGTTATCTTATCTAGTTCCATATGATTGTTCCTAAGCATGGCTACATCTCTAACCTTTTCTATGTTGTTTTGAATGGCTTAAAACAAGACACATCTAATGGTTGGAGAACATGTGATGTGCGAGATGGTAGGGTGATCATGTTTAAGCCCATCTTTTGTCTTGTGATATTGCTTTTAAGATAACATGATTACCATGCCCATTTAGAATTAATAAGTGTATTTGTGAAGGAAACTCCACCTAAAACAAATTTCTTAAAGAAAGAAAATAACTCTTTGAACAAGAAAGAAATTATCCATGGTTTTTAAAATAATTGCCATGCAAATCCTTAATTTGCAAAATTTAATGTAATCATCCTATAGTTTTTTTCCTCTAAAGATATAAAACCTTAGCAGAATAAACCCTACAACACTCACTACACAATTTATAGTTAACCATTCTTGGGACTTGGGGATGGTACTATAAACAACATTTGACTTTCTTTTAACCAAAACCTTTACTCCTATGTGTCTGGGAACTTGAATTCTAGTTTCATTTGAATTCCATACATGATCTGGAGCAAAACTATGTTGATTGTATAATGTTTGCAAGTTAATGTAAAAAGAATTGCAAGTATTAGCTATCAATCCATGTACTCTACAAACCTCCAATCCTTCTGCCTAACAAATGTTTAACTTTGGATGCTTGTGCTTGAACTAGTACTATGACCAAATAATAGGTCATCCTAATAATGTGAACACAACAAAAATTTTAGGGGTTTCATTTTTATTTTATTGTTTTCATTAGCCGTCACCTTTTTGCATTCTTGCAGCGAAAATATATCCATCACTGTTGCAAGGAATACATGGGTAGGTAACTTTCTTTGTTTGTGTGTTATGGAGGACAAGAGTTGCACCGAGCGATGGATGGTGGAGGAAGCGACTACATTGAAGAAGGTTTGCAGAATGGACAAAGGAAGGTAAACATAAGAGGCAGTATGAAGGAAAAAGGTAGTAGGTTTTTCCTGGTATGCAATTTTCTTGTTGTTGCAGTTTTTAGACTACTAGGCTAATTGTTGATGAACTTTGCTGCACCAATGACTTAGCAGAGTAATTGTGTAGATCAATGTAAGGATAAATATGAAGGGTTGATGCTGAAGGATGATGAAGAACTGAGGGGTCTGAGCTATAGAACTAAGGGGCATATAAAAGTCAAGGAACATACGAGAATGGGGAGTTTATGTTGCAGTACCTTAGATTTATTTTGTAAACAGCTATTAAAGTGAGTGCCAAAAACTTCAAAGGGGTGTCCTTAGGGTGGGTAAAATGAGACAAACAAGCTCAAGAAATAAAGGAAACTTGAAGAAAAGAATGTCATGCATTCTTGCATAAGTATCTAACCTATTGAGTGGCTCTAAATGAGCTTGGTACCTTATGCTCAAAGTCAAGTCCTTTAGAAGCATTTAGATCCAAAGATCTTTAGGTTTTCAGGTTTTCAGAATAGAAAAGTGGAGGGACACTGCATTGTTACATTCAATGGGAAAATGGTTAGTAACTCATATGGACCGAGTGAACCTTGAAAGTTCTGACCTCAAAAGCCATACCTCGAATATATTTTTGTTGTTTTAATAATATGAATTGTTGCTAGGCAGCTAGTAGTACGTTGTTCATAAGGTAATGTGTGTTGTAAACACACATAGATGTACCAGAATTTCGAGGTTGTGTGGGCAACAATGGGTTCTGTTAAAATCAGTAAACATCAATAGTAGATCTCCTTGCCTGTGGCATTTACAAATGAAATAATGTGATTAGTTGTAGGATTCTAAAAAATTAAACTTTGTTAGACTTTTTATATGCCATTGTGTTTATTCTTTTCATCTTTTCTTTTTTGGTTACAGTACCACCAATTGTGATATGGTATTCCATCTCAAAACGGTATAGGCCTTATTTATGTCAGCTTTGCAACCTTCATTTTCAATTACTATAGATTAATAGATAGTCAACATCCCTACATAGCTAAAGTCTAATTAATCACTTCAACATCCTCTTCTATTATGAACACACCTCCTAGCCCCACCTTTCTAGATCTACTTTTTCCATTGAGGTGATCAAAAAATGAACTTAAAAAAATGTTCCATGTTTTGCTAGCTTTCCTTGATGAATGTGTCCTTTCAACAACATCCATTGTTGTTTCTAGTGCATCATTTATCCACAATGTACCTCTCTTACTTGTTGTAAATGATCGATTCAATGGAATTGCTAGTCTTCTATTATTTAATGCAAATTCAGGGGGCAAATTCTCCTTGTTTATTGAGTGCAAGTGCAACATGTTGCTTTGCCACCTTCAAGGCATAGTTAAATTCCTAGTTGGCTTCTTCTTGGTCCCAACCTCCAAGAACTTAGTGGTGTACATTCTGGCCCAACCAAGGGTATGTCTTTTTCTTTCCTATACACAACGCAAAAATCCAAAAAATGTAATAAGTCTAGAAATTGGGCTAATGCATGTTCTTGTAAATGTATAGAAGAATACACGAGAATGTAAAAATTTACAAAGTCCTCCCAAACTAATCAACATCTTCTAAATTTTTGTGCAGGTTGTCAAAAAAAAATCTATAAGAATGATTTATGTAACCAAGTTAATCCCTCACTCTCTTGAATCTTTGTGACTCAACATATCAAACTATAAATTGCTAAATCCAATGATAGTCTACGTACTTCTTGAATCTATAGTTGAACTAATATAATTTATGATATATGTTTTTGAACCTTCTTCTATTTTGATATTCAAATCTAGTTTCAGCAAATCTACTTACTTTTCTACATGCTATACTTTGATCTTTAAATATGGTTTTTGTAGAACTACTTGTGGAGTTGGTGCTTCCCCTTCTATTTGCTCTACTTTGATTTTCAACTCTAGTTTGTACAAACTCTCCTTCAGACCTATTTTTTGCATCAAGAGTTTTTGACTTGACCTATCTTTCTTTACTCCCACTAGAAAATTTATAGTTTTCAAGATTACATCACTAGAACCCAAGAACTATAAGTAGAGTTGCAATTGTTCTACTATAGTTTTTAGAAATAACATACTTAAAAAACATTGCAAAAATTGAATCAATGTTTTGATTTCAACTTATGTGTAAACTTGATTTTGCATTGAAGCCTTTTGGAAGGAATTATAATTGCTTTAACATAGGAGGAATCTAGAAGAGAATTTCCTTTGGAGGACTAATCAATGGATTTTTTTTGGAATATTCAAGGATTTGATGTCTTGTTGATTTTTGGGCACAAGTTTCTCTAATACCAGGCATTTGATCATAGGAACATTTTAAAACACTAGTAGCTTTGCCGACAGCCATTTGACCATAGGAACATTTTAAAACGCTAATAGCTTTGCCCATGGCCATTCATGGATGTTAGGCTGACCTGCCGGGGTGTTTGGTTACTGGGCTCTGTTCAGTGGGGGGCATGTTTACCCTAAACCAACATCATGGGCTCATCATATTTCCAGATACATAAAGCATTGAAAATTCCTAGTGTACTGTGTATCTGGAAGGCACCCTCTATCCACGAATCACTCCTAGAAAAGAGAAAGGTGTATCTGGATGGTACCCTATTATCATAGAATTCACTCCTAGAAGAGAGGAGGGATATTATGCCCAATTAAGAGAAGGAGGGATCTTGTAACCCTGTAATTAGGTGTAAGATCTGGATCAAGATCAATGTATGTTTAGGTTATGATAACCTTGGCCTCATCCTTTATGATGCCCATGGGTGGAGGACATTTCCATAATGCAGATACATTGGGCCTCTAGCTGTTTAGGTGGTGAACCCATTGCTCACACCTGGGACTGCACCAATGAGAGTGGTGAGAATCATAGGTGGGTAACAACGGGCAAACTCGCAACAACTCATTTATGAGTTAACCCAAGAGTTCTAGCATTGGAATCCCTTTGAAGTTGCTGCCTGTTTTCAAGGATCCTGACATTTCAAAAAATGAAAAGTTTCATTCTTACTTGAAAAATTGATAATGATAATAATTTGTTTTATGAGTACCTTCCGTGGTCATTATGAATGCCATATTAGAATGCATGCATTAGTGTCATGTCAAAGTCTTTGCTTGATCAACACAAATCAATCTAGCTCTGCTTTATCATCACCCTTTGCTTAATTTTGGCTGAAATTTGTACCCATTGTCATTACATTCGGTAGAAGAGTAGATTGAACCAGATTTTCTAAGGACAGCTTCAAATAGAGATCAAATGATTGTAAAAAAGACTTAGGCTCTTAGGGTTGAAGGCTCATCGAATTACATATTTTTAAAGCCCTTTCTTGTTAGAAAAATGAATAGGTACAGATGAAAAAGCTACATTGTTCTCAAGCATCAAAAATATTTACAAACTGCTAAACATCTTCAAGGACCCTCTTGCCTTTCACATCTTTCAATACACCCCAATCCAAGGGGATGCAAGCCCCCACAAACAATAATGAATGTTAAAACATCAAAGTGAGGACTCAAATAACATCCCCTGATATTCTTATCAAACCATTATGTGAACTTCATATTGAGGGATTCAACAAAATGTTGCTGCCCTTCACATGCGAAAGAAGGGTCCCACAATTTTTTGCCCTTCACTTCAAAGGCTACAAGGGCATTGACGCCTTCTTTGATTCTTCATATTCTTTGGACCATTTGATTCATGGTGTGAGCTGCTTGGTCATGATAGGTGCCTGATAGACTTTCTGAAGCTTCAGGGTAGAGATTTATGAGCCAGTGATGGCTTTCTTTTCAGCATCATGGGTTTCACAGATCTAGATGTGTGGAAAATAAGTCCACAGATAGGGTTTCAAGAGTTAGTATGGGTTAGCTAACCTGTATGCTAGCAGCCTTTGGAGTCAAATGTGCATTCTCCATGGAACTCCTTGCAGCATTTTTGCCTTTGCGCATTCTTGGACTCTAAGTGGGACTTTGCAGGGAGTCAATGTTTGAAACCTCTTCAACATTTAGGACGCTTTCTTTAATGGTTGTGCCACTTTCAAACTATCTCGTGGCAAAATACATTCTTCATCATCTGATGACAAGACAATTACACCATTGCCCAAAACATACTACACAAATCATTTTCATGCACATTCTCCTCAAAATTGTGAGCCTCAGCTAGCAGTAAAGGCTCATAGGGTGTTATCTCCTCCATGGTTTGCAACACTGATGTATGTCGGACTAATCCTAGGATATATCACTTACAATTTTGATCATTCCCTTCAATTGTGGAGTTTCCACTTTCACATCTTCTGAGACTTTATAGCTTTGGACCAGATTCAGGGTGCATGTTGCAACAACTGCATGTGTTTTGGGTGATAAGTCAGTGAGTGCAAATTCCATAGCAACAAAATCATGACCTTCTGCCAACTCTATCCATCTTTGTTCAATGTCTTTTTTATTTCCTGTGTGTCAGTCCACATCCTTGCTCTTAGCTTCAAAGTCTTAAGGTTGCTGGCAATTTGCTGTCTCATTAACAAAGATGTCACCATTAAGGCTATACACAAGATCTCACTGGCCTTAAGGGCTTTACCCATAATACTCATTGGCCAGTTAAGCCAATGGTGGTCAGCTTGCTCCTATTTCTACCAGTGGGGATCAATGCAGCATAATCCCAATAGTGTTTCCACAGCTGAACTCGACTATTACATCATCATCTTAGGCCTCTTTTGAGAATGCACCCACCCTAGGGCTTTAGCCTACACTAGCCAGATTCCCATGAAATACAGCACAATGTCACTTTTTCCAGATATTTACATGATTTTGTACCAGAAATTGAAATTGGACTTGATCGAGAGAGATTTGTTTATCGTGATTGTCTTGCCCAGAGTCCAATAACCAATTCCCCAACACAGAGACCAGCAAGCAGCAAAGCATGATGGTTCATCAATTACTCCATCCAAAAACCTACTCTTCTAGTAGAGAAAGGAACACCAATCAAACAGATTTACATAGGGATGAAAACTTCGGGAGTTGGTTCTCACCAGTAGAGAGAGGTTGTACAGCTTAAGTAGTAGTAGTAGGCAGCTCATGGGTCTATCCATCATACTTCTTATTTAGTCATGTAAATGTAACCCAATGAGACATTAGAGATATTAACCATGTACAAGACACTAAGAACAAGAAAATGTGCGATTTGCTCTAGTCTTTCTTAGTAGTTAGTGTGCAAACTGTAAAAACATAGCTATAAAGATTGAAACCCATTTCACCTCAATGTCCATTTCTTAGTAGTTAGTGTGCAAACTCTAAAAACATAGCTAGAAAGATTGAACCCCATTTAGCTTGAATTTCCATTTCTCGATAACTATTTCATCTGGACTGGCATGTTGTCTTTTCAGCAAAGAGTAAACTCCAGTTTGCTGGACCTAGTGTGGAATGCTTGCTGGGATGCATGTCATCACATCTCTGCATGATTGATTTCCTTGACAGGTACATTTTCATCCATGATGGGTGCAGCATCTTCCATTTCTGCAGCTTCCTCCTCCAATTTCTCAGCACCACTAAGATGTTCATGGTGGGATGTGACAGGAATGGATTCTTCAGAACCAACTTCTTCACCAATGCCTGTGTCTTTGAGCTTGACAGCTTCAATAAGCTCATGATTGAGGGACACTGGAAGATCTAAAGCTGACTCCATTGGATGAAACTCAAAAGGCATTGACTGGATTCTTATGATGAAGGGATGCATGTGAGATTCCCCAACAAGAACTGGACCACTCTCTCCATGCTGAACCATAGCCTCCTGTGCTTTCTCCACCTCAGCTGACAAGAAATCAAGCTTGTTCCCCCGTAGCATCTCTGCTCGATGCAATACACAATTCCTGGGGTTTCTCCTCCTGTCACAAAAAGATATTGAGAAATTAGAACATTTCAGATAGGTTGCAGAATGAAAGCAACTTTCAGAGCTTCACTTACCCAAAGTGATGTGGAGCTTCAGTGTTGAAAATCTGTCGTTTGATCTCCAAGATCCTGGGATGACGGAAGGTGTTCACATCAAAATTGACGAAAGGTGCTTTTGGAGAATCCTCCATCAGGTACCCAGCTTTCAGAGCACCTCCATGAACTTCCTTCTCAAAGTTATTTCCAGACTTAGTCTTGAAGAAATCACAAGACATCTGACTTTCACACATGTGCGCAGCCAACTTCCAAATCTTGAACTTGTATGCAAACATTGTCTCTGCAACATAGTCGTTCTTGTCCACAAACTCACACTGTAAACATTAAAAAAAAAAATATTGAGCATCCCCTTGCCAATAGTATTTCACTGACATGTAAGCAAACAAAATTGTGCAGCAAACTTGAAGGTCTCTACCGACAAAATACAGACAGACTCTTGCCACTATCTCCAATGTTGTCAGCAAATTTTTTATGTTGATAAGATTATGAAGTGCTTACTGCAGCCACCAAGGGAGAGTCAGTTAAGCCTTCACAAATGCCCTCTACAACTATCCCTGATAGTTCCTTGATATGTCTGATCTTCTGTTGCAAGCACACTGTCACAAAAGAAGACAAATGACAATTAGATATAATAGCCCTTGAAATTTTTAAAACCTACTTTCAGACCGAGAAGCAAGACTGAGAATAATTGAGCTAAGCAAGAATCTATCTGAAATCATAAAGGAAACTTGAGGGGAAATTTTTTGCAACCTTCCATTTCATTTTCCTATCAAATGGAAATGCACTGAGAGAAAATAAGAAAAGATCAAAGACAAAACCTACCAACCAGCAATAAGGGACATTCATGAAGAAGGCAACTTTTCCTACAACATTGAACATTTTGAGAGCACAAAACTACTCAGTACCTTTACACAAACTCTTTTCTCTGTCCCCAGCCTCTGTGAAAAAGGTATCAAATTTGTCTTTAAGTCCATTCTCTCCAATGCCATTGTTTTGCAAGGCTTGCATTGCCCGTTCCACACCTTCATATACCATCTGTCCCAGCCCTAGTGCCTGTTGCCCAGGCATCATGTAAAAACAACAGACCTTTCTTTAAGTCTCAATGTGAGACACACAGTCAAACCAACATTTCCAGGAAGGTACTAGAAACACAAGGGTACAGTTTCACCTGCAAGACGGTGAATGATGTATCTTACCTCATTCACTTGCTTGAGCAACTGACTGTCACTCTCAGAAAGACTGAGAGGTTGGACCTTCTGAATGTTTCTGAAAGACTCGACACGGTTTGCAACACCTTCGGGATCCATGGCTGCCTCCAATGGATCAATGTGCAATTTCGAAAAAGCCATCAACACCCCGATTTCGGGTCTGCTGTGAAAGATCTCACACTGTGACATGAAAAATTGATGATCATCACCAGAACAACAGGTTTAGCATCCACAACAGCCATAAAACTACAATAACCACCCTTTTTCATCATACCTGCTGCTGATAGGTAATACTGTAGTTGCTTAACAATCTAACCACAACTTGTACTCAAAAATGATAAAGAAGAGACTATCCACCACAACAGTAGAATCAACTTACAAATTTCTGTCGATGAGCAGACAAGGCACCCACATCACCACACAATTGCTTTTCAATTTCAAGTTGCATCTCAATCCCCAACATCTTCGTTAGATTGTCCAAAAAACCTGTCAGAAAAATATGTGTCATAAATGCAGGTCAGCATTGTTTTAGGAACAAGGAAAATGAAACCATACATATATATACAAGATTGCAGACAAAAACTTGACAATAGGACTTTAAAGGAAACTGTTAGGCAGGCTCCTGCCAAACCAAAACAAACACAACAACAAGAATAAGTGTAGTCATGTAAGCTTGTAAGTGTCACTCACAAAAGTATTAGAAAATCACCTTCATCATGAATGGGAAGCTTTCAACAATCTGCATCCTAAGCTTTATGGAAGAAAAAAGGGAAACCATAAATCACAATATGATGTATGAAATTCTCTCCCATTTTGTGCAAAAAGGTGGTAACTAATGGTGCCATGAAGTAGGCTTCTGAACTTTGGCACAGAATATACCTACTCTGATGCAGATCTGCATACCAGCTTGCACAAAAAGGAAAAAAAACCCAAGCCTTTCATTTGCATTCAATCCAAATGTTTGGCATTTTGAGTTTACCTGCAGAAGTGTTCTCCTTGTCAACCATTGAAGAACTCTTTCCTACTTCCTTGAGGGCAGGCACAATGACTGAAGCCAGTTTCTCTCGCAACTGGTATGGTGGTGCTTCAGTTCGTGGAAACACCTGAACTCTATTGACCCCCAAAGGCTCTGCAGCAGACTGTATGGTGGGAGGCTTCCTCTCAAATGCCGGAGCAACCCAGCCTCTCTATAATCCAAAATATAAGCCACAAAAGTGAGGATTCACATTCAGATATAGATCTAACTCTGAAACAATCTGAGCATGAACAACTGTTACAGTACTTTCAGCACTTGTGGCTGGATGGTCATTGCCACAGCCACTATGCAGATATAACATTCCATGAAGACAGACTGCAGTCATCATCATCGCTAACGATGCCAGCCAGGGTCAGGGACATGTTGGATCTGTGAGATGGCATGCAATAATAGTCTTTTACAGCAATAAGAACAGCAGCAGTGGCATTAAGATGGGGAGAAAATCAGACTCACAATTAGGTCACAGACATCTGCAAAGTATGATTTAGCCCTGGCCATGATTCCCTCCTCCTTCCTGCCAAAATGCCTTCTCTCCTGCTCAAGATGTTCCAGCCGAAGCTCGTGGTGAGGGCCGGTCCACGGAAATGAGGGGCGATGATGATGATGATTCTCGAAATCCTCAAGATGCCTGCCGCCTTCAAAACCGCCATGAGGAGATTTCCTCCACATGCTTTGATGGAAGTCCTTATGCTCCACGTTCTCTTGCTCATGTTCCCGCCAGTGATGGCGATGACCAAACAGTCGGAAGAACAGATTGCGATGGAATCCGCAACCGATGTGGTGGTGCTGCTGCTCATCATCATGCGGGTGCTGATGCTGTTGCTGGTGGTACGCCTCCCAGTTCTCCTCACGACGGTGAAAGCCATGACCAAACGGACGGGAAAACATGATCCGACCCTCACGCTCAACATGAGGCTGATGCGGATGATCATGATGCTCCTCGTTCTCCAACCCCTGCTCACGGCGATGATGATGACCGCGGCCGAACAATCCAGAGAACAGCGACCACATCCGACATCCAGAAGCTCTCTTTCTCAAACCAAATTCCTTATGATCGAACTCATCAGCCAATCTCGAAACCTTGAAGCTCTGCCACGGATTGAACGGGTTAAACGACCACTTAAGCTTCAGCCTTCTAGGAGCTGCGACCATGTTCTCCTTCCCATCCTCCTTCTCCTCCAAAGCGTTGACAACAACGGGCTGCGAATCCTGAACAACGCGCAGGTAGGGTTTGCCTGGAAGCGAATGAATTTCGGAAATAGAATTCACGTTCCCGTCCTTTCCTTCTGAAATTTGCTCTGCAATTACGGTTGCCAAGATGCAGGCCATGGCCAGGAACACAAAGACCATGGCCCGCAGGCCTACAGTGGAATCTCGAGCCATGGCGCTGTTGCTCAACATAATCAACGCCCCGACGACAAAAGCTTCAGGAGAATCGCACTGCGAACAAGACACACACACACACAGAGCGAGCGCGAGGCAGAGAGAAAAAGAGGAAGGGAAGAGTGTAGGGGTCTGGAGTCGAGACCGGGATCTTGTGGTACTCAAGACCTAAGAGACACACCTAGGTACCTACAAATGTAGTATCCAGGTACATATATATAGGTAACTACCTCAGAATCAGGTTTTTTTTTTTTTTTTTTCGGCGAAATTTCGCCAAAATTATTTTTTTAATTAGAATTTTGTAATGAAGTGATTTTAGAGGTTTTTAATTGCCAAAAGTGAGGGGAAATTTTAGTAAAAAATTCCAGATTTCTATCTTTGATTTTCAGTATGTAACCAAAAACATACCTAGAAGGATGATTCAATTTTTTTTAACTTCATATCTGGTGTATAGCCAAATTTGGATAAATCTTCCTAGTTATGATCGCCACTTTTTTCTGCATCTTCCTATGGACTATCGCCACTTTGGCTACAAACAAAAATTCTGAAAAGAAACCCTGGTCAGAAGAAGATACCTAGAAGGTACCTATTATTAGGCACCTAGTACTGTGCTGAATTGCGCAATCATGGCCGGAATCAGACAGGTGGTAGGTACGAGTTTTGATGGCGTGGCGGATTTTGAGTGGTGCGGACACCAATTCTCCCATGCCTACATCAAGGTCAACAAGTTCCAAGAAATTGGGCTTTCCAATGTGTGAGCTCCACGTGTAAATGGCCTCTCATAATTCTAAAAATCACCAAAACCTTGGCAGAACGCCAAGCCCAGAAAATGACAAGAGTAATGACCCTCCCCCCCCCCCCCCCCCGGCCCCCCCCCCCCCCCCCCCAAAAAAAAATTTCAAAATTTTTTTCAAAAAAAAATTTTGGAATAGGCCCCAAAAGGGATTTTTTTTTTTTTATAATTTTTTTTTCATTTCTCCATTTATGATT
>Ga0116227_10004377_pt1 | contig 30681 bp, 33 predicted proteins | sample S1TSphgellanicum_FD_89693 | JGI IMG/M metagenome (GOLD analysis project Ga0116227, IMG submission 89693) | Host-associated microbial communities from peat moss isolated from Minnesota, USA - S1T2_Fb - Sphagnum magellanicum MG | ecosystem: Host-associated > Plants > Peat moss > Unclassified... | reverse complement strand
TTTTTTTTTTTTTTTTTTTTTTTTTTTTTTTTTTTTTTTTTTTTTTTTTTTTTTTTTTTTTTTTTTATTTTTTTTTTTTTTTAAATCTTTTTTTTTTTTTTTTTTGTTTTTTTTTTTTTTTTTTTCCCGGCCCTCTTTGCTAATCTAATCTCTTTTTGCTAAGGTTTCTTCAAGAAGTTTGGACACACCTACCTGGTTGTCAAATTGTTTAGTGTTTGCTGAATATTGCTAACCACTGCTGGGGTTTTGGAGTTGCAGGATTCGAAGAGCATCTGCGGAACTTACATGGAAAATCTAATGTAACCGCCAATTCAAATCAAGATGCTACTCCTGCTGCTGGATGTATGTATTCCTGCACACCCATCTTGTTCAAAAATTACAAGGTTGCTTCGGAGTCTCACGCTGGTCAACATCATTAATGCAGGAGCATGGCAAGTGATATGAAATAGACCATGAAATCCACAATTGTTGGTAATTTGTACACGGTTTTTTGTCAGGGTTTAGGGTTTAAGCCTAGTGATTGCTGTCGACAGTTCTATGTTCTTTTTCTATTTCTTCTCACTCAGTTGTGTTGATTCGCTGGTTCCAAAAAGTGAACGTTTTTTTTGTTGCTCATATGTGTAGCAGTGTTGTTGTGTGTGTGTAGCTTCTCTGGCCAATGCATCACAGCATACAAGGTTTTCTGGCAGGGTTTAGGGTTTAAGACTGGTGATTGTTGTTGACAGTTCTAGGGTTCTTCTTCTTTCTATTCCTTCTCACTTAATTGTCTTCATTCACTGGTTCCAAAAATGAACTTTTTGTTGCTCATATGTGTAGTGATATTGTTGTATGTGTAGCTTCTCTAGCCAATGCATCACAGCATACCGTTAACCAACTTTTGAGTCGGGTTGGAGAGCGTCAGGAAGCTGTTAGAAAGAGGAAGGCCAGTGTAGCTCCTAAGCAAAAAGGCTCTGTAAGTTCTTGAGCCCTCCTTCTCAATGGCCTGCCATAGTTCCTATTATCGCTGAAGAGAGGGGATTTGGTGATATCTTACTGGTGACCAAGCAAGCAGGTGCTTCATCTGATTGTAAGCACTGGGCAAGGCAGAGACAGATCCATCAGAATACAACAGAAGACTGCAAGGATGATCTTTTTCAACAGCATCCCTTCTGCGGTAAGGGCTCTGTGGCTGGTGCAGACATCCCAACTGAGGCTGTTGCACAGGTGGCAGCAACTCAAGAGCTTGAGCAACATCAGCAACCCACTGGGTCTATCACTCCTGAAATTGTAAGCACCTCTTTTCTGGACAAGTTGTCAATGATGAAAGAAGACAAGTGCTCAAAGCAAAAGTAAGGATAGTCATGGCTCAGTAGCTTCTTTAACTGTTCAAACAATTCCCGTAGCTATTGGAAAAAGCTCATCTTGTTAAGGTGCACAGGAGATCAAAGGTGCTAAACATCTTCTTGAAGAGGATGAGTTTGACTGGGAGGATGGTGACAATGGGATGAGAGAAGGAATTGTTGATGAGAACAAGAGTAGTGCCTCCAAAGGATGGAATGGAGAGGTCATCTTTGATTCAGAGAGCACCCCAGCCAATGACCCTGAAAAACAACGTTCAAAGTCATCTGTTAGAAGAGCAACAGCAAATGATAAGGTACATGAATCATATATCTCAATGCTGGCTGGCAAGACAATCCTTGCAGATGAAAGATTTGGTCTCATAGCCATGGTTGGCTGAAACATGTCTTTCTGAGGTTTCTAAGTTATCTTGATATCCTTCAACTGAATTTTTTTAGAACAAGATTAAGGTGCTTGCTGAACTTGTTCATCCATGTGCAATTGCAGATATTTTCTGCCCAGGTTCACAAGGCTCATTTGCTTTGCTTGCTGGCAAGGGGAAGACTGATTTCTTCCTCATGTGATGACCAACTTCTTCAGGTGTCTGGACTCTACCATACTTGTGGAATGGCCATATAAGGATACTGAACTAGATAGCTTGGATTATGGCACAAGCCAATGATGCTTGAAATGAGATAGCTTCACATTTGATTGCATTTGATTTTAGGTTTTGTGTTGAACTTGTCAGCATTTTCTGAACTATGTTAAAATGGAATAACTGCAGGGTTCTCTAATCTCTGTGCTCCCATCACGACTGCTTGCACCCATTGATACAGAGAAAGTGTTACTCACCCGATTGGAGCATCTTGTAAGCTGGGTAAGCTCTACTAATATTGGGAGAGGAAACTTGAGGCCAACTCCTATAAGCAGCTCAAAAAATGATTGAGTTCTTTTACCACTCTTCCATAATCCTTGTATTCCACAGGCAGTTTATAAGAAGTGGCATGTGCAGTTTTGCAGCAACTTCCGACTCCTTACTCCTGGGGAAGGCTCATCCAGGGTAGAAGGGATCAGTGTTGATTGTTTGGAAAAGCGTTTATCACAGGTCCTTCAAGATCAAGCTGGCTCTGCAGAAGAGGTAATACAGTTCTGCTGTAATTCACTGACAATCATTTCATTCCTGTTTACTATACCAAGTTGAAGGGAAGGAATGTGCAGAGAAGGGGAGACACAAGAAACAGGTAGAATAGGGAACTTAGGGTTGCAAGGGTTGCTGGCACCTTCTAAGGGTTAATGTGAAATGTGCTGCAGCTTTCAGCACTTTCTGTTGCTCTGTTCAGAGGCTTGGGTTTCACCACAAGGTACTTTGTTGTCAGATGCCTTGTATGAAATCCTTCTTGCAGTGCAGTCACGTCTTGAACCTGTCAGTGGAATAATTGAAACACAACTGATTGTGTGTCATGGGGCATTAGGTAAGATGTTGTCAGCTTCAATTGTACTTTCTGTAATTTTGAGTGGTCCATGTACCACTAGAGGAATTTCATATGGTATGAATGGGATATTCCTCCACTAAACATGATCTATGGGCCATGGATTGCAGATATGTGATGGTCCTGGATGTTTCATCTCTAAAACCAGATGCTGAATCTCTGGAGGCCTCTGTTGACTATGAACCTAATTTGTCTTTTCAAGACATCAACATTGGTGTTGGCTCTCAAATTGATCTAGAAACTAAAAAGGTAGCAACTCTGAGCCAGATCTTGGCTCATTGGAGGCCCCACAATCCATCCAATGCTACAAGGTTGGATGGTGTGAGGACAATGCTATTTGCAGATGCTGGCACTGGAAGTAATGTGAACAGAAGGGGCCAAGGACAAATCCATGAAAAGGGAAGAGGTTTGAGCCGAGGTAGAGGTCAGAACATTCATGTTTTCAAGGGGAAGAAGAAGATAGAAGCTGTGAACAGTGGGCCCATTGCATCCATAGGAACTGTGAGAAGGAGCAGTAGGAAAGTGGTATCCAGAGGAACCGATGCAGACACCAAAGATTGTGAAGCTTTGAACTCTGAAATTGTTGTCAAGGCTGAGTTTGTAGGGGAACTTGGCATGAGTTCCAGAGAAAATATGACAGGCATGGGTTCTGAGAAGCAGGTTTCTTTGCCCAACGATGTGACAGATGGTGGGGCATCACTTGGCAGTAATGATGCAGTAGCTGGTGAGCCATCTGAACAAACACCATCAAAACGAAGGGGGGATGCAGAGTTTGAGCTAGAGTTAGCCAGGGCTCTTGCTGCTACAGCTGCAGCAGCAGCTGCAGTTGAGGGTGGCAATGAGCCCATTGAAGTATCTGAAAATGGGACAAGGAAGGATATATCTGTGAGGAGTTTGGAGCAGGAACCAAGATCTAAGTCAGTTTTGACAGAGGGTAGAGGAGGAGGTAATGCAGCGATCTGGTCAAGAAAGATGGGGCCCTTGCTGCATTGGGCAGAGATCTACTGTGGAGAAGGTGACACTGGTAGGTAAGTGACCAATGAATGAAGTTGTTACTGTTAACTTCCTAATTTTACAGGGTGCTGGAGAATTGTTAGAAAGTGGCCTTGAGTTTATGAGAGCTATGGTTTTTCCTGTTGAATGTACCTTGTGACATTGCTGATTGAATTGTATTGCAGATGGGTTCATGTCGATGCTGCAAGGGGTGTAGTTGATGGTGCTGAAAAGGTGGAGGGGGCAGCAGCTGCATGTCACTTGCCATTGCGTTATGTGGTAGCCTTTGCTGGTTCAGGAGCTAAGGATATAACTCGCAGGTAAATGGGCTTTTGGTTAGGGGAGGCTCCATGTCTATGGAACTGTGAATTGTCAAGTTTGTGTGAGGAGCTGGTGTCAAAGCTTGCTTTCAGATCAACAAGTGCAGTTCAGTTCTAAGCAGGCTCCAATATCTCCCCATGTTTTTAAGCAGGTATGTGACCCACTGGTCAACAATAGCCCCACTCAGGGTGGATGCAGCCTGGTGGGATGCCACCCTACGTCCTCTGAAACATCTGGAAGCAGCTGCAACTGCTGGCCCTTCAACTGCACAAGTGGCAGAAGGTCTGGGTATGGAAGGGCTCAAAGGCAGTACAGATGGCACATGTCTTGATTTCCCAAGAGGGAAGGGATTAAGTGACCATCGTAGTTCATTGGAAGACATGGAAATGGACACCAAAACATATATGGAGCCTTTGCCAACCAACCAACAGGTTTTGTCTTGTTGATCTCCCATTTTAGTAGTTGGTTTAGTGGGATTCAAGGTGTGGTGCTTGGAAAGAGGACACTTGATAAAGTCTGAGTTCCATTGTGTACATAGTACGATGTATTACTTATGCTCTTATACGTAGTCTTAGGAGTATGGGTGACAGTTTGGGAAGGTGACTTTAAATTGTGTAATGATGGCCTGCAATGCCTCTAGAACCCTAGAACTTACTATTTTATAGATTAATGCTGAGCTGCCTCAGAACCATTATGTACCCGACTTTCTTTGACAAAAGGTATTAGTATTTGTGAAATTACTTGAAAGCCTAACAGACCTCAAGGCTGAGTCATGCAGTTCCTTGAAAATTGCCAGTAAAGACAGTTCTGATTAGAGTAAATGTTGAGCCTATGGTCAAGAGCATGGGCAAGTGAACCCTCAAATAGGCATCTTATGATAGATGTGGTTGCAAAAGATAGGAGCTGGGTCTTGATGATGGGCATGTTATTTCATTGTTTTTCTATTGCTGTTTGGTCCACAGGCTTACAAAACTCATCATCTGTATGTGTTGGAGAGATGGTTGAACAAGTATGAGACCTTGCATCCAAAGGGACCAGTGCTGGGCTTCTGTGCAGGACTCCCTGTGTATCCTCGTACTTGTGTGCAGACTCTGCATACTCCAGATAGGTGGCTTCGAGAAGGTCGCAAAGTAAAACAAGGTGAAACTCCTGTTAAGGTGGGTGCTTTTACCATTTAATCTTGCATACAGCTTGATCACTAACAGGATGGTCCTGGTTTTGGAATCAAATACTTTTACCTGGGGGAGGGTGTGATTATCTGATAGGTAGAGAGATCTGTGAGGTGATTGGGTATGATATCTTTGGTTGTGTATAAAGTAGGGTGCACTGAGCAGTTTGTCAGCAAGTGGTGGTAGTCCTTCTAAGTTTTGAATGTGGTATATCAGATTGTGAAATCTCGAGCAACTCCAAAAGAGGGTACCACAGAGGTTGAGTTGGATCTGGATGAAGGATCAACCCCAAGATCCATGACTGCATTGTTTGGGAGATGGCAGACAGAAGCCTGGCAGCCTGCTCGTGCAGTTGGAGGGATTGTCCCTCGGGTGAGATCCATTATGGCAATTGTACCAGAAGTTGCTAGGCAGAGCTTGTCATAGCAAAATTTGATGATTGTGAATGGAAGACTCCTGAGAAAGATAATGCTATATTGTAATGAACCAGGTACTGGCAGATATGATGAGTGCACCCACTGCTGGTATCGGGTTTGCATTGTAGGCCACAATTTGGGGTTTGTCTCCAACTCTCAGAGGATGGCTTTGTTAAATGTCAGGTGATTAGAAGTGTCAGTAAGGGTCGTGCTGTTGGGAAGAGTGGCTGATGTGGGCTGTTTACCTCTTTGCCTTCCAGAATGAGCGTGGGCAGGTGGATGTATGGTCAGAAAAATGCATACCTCCAGGTACTGTGCATCTGCGATTCCCTCGTCTTGTGCCTGTGGCTCAAAGATTGAAGATAGACTTTGCCCCTGCAATGGTGGGCTTTGAGATTCGGAGGGGAAAATCAGTTCCAGTGTATGAAGGCATTGTGGTGTGTGAAGAGTTCAAGGAAAAGCTCATGGAAGTAAGTTCAACTGGATGTGCTCTGTTTAACTTAATTTCGAAGATTTATGGTATCGATCTTGTCAATACTTATGCTTGTTATGGTGGTTGCTAGAAACTGACAACAATCTTGATGAATCACCCCAGGCTTACCTTCAAGCAGAGATGCAAAGGGATGCAGAGCTGCTGAGAAAGAGAGTGGACCAAGCAATGGCAAGGTGGCGACAGCTCCTGCATTCAGTGGCAACTCGCCAGCGTTTGCGAGCCACTTATGAAGCTGCTCCCATTGAGACCGCATTTCAGAAACCTCACGAACATTCGAGAGAGAAGATGGAAAAAGACATGCAAATAAGTGCAGGTCCTTCATATAGGAATAGGAGGGAATTAGTCGAAGGTAGTGCAGTTCAAAATTGTGAGGAAGCTGTCAATACAGGGAAGTTGGGAAGCAACAGCAAAGAGGCTGTAGATCTTCAGAAATCTGCAACAGATCCCCAACATGTTCATGAATTTCCAGAGGAAAATCAGAGCTATGATGAGGATAGGGGAATGAGGACAAAGTGGTGCATTTGTGGCTTCAGTATTGAAGTGGAAGAGATGTAGACATTCTTACCATGACTATCATCACTGCCAGTGAATTTGGAATTTGAGGCTGGGTTTGCAAAAAGAAACATCTTGATGTATAGTTTGAACACCGGGCTCCTAGGCAATTCATTGGATGGGTAATGCGGTGACCCTTTTAACTCTTTCCTTGCATTTGAGGTTATGTTCTATTCCAATATTCTTTTCGCTTGAAGTCAAGAATAGCTGAAGCTCCTTTTGTCAATCCCATGAACAATGGTTTGAAGTGTAACCAGTGTCATTGGGTGGGGCCAAAGGGATAGTGTCAAGTACTAGCAACTATCATGTAAATAGTATTGACCCTACACTATTTGTGCAGACAGTACCAGAAAGTATTGAAATTGTGCTGGCATGGTTAAAAGAAAAAGTGTTGGTCGGTGGGCATAAGTTCAGACATACAGGATTCATTTCCTGTTCTTGTGATATAGCATGGTGGAAGTTACATCTCATGATTCAATTCATTCCATGAAACTAATGACATTGCTTGTTTGTGACTAACCTGGAGCCTGAGCGATCAAAGCTGAAGACTTGTGCTTACAAATCTCAAGGTTGGTATTCTTCATCTCTAATAAGTCAAGTACGTTGTCCAACATTTAAATTCTCCAGTACTCACAGATAACATAGGAGTTCCTTGGATATAAAATATCTTCCAATGCTATAAAGGATGCATTGTCATGTTGTTCAGATATGAACCATGAATGTTTTGCTTGGCAAGATTGACTTCTCCAAATTGAAGATCCAACAGTATATTTTTCAATTGTTAAGGATTAGTGCACATAAGTTAGTCGTTGTTATTTGGTCTCAATGTTCCTAATTGTTTATTCCCACATGAACACAAAAAACATTAATGTTTCTGAAGGAAGGAATTGAAAGGTAGAACCAAATGAAAGATTGTATTTGTGACTTTTCATATGCAATGTGGTGAGCGCTTTTGTTTTAAATACTAATTAAAAGTGTCTTTATTCTCCACAAGTCCTTAATATGAAATTGAGGTAGGGCTTGTAAATATGGATGGATGAACTATATATAGCCTTTAAATACCGTGGCAAAATCAAGGTTTGGACATGGAAACAATTTGTAAACAAGATTGCTTTTTATTGGTTAACCATCAATGATTGGCCTCTCTAATGGTATTTAAATAGTCTCTCACTCTATAATGGCCAATTTTCATGCTTATTATGGGTGAGAATGGGAAACTAATCAACATTGTATGTTGTGATAAACACTCATAGAGGCCCAAATAGGGACTATGGGTGGAGACATTTTAATGCATGTGTTATAGTAGTAAGATAATGTGTCAGGTGTGTTAGTTTAGTTGTTCAAATATGTTTTAATTATGATCAAATATTTTTGCAAGTGGTTGAAGTTGGTGCCATTACCATATTGTAATAGTGAATGATCAACATATGCATTTTTGGATAGGGTATTTTTGGATAGGTTTGGGGCTTTAGCCAAAGTTATCATTGATCAAAGTACATTGCATGGGAAATTTCAAAAAAAGTGTGAAAAAACATTGATTGATCATTACACAACTTCATGAGACCATCTTGAAGCATATGAGTTAGTTGAATGGATGGTGTAAACAATGAATCCTAGCTTGCAAAAATATGAACTCCAAAAAGGTCATATTCAAGATAATGAATTATAACTACCATGGCTAACTGTGGAATATAGTTTATGTTAATAATCTTATGTTTCATATTTTTCACCATATTTTTATTATTTAAGTATGAGCCCAAAGTATGAGCCTCAATCCACAAGATGTGATGGTAGTAATCAACTTGGATGATCGAAATATGTGGATTCAAGCATGTGAATAGTGAGCCATCTTGTTTCAACATGTTATGCCCACAGTTATGGAAATTTTTGCAATTGCCCAACACTAGGATATGTTGCATTATGCCACTATTTGTGTAGGTGGTTATTGGCTTTGGATTTGTAGATTTGAACTAAAGGATTATGTGTACATGTGTAGATAACATCGACTATTTTGGATGTGATTGTAAAAGGTGTTATTTTACATGTGTGGGAGGTTTTACCTTCCAAAATGTCATTGTTGGAAGGCCAATATGGTTAGACATGGAAGGACCATGTGCTTAATTGTGCACCATGTCATATTCCCAATATGGATGGCCAAATTGACCTATCCTTAATGATGATTCTTATCAACTTATGATGTATGTTATGTGGCAATCTTCAAGAATTACCATTATATTGATTTGTGACCAATGTTCTTGAGGTTAGCATATTGGATGTCTTACACCAACATTGGAAGAACTAATAATTAGCAAATGGTTTTGCCTTTGATACTACACCAAGTAAACCTAGGTACCTAGGGTCAAATAATAAAATTAACATAATTTTTTCTTTCATGGTGATTCACATAATTTGATTGAGGATTTGAAAGGTTGGAACCAAGATAGTAACGATGGGTTTCATATTTGCACTCGACTTATTGGTCTTTTCATTTTAAAACCATATTGTTCATCCATGGTGGATTTCCATCAATTAGTTTGTATTGTTATCTGGTTTAGGGGGACTTTAGTTTTAAATAAAGGGGTGGTTTGGATATGTTGTACCATTAAAAATATTTATATGTTATGTGATTTTGTGTGATGATAGCAAGGGTTGTAAGCATCGACATAAGAGCGCATGACAACTATCATGTGTGTTAGTTTAATTATTTAGTTAAATCTTAGTTAGTTAGAGATAAATTGAGTTAACTTAATTATTTGGGTTTTATTTTGAACCATGTAAACAAGGTTTGGGATATTTTTGTTAATTGTATATGATTTTAGTTGTGTGATTTCAAATCACTTTTGATGATTTGAAATTTCAAAAACGCACAAATTTTGTTGTTATAATTTTGTGTTTTGCAAATTTTTTTTTGCATGATATTTTGTTGAGTTTTGTTTTGTGTTTTTTGGACTTTGGATTTTTATTTGTTCCAAGTGAATTGTATATTTTAATTTGGATATGGTGTACCATTCAAGGTATTCTATGTTATGTGTTATATGTGTGGTGATAGTGATGATTGCAGGTGTTAACATCGATGTGCACAACAAATGCTAGAGGGGTGGGGCATTATAAGTGTTCTTGAAACAAACACCCACAACAAATGCTAGAGGAATTGAAGGGTTGCTTATTTGAAGAACACCATGCTTTGAAGGCATCACCTTGTGGAAAACATCATGTGATACCTAGTGGATACCTTTTGGGTTTAACTGACTTTAAAAAATGAAAAAAAAGAGTTAAAAAAATGCCCCACCATTTTTTGAAGGATATATTTACTTGATAATGTGCCCCCTAGATACACTAAAAAAATTTATGTTGGTATTTTACATGTATGAATTAGGAACATTCACAAGCAAATTTTGCAAGTGATTTGAAATATGATAATGTTCATGAGATGCATGTAAGGATTGTTTCACATGTTTGTATGTTTGTACTAAAGCCCCCCTTTACACTAGATGCCCCCTTTAAACTCACACCCATGATCATCAAAATAAATAAAAATCTATGAATGAATGGAAGAAAAATCATTTTAGGGTTTAGATTCACTTTACATAAGATTAAAGCACCAAGGGATCATGAAAATGTAAATAAAATTGAGATTAAATGCATTATGGACGAAATTTAAAATAAAAAAAAGGTGGGCAGAAAAATAATTAGCCCATGGGCCAAAAATAAAGGGCATGATTGGTTGGGATTTTTTATGTGTGGTTTTTCAAAAAAAAATTAATAAGTTTTTTTTTTTTTGAAGGTGGGCCACTGGGCACCAATGTTTGTTAGCCCAAGGTCCCAAAAAATTTGTGATTGGTCAAATTTTGAGGTTTTTGAAATAGATGGAACCGGCGGTTCACTGATCCCGGAGATATTGGAATGACCGGAACGGGCGGTGATGAACAGAATGAAATACCCGCCCACAGTGGTTACCTCCTCTGCTTTTAGGGTTTAGGGTTTGGGGACTGACTGTGTTTAGGGTTTCGTGTTTGTGGTGAGGAGCTTGGTGCGATGGAGCTTTCGCATGGTGCTATTCTGCAGGCTTTGATAGGCTGAGCGCGATTGTTGTTGTTGTTGTTGTTATTGTTCTCTTTTACGCTTACGATGGCCTTGCGAGCGTTTCCGGGAACTTTGTGTGGCTCTGTTGCACCAGGAGGTCTACGCAAAAGAGAAACACGGCAACATGTCTCTTTGCCTGTGTTGTTGTCATCAGGAGAGAATTGCAGTGTCGGAATGCAAACATTCTTCGGAAGCACAAATGCATTGAAGTTATCTTTCTCACCTACAAAGCCTTCATCGGTGAACAGAAATTCGGGTATAATAACTGCAGTGATCAAGAGAAGGAAGGATTACCCGCTCGACAACGTGATTCAGAGAGAGAAGAAGCTGAAGTTGGCCATGCGCATCAAGGAACTTCTTGTGAAGCAGCCCGGACAGGTGATGTCACTGAAAGACTTAGGGAAGAACAGAAAGTACATAGGCTTGACTGGCAAGAGGAGATGCATTGCTTTACTGAATAGATTTCCTGGCATATTTCAAGTATATGAGGAAGGGGTGAATACGAAATTGTTTCGATTTACTAAAGAAGCCAAGATGCATTACTTGGAAGAGATGAGACAAAGGGAAGAGATGGAGGAGATTTTAGTAGTAAAACTGCGAAAACTTCTCATGATGTCCATTGACAGGCGCATACTGATGGAGAAAATTGGACATATCCGCCGTGAGTTAGGTCTTCCTGATGATTTCAAAACCAACCTTGTGCGGCGGTATCCACAGTATATGCAGGTGGTAGAAACTGAGGCAGGTTCTGCTCTGGAACTCACATCATGGGATCCTAGCTTGGCTGTCACTGCCTTGGAAAAAGCTGCACAGGAGAAAGCTGAAGCTAGGAAGCAGCTGGAAGAGGAGGTTGCCAAGAGCCTTGGAGATGATCCAGAGGTAATTACACGAGCCCCAAGGTTTTCTAAGAAGATAGACCTGCCAAAGGGCTTCCAGGTTAAAAGGAAAGATAAGGAGAAGCTTATCAAATTTCAGGAGCTGCCGTACATATCACCCTATTCGGATGCAAGTCACTTGAACCCATCATCTCCTGAAGCAGAGAAGTATGTGGTGTCTGTAATCCATGAGCTGCTGAGTCTTTGCCTGGAGAAGAAGCTCTTGGTCGACCATCTTACACATTTTCGACGGGATTACCAGTTTTCACAACGTGTGCGAGCTCTGCTCATCAGGCACCCTGAAGTGTTTTATGTATCATTGAAGGGGGTACGTGATTCAGTCTTTCTTCGGGAAGCTTATAATGGCTCTGAACTGAAAGAGAAGGATCCTCTGGTTCTGTTGAAGGAGCGGATGGCAGAATTGGCTGCTCAAAGCAAGAAAACTGAGACAATGGAGGACAACAGTGATTATGATGATGATGATGATGAGGATGATAACGATGATGATTGGGATGAAGATGAGGAAGATGTTGGTAGTGTTAGTGATAAAAATGGGAGAGTGAGACGAATGGTGGAAGCTGATGTTTCACAGCCTAATTCAAGAAGAGAACTCTTAGCAACTAGGGAGCGATGGTAGAGCTCTTTCTATGATATAAATTTCTTTATGATCTAGTTTCTTTTAGTGATGAGATTTCAGGTTGATGTACATGTAAGCCATGTTTACTTACTCTATTGCTGCATAAGCCCTAAACTGCAGCACCTTTGATCATAAGTATTGGCACAGGCATTTTTCACTTGGGAGCATTTTACTGGAGACTTTGTTTGCTGTCTTGAGGTCATGAAGGCTTTAGTGTCAATTGATTAACTGCTGTTACCTTTGAGGTGTTCTGCAGTTGTGTCAATCCAAGGTTATGAGCGTACTGAAATGGTACCTTTGCTTCATCTGTCAGCCCATGAAGGAGCAAAGGAAATTTGTCACCCACTGCATATTGAATTACAGAGACTGAATTTGGAACTGTTGTTTTTGCTTGACAATGCAAGAATCTGAAATATCCTGCCAACTTTCTCACCGCCAAAGTTTTGACATTTGATATAGCCAGGGCAGCTCCCATTCCAACTTGGCTCTCTCCTTACTGGGCTCTCAGCCCAGTTCCTACTTGTGATGGTGCCCAGTCCTATGCATACAGGAGCATTTGGTGGCATCTGGGAACACAACTGAGCATGTTATCTGCTAAATCGGCCAACATTTCAGCTGCAATTTTTTTCTGGTAAGTTTATCACCTCCTCCACATCAATTGTCTTTTCTTTTATAACTCATAAGTTCGCATTCCACTTTTTTTCATCTGCTTGCGCACTTGCATTGCTTGAGGATCTCAACACCATTTTTAAGATGAACATGAGGATTGATAATATTAATCCTTCTTATTTTAAATGCTGGGTCTTTTCTCTTTTTTTTTGTACTTTTCATTTGTAACAATGCCCGATTATAAGATCCCAAAGGATATATGTTATGGATTCATTAATGAATGCTGGAAGACATAAAATATTTCTAGATTTTACAAAATGGATTAGAGTTATCCTTAAAGTCATACCCAATTCAGCTCTTTTTTGGTACTTTCTTCATTTTGTCATCCCCTTTTTGATATTATTTGTAAAGTTTGTAAAAATTTGATCAAACAACAAAACTCAGCATAAAATTATTAAATTCTATCATGATTTGTATTTAATGAAATTATGTTGGAAAGCATTCTTTGGCTATCTATCTTTAAGATTTACATTGGGAATCACATTCAAGACCAAATTCCTTTTTGCACTTGGAAAAGTACAAAAAATTGTTCGATATTGATTGTGACACCCAATGCAAATTAATCAAACAATTTAATGCTTATTTAGTATTTTAACTTGTTTTGGATCTCTAATGATCAATTCCATCCCTTGGTTGTATTTGGGGTACTTTACAAATAACTCTATTGTGTGTGTGTTCATGTGGACTTTTGATGAAATTATATCAAGTATTAGGAAGATCAAATTCTTTTTCTTTGGTGACCTAAATAAAATTTATATGTATATTGTACATGGAATTACCAATGTTGTCCAACTCTGTTCATGTGAATCCTTAGATGTGTTATGAAATTGCCTCTATAAACAAGGTACAACATTGTAAGATCAATTATCTATGTAGGTTTGAATTATGACATATTTGCATTCACATGATACGACAAATTGATGGGTGTGAGTTTTGGATTAAGTAATTTATATTATGCTTGTTTATTCCATCCCATCATGACATGCCAAGTTTAGTTTGAGTGATGTGAATAATAATAGTGAAATGAGGAATGGTTCAATTGGAATCAGGGATGTGCACAAATACTCTAAATGGTTTTGATTTAAGATTATGATTTGTGTGAGGTCATGATGTATGAAATTGCACTTCATGTGAGTAAGGTCAAGGGGATTATAATCACAATTTGTTATGGGTTGCTATGGACCTTGGGGAAATCACTTCCATTTTATTTCAAGTGGCATGCAAACAAATATAAGGCACAACTAATTTTTTTAAAATCACATTTAATGTACTTAAATTTATTTAGGGTGCCTATAATTCATTATAAGAATATATTTGAAATATATCAAAAATATTTCAAAATATAATTAAAATATGCCATTATTTCATAACATATTTAAAAATACCATTTTACCTTAGGGCAATGTTAGTCATATAAAAAGAGATGTAAGTCCAATGAAAGTATGTTATGTCAATCAAGAATAGTTAGCCTTATTGTTGAGGGTGGATTTACATTTGATAAAAATATATATACATGAAAATAGAGTACCTACCAAGATAGCATTTAGGCACCAACATTTGTAAGAACCAAATCATTGAAGTGGGTCTAGTTTATGCCACAAAATCTTAGTTTTATTATGTATTGGCCGTGTCCGTGACCTTAATTACACTTTGTGTTTTCCAAGTGTATGCACATTCAAATAATTTGTTGAGATTATAGTATTAGTGCCATCATTTACATGAACCCACTAATCAAGGCTATGATACTAGTTAACCACATTGGCATGTGTAGTGTTCCAAATTTACATGTAATATCCCTTCAAGGTTTTTGTTCTTAAATCCTCAAACCACTTGAAACTTTTGTAGGATGAATGACTTTCTTACACATGGTACATCATAAAATCTAAGAAACCATGCATAAAACCATGTATAATGTATGCCATAAAATATATTGGGTTTTTTACTTACAGGCTCTTACTACCTATTAGGCCATTGGTGTTCTTGTATGGTAGACATCCCTATTGTTTCATCCAAAATTTGAGTTACATATTATGTGTTTAATGTGTCTTGTAATCAAATTTGTTCTTGGTGACATTTAGTATATGCAATACATTCACAACTAGACACCTAAAGTTCATAGTTATAACCCTAAAGAAATCACTTCCATTTTATTCGAGATGATGTGCAAACAAATAGAGAGTGCAACTTGTTATAAAGTGCAATTCAAAATGAAGAATTTATCAAATAGAACTTTGATACATTCGTGCATCAAACACAATTCGTGTGTGACTATTAAGTGAACATTGTTAATATAAATCCTTAGTTATCGAATAGCTAACTAACCTATGACATTAAAAGAGAAGTTACAAAACCCAAGAATACATCATTGTAACCAATGTAATCATGACCAATGACAACAACAAGAAGTCCCCATTGCACAATTGATAACCAATGTTTGCATTTTACAAGTAAAGAAATATCAAATAAAACCTTGACACATAGGTGAACATAATATAATACACGCCACTTTTAGATGAATGTTATAACTATGTCCCCAAATTTTTGCCCTTCCATTAGCCCAAGCCAAAAATGACGTCAAACAATTTTGAAAATAGAAATTTCATGCAACCAATGGGAAACTCAAACATGCACTTGTGATGAGCCTTATTTTTCCCTTTTGGGGTGGGGTGGGGTGGGGGGAGTTTTTTTTTTGTTTATCTTCCTTGTTCCCAATGTGTTCCCAACATGTTTTCTTGGGGTTCCCCAAGTTCCCAAGTTGTTCCTTAAGGCTTTCCCAATAGCCCCTCAATTTTATCCCATATGGTTTGCCTGAACTTCAACTCTCATGTATGTAAACTGAAAAGGTATGAGGTTGGGGAATGCATTTGTTTCTATTTTGCAATTGAGGGTCCAGAAAGGAGCTTCCCATTGGGGAGTGCTCAAGGTTCCAAAAAAATTGTTAATAGGCCAATGAATATGACTTTTTCAAAAAATAAAAATAAATTATGAATGCACCCATCAACGAATTTACAAGTCCTTAATTATCAAATAATAGATTGACACATGACATTAAAAAATATTTACAAAAATCACAATTCATAAATTATACCCATATATATGAATGGTTTTTTTTAACACATATCACTTTTATACAAAAACATCATTTAAAAATAATAATTGTGTAAAATGATTAAATTGACATGGCACTCACATCACATTACACTTTACATGTTACACCATGAAAATTTATGACATGAAATTTTTAATATTATAAAAAAAATGATAATCAATAATATATGATTAGCAATCATGTCATCATTCTTTACAACTAGGGGAGTGAAATTATATGGGTTTAACAACTCATAAGTTTGTTAATTGCATATGTTTTCATAAGTAATGCTTAATCACAAATGAAACTTGCAAAACTCAAAATGTGTTACAATAAAATTTACATTTTTCTTAACCTTGACCATCATTTTTGGTAATGAATCAAGTAAACATCATTTATTAAATTTCATATTAAAAATTAGACTAAAAAAAAAACCATGAATTTTGGGTCTATTTGTCAATTTCAACAATACAAGAAATATAATAAACCCAATCAAGGACATCACATATTTCTTCCAAATTTTTTAAAAAATAGTTCATTTTGTTGTTTGAAAAAAAATGGTTAGGTTTGTAATGTACAAAGAAAGGACATATTATTCTTAAATGTGGCTTTGCCTTGGGTGAATGCTTATTTTAGAAGTGTCTTCCTTATCGGCAATTGCATTAGGCGAAACATTTGGGCAACACATTTGTTTTTTTTTTTTAAATCCAAAATTGTAGAGAATTAGCCAAAAAAGAATTTGCCCCAAAACTAATAAACTATGTAGAAAATCATGATTTTTTTTTTTAAAAAACTTTATTGGGGGGGGGGGGGGGTGTTTGTGTGTGAATTTTCGCCACTTGATGACAAAAAAAAATCTAGTGCACATCATACAAAGGGTTTTTGGGGAAAAAAAAGGTTCCAAAGTCGTTATAGAGGAATTTTTAAAAAAAATTGCCAGCTTTGGGCAATAGCTTGCAGCAGGTTGCCAAACTATAACATGTTTTTTTTTCTTTTTGTACTGACCTGTAGCCAAATTTGGCTAAGTCCTCTTGCAAATGATCACCAGTGTGGCTATAGCACAAAATTGGCCAAAGAAAAATTTAAAAGAAAAAACCCTGGTTGAAGAAATGTGGTGAATTTGTTTTCCCCCAAACGAATCCTCGAAATCTTGGTGTAATTTTTTTTTTAAATTATGAAAAAATATTCCTTTTCAATTGTTGAGGTTATAATAATAAGTAAAAAATCTGAAAAAAGAAACATACACACTAGTAGCCCCAGGGTTTTTTTTTTTCAATTTTGTGATGTAGCCGAAGTGGCGATTGTCAATGAGATGATTTAGCCAGATTTGGCTACATACTAGATATGAAAGTAGAACCAAAAAAAAAAGAAGAGCAGAATCCTTCCATATTCTTGACTACTTATGGAAGTTATCATAAAAAATCTGGCGAATTGGGGGTCATTTCTTACATGAAAATATCTTTGTATAGGTCAAAATTATATTTTTCAGGCGGAAATTTTCCATATTTTTGGCAACTTATAAAAGTTATCAAAAAAGTCTGCTGATTTGGAACCTTTTTGGTTCGAAATCTGGCGAATTTGGGCCATTTTTTCTATGAAAAATTCTTTGTACAGGTCAAAATCATTATTTTTCAGGTCGAAATTTGGCGAAATTCTGCCCAATAAAAAACTCTGATTGGCTGCCCCCCCCCCCTTCCCCAAAAGAAAAACCAAAAAAAGTCTCCCGAATTCACATTTAAATTATGGGATTCAAAGAAATGAAAAAGAAGAAGAAGAAGAAGAAGAAGAAGAAAAGGGCAGGACGAGAGAGACGGGCAGACAGGGGCCAACAACAACAACAACAACGCAACAGCAGCAGCAAATGGCAAGGCAGCAGCGTCAATGCTCATCGTGTCCGCGTCTTCGTCGGCGCCACTTCACTTTCTTGCCACCTGCTACAAACAAACAATATCTACCAACAACCCCACCATCTCCTCGCACTTCTTTTGCAGATGGCTTATTTTTGGCAAAATGAAGCTTCCGAGCTTTGCGGTTGCATTGATAATAATAATGATTTTTTTTCTCGCACAAAGGACAAATTCAGAGTTTGACTTTAGTTTTTCTGTTCCAGGTTGCTTGCGGAAGAGAGTAGTAGTAGTCCCGTGGATTTGATAAGAGTAATAATAATAATAATAATCTCGTGGATTCTTTTTATCATTTCGTGTTCCGGCGTATTGACAGTGGGGTAGGTAGTCTGGTTTGTTTTTTGGTTGGGATGAAGAGGAGGAGGAGGAGATCGCATAGCCTACTACTACACCGGGTTGGAGTCGGGGCGTAATAAGCGGAAGCGGAGAGGGCTATTAGCGGAACGGTGTGATCGCGGCGGTTGCAATCCTCGGGCTCTGTCTGTCACTATTGTTTGTTTTTCTCTGTCTCTGTCTACCCCCCCCGGCCCCCTTTCTTTCTTTCTTTCTTTCTTTTCCCCTTCTTCTTCTCCTTCCCACAACCCTTGTTTCTTTTCTAGTGCGCTGTGGCTCCTGCTGCTGATGCTGCTGTTGGCATCACTTCTTTCTTCGCGCCGTTCTCGTTGCCAGTGTAAGAAAGAAGAGCCAAGCGTTTCCCCAAGGACGGACGGACGGACGGACGGACGGACAGCAGGAGGAGGAGGAACAGTATGGCGCAGCATGAGCACCAGATGTTATACGTGCTCTCTACTCTGCAAATCGGGTACGTGTGCCAATCCTCTTGTTATTCCCCTTTTTTTTCGGGTTTGTGATCGTTCAGGGGTGTTTCTTGCTCCTATCGGCAAGTTTCTTACGTTTTGCAGCAATAGAGGATGAATTTAATGGTCTGTGTATGTGTAGGTGTTGACGAGACAGAGACAGAGAGTGTGTCAATAACAGAAATAGAACTGGAATCTGAATGGAAGAAAAAAACAAACTGGAACGTTTTTTGCAGAGATATGCAATCCTATGTGTCTAGGCTATTTCTGCTCATGGCAAATGAAAGCTTGAAGCTGGTGTTATTTGTGGACAATGAGCCTTGGACAACAAAGGAGAATCTCTCCAAACCTGCAGAGCTATGGCAACTCATGCTCACACAGGTTCTATTTTTTTCCCACCAGTTCATTTGACATTCTTCGAATTTGGATGGCTCACCTTTCTTTCATAATTTTACCCCAGACTGTGCTGCTGAAAGAAATAGTGCAGTTGTGTATGCTGCTGTTGGGAGTGAGATCTGTATTCCTTGGAATGAAGGATTTGCTGACTGTGATTTGCAGTCAAGGGTTTCTCCTTTTGCAAACAGAAAGAGGAAGACGTTCAGTGGACAGCTGAGTAGGGAGGATTTGCACAGCAAAGCAACTCTCACAGGAGATAATAGTCAGCGAAAAGGATCAATACCAGAGCAACATGAAAGCTCTGACTCTGGCTGGTTGTCTTTGAAACGTTACTTTCAATGTCAATGCAAGGCATTAGCTCATGTAAAGAAGCCTTATCATGGACTCCATGGATGTGTGACATTTGAAATCTTGTGGGCTGATGTGCGTGGCATCAATTACAGCAATGAGCTTCAGGTAAGATCTTGGGCCTTGGATTCAATTTTTGGATTAACAGCAATTATGGACTCTCTTACTTGGCTTTGCTCATCAATGTGTGTGGACTGAGATGCAGGCAGATACCTGCATTGCACTGGAAGCTAAGACAATGATCAAGCGGGAATTTGACAGTCTCGAGGAGGCTCAAACCTTTTATGCTTTAGAAAGATGTCGGCGTATCTCCCAATATGGCATACAGGCTGCTGAAGCTTCAGGAGAGGATTCCTTTGGTGAAGGGTTTCAAAGTGATAAATCAGCAATGGGATGCAGCTGTATTTCTGATACCAGTGCCACCAGCTGGAGTGTGGATGGCAGCTCAATTACAGATGAAAATCCTGATGCTGGAGACAGAACAGGGCTGAGAATGCCATTTGCTGAGGAGGTTGATCATGGTGAGAGAACCTGCAACGAGTCAGGGAGCAGGGCTCTTGAGTTTGTTACACCACCTTCTTCTCCAGACCGCACTTTCTTCTGTCAGTGCCTAGATACTTGGACTGGCTGTGATTGGTGTTCTGAGCCCATATACAATAGTAATGGATTACATCAAATCAGAGATGACATTCTAGATTGTATGAGCACTTTGCATCTGCAAGAGTATGCAAAAGAGCCTTTCAAAAACTATGAAAAGAAAGGTGGTGCATGTTGCTGTAATTTGAAATCTGCAGAGAATAGAAGTAGGGTTGGAAATGACTGGGGGTTATGGCGAGTTTTCAGTGGCAGCAGTTTTGACACAGGTCAACCACCAGGTGTGGATTGCAGCCCTGGCATTCTTGGGGATGAAGTATGCAATTGGTCAGCACTGCAACAAAAATCATTTTTGAAACACCATTATCTGCTTGAATCTGCAGATTCGCATATCCAGTCTGAACCATTCAGGGATACACTAGTTGTTCTTAGGTTTGCAGAACCTTTGCTACCATTTGAATTGAAAAAGATTATTACAGCTGACCCCCGGCTGCTAAAGATGTTGGAATCAGGGCTACCTTCATGGGTTATTTTTCTGCAATCATACCCTATCTTCTGTCACATGTACCGACCATGGATGCGGCCACTCTGTGGAACCATTTACTATATGGTCTCAGTAGTCACAGTCTTGATAGGGTTTTATGATCTGTACAAGAATGTGCCTGTCCTAAAGGCTACAGCAGCACATCTCTGTGGCCCTCTCTTTGAGTGGATTGAAGGATGGGAGATGGTTTCACGGCTCAAGTATCTAGGCACAATGCTTGTTTTGCAGAATTTTGAGAAGGCCTTTCAATGGGCTCTGATGACAGTGCGGGCTTTCAGGCAGTTGACATCACTTCTTATGCGACCAATTGTAGAGCCACTAACACTGTTGGGTGACATTCTTTTACCACTCTGGACTTCGCTGCTGGAAGGCATCTTAGCATTTGGGGATCTTATTTCGCCCTTGATCTTTACCACATTTAGCACTGTCACTGGCATTTTCAGCTTTCTCCTGTGGCCCTTCTATATCTTGGTCAGCACCCTTTGGAACCTTGGTGAGTGCCCACAGCTCCTCATTTCTACCTGCTGCAGAGCTGAAAAATTGTGTACTAAGGAATAATAGTGTTCTCATGATGCTGTTTTTCCTTTTGGAATGCTCCAATCAATTAGAATTTTATTTTTGGTTCTGTGAAGCCGTCCTTTCCATCTTAACATGTCTAGCTTTATCAATGCTCCAATTCATCATTGGACCTATAAGCTTCGAATAAAGCTACAGGTGGCAATGTTGATGCTGAGGATTAAAATGTGCAGGACTGTATCCACTATTGGTGGCAACATGGGCACTGCTGGGGCTCCCAGTGCAGGCAATGCGCATGCTACTTAGTGTGGCTGCTGGTGTGGTGGATGGGATCATTGATATGCTGCAGCTCATTCTTGCAAGTGCAATGCCCAGCTTTTCAACCTTTCAGGGTGCAAAAGCTGTGACCCCAGGTCCATCCATGTGGCGTGCACTGTGGAATGATATATTTTCAAAGGTGAGTCACTTCTGGATTCATCTTGAGATTAGATTTACTTTCAGCATGTTTCATTTTATGGTCAGGTTTAGTAGCAATGTGAAACTGGAATCCCTGGATGCTTTCCCAGTTTTCTTTCTGATTCAGCCATTGTTAGTTGACCTTTGGGCTAGGATTCTGCAGCTATGAAAAATGCATGATTGTGTATGACATGTTGAATGTATTCTCTTGCTGCTAATATGATTCATGCTCCTCTCTACTTGCATGACCTTGACTCATTGCACTCTTTTCAGCGAACTGGTTTTAGTTCCCTGAAGTTATACATTATATATATATATAAAAGTTGACTGAGTGTGATTGTACATGTGCTGATCATTCTCTATGCCTATTTTACTTGTTGCTGAATGTGGGCAGGTTTTCCGAGCAGTCCGGAGCATTGTCAATGGGTTTATGGCCTTTTTTACAGCCTGCAATCGCCATCGACTCAGGTTTGTTCCTCCTGCTCTGTCTCCTTACTTTCTAGTTTCACTGACATCCACTCTATTGTTGTTACTCTTCTTGCAACCAATATCTGAAGTCATCATCAGCTGGGTGCTTTTCTGTGTGCAGTATTTATAACCATGTGGTGGCCTGTCTTTTCCGCTTGACCACCATCCTCAACTCTGGACGAACAGCTGCTGTGACTGCATGCAAACAATTATTTTTGGTTCCTGGTTCCAAGCCAGGTGTAAATGAAAAGGTATGATGCTAAGCATATAAATTCTTTCTGTTAGATTGCTTGTAATTCCCAACCAAACCATTTGGCTTGCAAGCTGTGGTAGCAAAGAATTCTTCAGAATTCGGCATTGTATTGCTGAGGTTGCTTGAAACAGCCCCTGTTAGATAGCTATCAGCCCTTCTTGACAATAATTTAGTAAGCTGTGAGAATCCAACCAGAGAACTAAGTGGTTACTTGGCACAAACCTTATGATGGCAAAGTTTACAGACTTCTGCTGCAACTGAATCATAGTTGTGGACCATACACTGGGTGATATTTAGATGGAAGAGCAATGCAAGGAGATATGGCAAGAAATATTTGATATGGCATTTCTCATGTGATACTTGCAGAAGGTCATAAGTTCCTCGTCACTTTAGTTTATGAGGGTTTCACACATTTTTTGATAAGTGGGGGGCTGGGCTGGTTGCTGGCGATGATGTAGGTGGAAGAAAATGGCGAGGAATTGAGATGCAGGTATGCATGTTGAGTCCCCCTTCAGGAAAAACTCACTGTTCTTATGTCTGTAGTTGCAGGGAAAGAGGTGGTTCAACTGTAATTGTTTGCTCTCAAGAACATTCATGTTGCTTGACCTTTTATCAGGGAACTGATCTTGAACTCTCTGGCTTTCTACATCACAGAAACAGGTCAAGAGAGAAGAAATGCGGAAGCACGTCGTTCTGAGATATAACCTGTTGCAGGTATGGAGAGCCTTTTTTCGTGACCAGTGTCATGTATATATCCAATTTCACAGAATCTGCCGTTGGCCTCATATTGAGGTTGGCCACCTGGAAAATGATCAGGTACAGGCAAGAAAAATTCTTGGGCAAAGGCAGACCATGTATTTTGATATCACATTATTTCATTCAAGGTCAAATGAAGACCAATGTTTACATTCTTCTTGCACCTAAAGCACAGTATCTTACTTGCAGTTACAAAGACTGTGAAGGCCAATATGTGGCAAACTTGTTAACAGGCACCTTCCAACACTAATTTGAGAGATGTTCAATGAGTAGTGAAGTTGGATCTTTAAAAATAGAAGTCATAATCTTCCAGGTCTCACTCCAGGTTGTACATTGAAACCAGTAGCATATCATTGCAGCCACTTTTAGTAAAGTTCAACAAGGCCTGCAGAGACATGCTCTTTTATTTAAAGGGCATTATGGGCAAAAACTCATTAGGCTTCAAAGGCATACATCAGGATTACTGATCAAGATTAGTTCTTCTGAACTTTGCTAAATTTTAGGACTGATCAATTTGCAACTGTACAGAGAAACTATATCATCTGCTAGCCTCAACAAATGGACTATGGAAAAGTAGTGCTTTACGATCAACCTTTTCCTTTGTTGGTCATGTGCAACTTGCACAATGCCTAACATCAGACTTATGCTTCAGAGCTCTGTTTCATTTCCACACTAAACCTATATACAGAATTCATTTTAGAAAGACCTGAGCAAGAGTTTGTTGGGTTTGGCAGTTGACTGCAATCCTGCCCAACAACACCATGGATCAGATTCGAAGCTCCATGGAGAAAACTTGGTTGGATAACTAAGTGTACAGTGTTTAAACATCTAGTCCAAAACAGTTGGATGGACATGAATATTGTTCACAGGTTTTCATGTATTTTGGGCAAATGAACAGCACGAGTTTAAGAATGGTGGTTGTGGCACAGAGTCGTGTTACTTGACCAATTGAGAGATAAGCTCAAGGACGTTGTGGCGCATCTTATGAACAAAAGAAGGGGTCACTTGTGTACGTAGTAATATGTCCACATCCTGTACAGGGATACACTTATGTGAATCCTCAAAGACATTGCACAACAATTGTGCAATCGCCATCACATAAACTCCACAATCATAGCTATTCTGCTGTTGTGGTGTTGTTTGCTCCACTAGCTTTGGTGGTGTAGATCCTGATGCTGCTGGACACAATAACCCCCATGCAAGAATCAGTTGAGTAGCCCAGAACTCTAACCCAACATTCTCATGCACTAATTAACTCCTGCTGGGAAGCAAACTCCATTACTGGAATTTGTGGTGAAGCTTTCATTTTCTCAAAACTACTTGCTTGACCTCTCTGTTCCCCCTCCCCTACTCCCATGATGGAACAAGATGCAGGTTATCTACTTACAGATGAAAGGCTTCAGTTTATTTGCAAGCTCTTGTGCTTGCCTCCGATTGCAACCTGCCATGCTATCATAATGCTGAATAACATTCTCCTTCCTGCATCATATCCAGCATCCACACACCACAAGCAGCTATAAACAAACTGAGCATTGGTGACCTGCACATGCAAATGTTGTATGTACCATGTCTCACTACCTGCACAAGCTGAACACGAGGCAATGGAAGCAATAATCCTGATCATGTAACACAGGAGAAGGCTATATCTTTAGACCCTTCCTGGATTTGAGGCACCTGTCATACGGCCAGTACAGGTTGCCAAAAATCCAGAAAGGGTCCAAAGATAGAGCCTTCATGTGCATAAAGAAATAGACAATTCTTTCTTGCATGTGCACTGCAAAGCTATAAAGAATCAGGAATTCTTTTCAGTTTAAATTCAGGACAATTATCTGATGAAAGATTGTAGATTACCTTCTGCAATTTGGAAGGTACTTTTTTTCACTGTATGCCTTTTTGAGATTTAATTCTTTCTTAAAAATTTGGCTTCGCAGTTTGAATGTCAGAAAAAATAATCACCCATTTCTTTACACAGGTGAAGGGTTGGGTCTATCTTTAGACCCTTCCTGGATTTTCAGTAACCTGCGATCAGCCTACCAGCCTCTTGCCATGTGCCTCAAATCCAGGAAGGGTCTAAAGATACACCCTTCTCATGTAAATAAAATAAAAGGAATGAAAGCCCGAAAAGACTTTCATGAAAAGAAGTACAATCTTTCATCAGATAATCATCCTGAATTTCAGCTGAAAAAAATCCCCCGATTCTTTTACAATTGTGCAATGGCCAACCTGGTGTAGACAAGAAGGGTCCAATGCGAGCCACCCTCTGCCATCTCCACATCCTCATTGTTGTTCAAGGCAAACATCACCATCTGCCATCCAGCATACACTATATACTTCATCAAAAGAAATCAGCAACATGCGCCAACATTCCAAAGAAGTTTTTATGTCCCTGTGTTTTGACCTAACAAGAGAGGATTGTCTCTCACTATCAGATTGGGTTCATTAAGTTTGCAACTATTCTAGCACGACTCAGGGAACACTGAGGTCGCTAAGGCTGCTGATTCAGAGGCCATTAAAAAACAGAGGGGAGAGGGGAGAAAAACCTCACGATCTTGCAATTGCAGAGGAGCGATAGAAGCGACAAGGGATTCTGAATCCGGGCAATGCAGTAGCCAGAAAGTAATTGCCGGACTCACAAGCAGCAACGGGGATGATGGCGTCGCGGCGTAACAACTAGCAGCAAACTTGGCACTCAAGTATTGCAAGTAAAACTCTATGAGTCGGTCGTTCAGATAGCATGGTCCTTCCAATAGATCCAAGTCCGACCGCCGAAGCACTACATCACCATAGCTCAACACCTTCTCATCCTTTCGATACTCCATTTCTCTCCTTCACGAATTCTTTCTCCCCTTCTGTCTGTCTGTCTGTCTGTCTGTCTGTCTGTTTTTGTTTTCCTAGCCCAAAAATCGCACAACTGATCACACGACTCTTCTGCCGCATCTTCCAACTGCAGAAAATAGAACCATTTCGCTGCTGTGAAAGCACTGGCCCTCTTCGTGTTTTGTTCTACAACACAAGCGAGAGAGTCTCTTGCAACTCGGCCCGTGTCAAAACCCTAATCCAGATTTGCTCAGTGCGTGCGTGCGGCGTTGGGCAGCTATCAAAAACAGGCACAGACCCCCGGAGGTTACCAGTGCGGTTCTTAGGGCTCACAGCCACGATTCTCAGAAGATCAAAGAACCGGTTATTTCTGATACATAACTACTGTTCTGGTAAAAACCTCCAAAATTTGCCTTAGTGTGTTTGGAGGTACATACTTCTAGAGCACAAAATCCTGCCGGGATCTTCAGAAAACAAAACACCTTCAGGCACAGATATTCCATTTTCTGGAAAACCCAACATATTATGCCCACTTGTTAAGAGTGCATGGGATCTTGCACATGGGTATAATTAACTTAACAATTGTTTACACAGGAGAGATCCCCTGTTTTCAGATGATGGGTAGTATTTAATAATGCTGATGATTGACTACACTTTCACCTGTCAAAACAGCAGAAAGAAAGCCAATAAATTAGAGCTCAAAAATGCCTTAAATAATGTGCACATTGCCCCTGGCCAGCAGTTCAATTTGGTGAATCTATGGTTTCTATCAACAATCTTAATTTATGGCGATTTACCAGGCATAGATAGTTTACATACTATGCAACCTGGAGTGTAAAATACAAATGTCCCACTGGTGGTCTTTCTCTCTGAAAAAGGAGCCTGGTTGAGTTTGTGAGATGATCAAATTCACATGTGATGTTATTCAACTTTGTCACTTCAATGTCAAACCACCACATGTCTGGTGATGGAGCAATGATAGTAGCCACTACAGAATCGGGGGTGTGTAGCCCATGCTATTCAGATCCACATACTGAGATGGGCTGTGTTGGCTTTGGTGAAATTTGACTGCAGCAACAAATGCAACTGCCGCTACCAACATTAATATCAGAATGACAGCCCATACACCTGAATGGCCCCCACTGGACTTCTTCTTCACAACTTCTCCATTTTGCTTCCAGCTCCAGAAAGTGGCAGTCTTAGTCTGCTCCCCACCTGCTGAGATCAAGATTTCCTCAAGCCCACCCTGCAAGACCATGTTTTCAGATCTGTGACATATCTATGAAATTGCAGAGAAATACCCACAACTACAGTAACACGACAATTAGCAGTCAACCTTATGAGAGTCAGTCACAAAGTGACAGACCATCTCCTTCATCACAAATAGCAGTGATGAGCCACCAAGATACCCACTGACTTCATCAGCTCCTAATGGTGGGTGTAGATAAGTATATAGTAAAATATGGGCAAACCATTATACAAAATCTGCGTCTGAGTTTCAGTCTTGTTTCCAGAAGCAACAGGAAGACTCAGTCATGATGTTGGCTGGCACTGCTGGGATCAATGAAACTACAAAGGCTGAATGCAAATGAGAAAGGTGTATAAAAAAATCTCCATTCTTGTGTTGGCAATGAGTTCCAAGTAATTAAAAGGGGGTGGACTCAATCACCTGCATCAGGCCTGAAAACCACTGGGCTGTTTGTGCCACAATTTGCTCATCAACAATTCCTGGTCGTGCAGACTTGCCAGAGCACCATGAGCAGCTACCTGAAGATTCTTGTACTGTGCATACTCCACTGAACCCTGGCATGTCAGACTCCACAAAAAGATCGCACACCGGCTTGTCCCATATCTTAGCAAAAATGTCCTTTGCAGTTGACACTGACATGTTTGTATTGTACATCTCTTGATGTTTGCCAGTCTGGATTGACATCATTGCCTGCTCATGGAAAAGGTCAAAAATGTCATTTCCAAGGGCAAACCTTCTAGCACTTGTATTTACTGGTCTGAGATCACTGGAGAGGGCTAGGAACTTCCAGATAAAGAGAATGCAAGCACAATGATCCCAAACACACAATAGGTCTCATGCCTGAAAATATATGGTTTGGTTGAAGGGCCTTGGATTGTGGTGGGGGAAAGGAAGAGTAAGGGCTACCTGACCGAAAGTGGTTGGCTTACCACAACCACAAGTCTGTGTAATAGTGTCACACATCTCTCGACAAGGGAGACCCAAACTAGCTGCCTGCAACATCCGCGGCACTGCTTCCTGGAGTGCCACCGATGGTTTCTCCTTCCTTAAGGCCACTGATGAAATCAAGGGCTGCATACCACACAAATTCCGGTTCACAAACAGACAACCAACAATTGCCAAACATCTCCCTGACAGCAGGTCATTCTCATGTTGTGCTCAACAACAGCAGTCCAATTTGTAGATAATCCACACTGATACAGTTAGCAAAAAGACACAGAAGCACAGCTTGCACAAAGTGCCACATGATTACCATTGGATTTACCATTCAAACTCACCAGGATCTCATCAATGACCTTCTCAAATATGCCACATGTTGGAACAGTTTGAGCACACCAAAACTGGTGTAGAAGTTTGTAGCAATCAGCACATTCTGGAAATCCTGGTTGAGCAAGAGAAAGCATAAACAACAATGGTACCTTGATTAGCTTAGGTTTAACTGAACATGGAATTAAAACATCCATGCACATGGTCTCCTGCATGGCTATCACACTCTCTTACAGAAGGAAGGGAAGTGTAAGTATCAAGAAGGGGCAGGAAAGCAACAGACATTGATTCCACAGCAATGAAATCCTGCATCTATTTCAAGAGACCACCAAAGTTTCCCAATCTCACGTAATGGGCTGTAGATAACAAATTGGTGAAGTACTCATGCTGTTGATGCTGATCAACCCTTGTAACACTAGCATTTGCAAAGACACAGTAAAGCATACCTTCACTTGACAACTTCTCCCGAAAATGGATCTCTGGGTCTTTAGCAATGTGCTCAAATGCGGCCATCCGAAGTGCACAATCCACCTCCTTGTTAGCTTCTGGACATTGCTTCACATAGTCTGAATCAGATGGGATGGAAACACATGATGATGCACCTCCAAATATGTTGCAGCGCCCTTCACCAATTGTAGAAATACCCTCACCCATCGCTCTCAATATCATCTTCTGTGAATGGAGTGGAAGATGTGCTGCCCCTGCCAGCACCTTCTCCATATTCTCCAATTTCTTCCACTCTGCACATTATATGCCGTGCACCCCCCCCCCTCCCCAACATTTAAAAACCAAGATCTTTGAACAAAACTCTTTTACCATTTGCTAACCCCATCCTACTAATGTAGAAAACAAAAATGACAAGATAAGCCTCACATCCATTGCTCCAAATCTCAAATGCAAAATGCCATTCATGAAACAAATCATAATCAATATCATGGTAACTTTGATTAATGCCCAGTTCCAAAACTTGAATGCAAGATGTCCATCCTCAAGCATGTGTGGATTCCTTGACCGTCAGAGGTTGATTTCAGAAACCAACCCAGGTTGCAGAAAATTGAGAATTAGGGTTACAGCAATAGTGAATGAGCAATTCAGCAATAGTGGTTTCAAGAAACCATTCACATGTAACCCCACAATGTTTTCCCTCAAACCCTAAAACCATACTTGATGCTTGCTCCACAAAAATCACCATAGACTTTAAATCTACAACTGGGAGCTCTGCAAGATTAACTGCTTACAATCCTCTTGTTGAAAGAAAAAACCCCACAATCATTAAAAAGAAAACCTAAAAATAACAAAGAAAAATAAATCAATTAAAAAAAGAGGAAATAGAAGAAGTAGGAGAACACAAAAGAAGTCAAAATCTCACCGTTGTCCAACAAGTGGATATCCAACTTGGCTATCGCATGCACACTAGTATAAACTAGAAAAAGTCCAACCATCGGTAATAATGGCGACAACCCATTGCTCCTCGCCATGGTCATAAGTCACGACCCACTTACGCCTGCACAAACACCCTCCCCACACCCCCGACTTCTCCAATCCGTTTGTAGGCCTCTTGTGCTTCTCCTCCTCTTCCTCTTTTGATTTTAGTAGATGGGTTGACAGGCGCAGATGGAGATAGATGTATGTTTGTTCCCCCTGGCAACACAACACAAGCAATACAACGCAAGCCGAGAAAGAGAGAGAGAGAGAGATGGCAATGTTCAGGTAGTTCGACTGTTTCTGGTTTTGCCTTCATCCCAGTGTGCATCCATTTATTCATTCATCCATTGTCCATTTAGTGCACTTTCCATTCCTCCATTGTGCATTTGTCCAATTCATTCATCATATTTTCATTCATCCACTTGGCCATTCATTTAGTCACCTATTTCTCATTCATTTTGCTGATCCATTTCTCATTCATTTTGGTCATTCATTTCTCATTCATTCTATTGTTCATTCATCCATTTAGTTGGCCATTTTCTTGGTCATTCATTTCTAATTCATCCATTGGCCATTCATTTATTCCATTTATCCATACATGAATTTGAATTGAATTTGAGTTGCATGCAATGTCAATCAATATTTTCATTTGAATGGAAGTTAATTTTCACAAAATAAATACATTCATTTCCTTCATTATTGACTAGTGTGAACCTGGTGCATAATGCACCCGACGAGAAAAAACTGTCACAGAAAACAAAACCCATCAAAAAAAAAAAAAACAAAGGT
>Ga0116227_10004376_pt1 | contig 30682 bp, 15 predicted proteins | sample S1TSphgellanicum_FD_89693 | JGI IMG/M metagenome (GOLD analysis project Ga0116227, IMG submission 89693) | Host-associated microbial communities from peat moss isolated from Minnesota, USA - S1T2_Fb - Sphagnum magellanicum MG | ecosystem: Host-associated > Plants > Peat moss > Unclassified... | reverse complement strand
CCCCCCCTCAGCGAGTTGCACACGCACGAAAACCCCCCCCGGGCGGCGATCCAAACCGGTACCCTCAAAAGAACAGCAATACACCCCCGCCCCCCCCCCCCCCCCCCAAAAAAAAGATTATACATAAGTATTGTCAGAGTGAAGCTCCCCAGGCCTCTATGTAGAATGGATGGTGTGTGAACAGAAAACATTTTTCAGTTGTATTCTTGTCCCATGGTTAACCACAGTGGTTAATTATGTATTAAGTTACTAACCTACCTAGTTGCCACCAAGTGAATTACCTACTGACCTACCTACATAATAAACATTCACATTTCTTTATTATTTTACCTATGGTACTTACTACGTGGCCACTTATATATGTAGTTATTTAGGTAACGTGAGGGGAACAAGGATATTGAAGTTTGACCTTGGTAACTCATCTGGGATTCATCCACAATAGGTTTCCAATCATAACAAGTTCCAATGGATGGTCTAGGGAGACGACGTTACATTGGCAATGGGTCCTTATTGTAGATAATACAAAAGCATGATGCATCTTTTTCTCAAGAGATGGATTAGGTCAAGGGCAAACAAATAAAAAAAGAAGAAGAAGCAAACAATACTTTTGTACTATCTACAATAGGGACCCATTGCTGATTTAATGTTCTTCATGCAATGATGGTGCTGGGTCACATAATCCCCATTAGTGCCTGATTCTCATGCCTTCAACAATGGAACCCTTTTTCTCGGTGGGGGAAAATTGACCAAAATTTTCCATTGTTGTTATTTTAAATACCTCATTAGGCAGAGCCTTCAAAAAGGTTTGAGAGGTACCTTATTCTATATGCAAGGTTGTAAGGTTTGGAGATGTGTAAGGCCTTTCATGTGTAGGTACCTTCTGCTTGAAGGTGGCATAAAAAAGTAGGTCAAACTTTATGTAGGGGAAGTAGTGTTTTTGTGTTTGTGTTTTACACTGAATTAATATGTTTTCCCAAGTTTTTCTCTTTTTTCATATTTGCAAACTAACTCATTTTCTTTGAAAACCACACATTGCACGTTTTTTTTAAAAAATTAATTCAATATTTCTTAATGTTTTTAGAAAAATAGCCAAATTTTGCCGAAAAAACTGATTTTCCATTGAAAAAAATCATGTTTGAAAATGTTTTTTTCAAATTGTCTTTTGAAAAGCAGTGAAAATTCACCATAAAAAAACATCTCTTAGTCCTCCTATCGTCACTCATGATGCATAACCTCGCCCTCTTTTTGTTTTCTTGTGTACTTCATCTGGACAGATTTAGGTTATAAGTTTTTGTCCATTGAGAGGAGGGTTACATGCTTTCATCCATCTATAAGCTGATTAGAAAACTTTTCATGCACAGATAGAACGTTATGACATCATTTCAGGAACCTTGAACTGTAGATTATGTTTGGTAACCAGCTTGAGTGTGCTGATTACCGTAAATAGTCTCAATGCTCATGCGCCTTGATTTTTCATGGTAACCTGTGCACTCTGACCTGTTACCTAGTCCATAGCTCCTATCTGTCAATCTGTTTAGGGTATTGTTTTTTCCATAACCACCTATGTAGTTTTCTTTACCTTTTATTTTTGGATCACATAAGGTGTCAATATCATTTTTAATGAAAATTTAGACCCTGTGGTTATCAATTTACTCGGGTTATTTTTTAATAATAAACTAATAACCACCAGTTATGCATAAGGGTGAGTTTTCACGATGAGAACCACCAATTATATTGCCTGCATATGGTAAGCTATAGGGTTTATTATTATTATTTACTTGGGCTTGACATTGTTGTGTGTGTACTAGTGATGATTAATTGATGAAATAAATGAATTGTGAAAATTAAGTTCCATTCAAATGAAAATATGGAATGACATTGCATGTAACTTGAGGTGAATTGAATTCAAATACATTGAATGGAATTTGTATTCAACTAAATTTAATTTTATAGTTGGATTGAGATTCAGTTCAATAAAAATCAGATGCAAATTGATGGAAATGGTATTGAAAATTTCCTCATGAATATGAATATGATGTTTGAAAAAGAAACTTTTAAAAATACATACTAAAAAAGACATTTTTCATTCCTATTTACTTGGGAATGGGCTAAGCATATTCCAATTTGGAATTGTTCAAGTGACAACTTATAACCTATGGAATTAAAAATTGTCCTCCCTAAACCAATTTTGATGAATCATTATCATTGCAATTATATTAATATATATATATATTTTTAAAAATTTCTACCTTGGTTCTTGGAATGATGTGTGCATGATGGGTAATTTATCTTGTAGTTTTTTTTTTAAATCCAATAATTGATGATAAATTATCAATGCCCAGGTTGATAATCAAGTGTTTTTTCAACAACAAGCCAACACTATGCTAACCAATTTTGGGTGGTTCTTTATTTTTATGAAGAACCTTTGGGCCCATTCTAAAAACATAAAAACACATATTTAATTAAGTTAAGACTAAATTTTTAATTTAGGATTTTACCCAACCAAGTGGATGGTATGACCTTCGCCTAATGGACACCAAATTTAAGAAATGTAACCTTATATTCAAATAAAAACAACAATCATTCAAAAATATGACACCCATGTAAAAAAAATTGTCTCAAAATATTTTATTACCTTGTGCCCACCAAGTGAAAATTATATGTTATTCATTATTAAAATTGGAATTTAATGCTCCTATCCATGAAAAACAAAAAAATTATTTACTAAATTACAAAAAATTAAGCACAACATGAACTAATTCATAAATTGCAATAATGTTTATGGATCCAAGTTATTGCTCATACAATAACAAAATCATTAATAATTATGGGTGGCATGGAAGAAAAAAACAAACGTCTGGTGGCCACCAGGGATTAGGGTTAAGGTCGAAAATATGACAATATTGATAACGAGTATTCAAAAATATACACAAACAATTTTTTGCAATAAACAAATTCTTTAATATTTTGCGAACTTTATGCCATGAAAGAAAAAAAATAGACAATTAGCGGCCACCAAGGATGAAGGTTAAGGTAAAACAAAACAGACCATTGACCATGACTGTCTAAAGATATACACATATAAGTTTTGGGGATCAAAAGATTGCTTTAAAAATATGCCACATCAAACATAAAAGAACCCGAAAATGAAAACATTCACAATACATTTAAACTCGATGCCATGAGTGATTAACAATACACTAGTGGTGCCACTAAGGATTAGGGTAAGGTGCAACAACAAATATCACTAATTTTGACTATCTAAGAATGTACACAAAATTTCCTACAATGAAAAAATTGATTAAACAATACACCTCATCAAACACAAAAACATAACACAATCATTAATAAATTTCGAGTTTTATGCCAAGAATGACAAAAGAGGATGCATGGTGGCCCACCAAGGATTAGGGTTTAAATGCAACAAAAAATATTATTGATCATTAGTGTCCAAAAATATACACAAATAATTGGTAATTTTATTAAGCATCATTGAGATCAATTTAATGATATAAAAAGCTCTAAAAAATCATAAACACAATTTCCTCCATGTCCAAAACTTCTTTCACACATTGCTAGATGCATTAACAACATCAAGATTTATTTTAGCCCTATTGACAAAAGCAATGGGAATAGAAAACTTGACTTTTGTTTGATATATTTCTACAGGCTAGAAACGAGAAAAGAACAAGCGAAATATCAAGCCATTGTTTTGAATTTGCTAAATTAAATTTCCATTTTCCATTCCAACAATCCTCATACAAATGTCATTCATCTAATTTTTTACCTTTCTTCACAGGAACCCACCATTGAACCCTCACCATTTTGAAAAATGCACTTTCCTCATCTTCCACAACATCACCTTGTGCTATTCACATCCAAATAGGAAAAAGGCCATGATCATGTGGCCTAATGAAAATAAAATCCCCATCATTAAGATATTTAAACAAGGTATCCGCAGTTGAAGGCCTCATGTTTTTCAACCCACAATACTTAAGTGTTGAATTGGGTTTTCTCGATTAGCACCAATAATAGCAGTCGCACAACAAAGCCCTAGAATAGTTGGATTTCCAATTGTTTGACGACCAAAACCCGTCCAAAAGGGTGGCACTTTGACAAGGTAAGGGTCTTGACAAATGTAACAAGATATCCTCCCATTACTCAACATATGGCTTCATCTTCATTTCATAAGTTGCACTTTTTGCAATGCCAACCTTCCGAAAATTCATGTATTTTGATAGTCCAACACTAATGAACTTTTGTTTCTCAATAGACCTTGAAGGATCAATGCCCCATGTGGGGCAGTCAGGAACAGGGTTAGGGATGTTCGTACGCAACTTTGGTGACCCATTAGGATTAGCTTTCCACAATTTGATTGGAAGCGCATCTACGAGATTCCATACAAGATCTATGGGAGAAACTTTATATTGCATAACAAGCAAGCTCATTGAATCAACCAAAAACTTGAAAAGATGCTTATTTGTATGCCCTACCAAAGTCTCAAAACCATCCTTCAAACAACTGGTAATAAGACTTAAAATCTAGGATTTCCTGAATCAATTAAAGAATAAACAGTCACTCTAGGAAACCATGAACACCTTCATCAAATTAATCAAGACATTATTTATTTATTTTCTTAACTTTTTTGATAGATAGCTAAAACATCCATCAATATCTTCATGTGTATGGCCAATGAGGAAAAAATCCTAGTTTCACTTCTTCAAACACATCCTTCATACTTAACAATGAAAGAAATGTCAACAAATGTCAATTTTTGTTGTCTTTCACACAATTATCCATTTGGAGCAACAAATTTCTCGGCAAAGGTTTAGCGCCAATAATTTTTTCCAATGTGCGCAATTCACGTATGCAATGCAATTTCCCTTGTAAGAGATGAACAAAAAATGAGTCCTATGGGGGCTCTTCAAACAATAGTTTTGATTCTACAATCGGGGCTACTTCAAAAGCGCAAAAGAGCCGCAACATAGATCCAATTGTGAAATTGGGATCATTTGGCCACAACTCATTTGAATATTGAGCATATATTTCGTCCCCATGTCCATGGGCTACATGTGAGAGTAATAGGCAATTGTCCAAGCCCAGATATCATTTTGTTACACACTGTAGCCTTGGAACATCAATTTTCACATGATCCATTTTATCGTGGATTACGCATGGGAATTCCTCCTTTGATTGAACAAACTTTATCCTCCATGTATGACATAAATTTCTACATGACTCTTGGTGCAAGATGTGTTTCCTTAGTTTCATTTCATATTCAAATACACTGTTGTTGTGATTTACCAATTTGGATATTAAATACTTGAGGTATTCACAAATAATACATTTTGCAAAAATTGACCCTCATTTTTGCACATCAATGTTAAGATGGTGTTTTTTCCTCAACCTAATCATAACAGATTGAGAAATACCTCCAATGTTTAACTCTTTGCTTATCTTGACAACGCAAAAAAAATCATAAATCAGATTAGTCTTTTATAAAAAAAATGCCGAAACAATTGAACATCTTTAAGTATACAATCTTTTGTGCTCATTACCAATCCAAATGATAGTCCATCAATCCAATTACCTGATCACTTCACTTTTGAAAACTCTTCCAAAATTCATGCAATAAACATCGCACATCTTGTCAACAATTTAATCGAATGCCCTTCATTTGATTCGGCATTATATCCATAGTCAAGTGGATTAGTGATTGAACATTTGATTATGTTTGATTTGTTGATATTTGTAATTTATGTGTACCCTTATTACCATGTGGTAGAAATCAACAACCTCGTTTATTGTTAGATTTGTACAACACATACATTGACATGGACACACCAATGATCTTGTACCAAGCAATTTCGCAAATATCCACACTCTCATAGTGAGAAATTTCCATTGCTTCATATCTCCTCTTATATGCAACAATATTTGGATTACTCGCACCCTTGTCCTCCACATATCATTCGTCACATCCATCCTCACTTTGTTGTCTATTCACTTCCTCTTGTTGCTTCGGATTTTTTTCCAATTTTTTTTCATTTTCTTTGTCCTCATATCTTATCTCAATTTCTTCCTCACTTCCTTGATCATTGTCAAAATCAAATCTAGACCCCTCAATCAAACATTATGCATGATCGTCAAAGGTATAACACATTTCCGAAAAACCATCTCACATGTCTCCTGAATCCTCAACTTCCACAACAATCTTTGAAAATATTTTGGGTAAATCCTTATCACAATTAAAAACTCATCCTTCCCTAGATTATTAATCGTCCATGGTAGTGAAACATTGTTTTAACTTTGCAGTAGTCACTAAATTTTCCATGGATAAATCCTTTAAGGGTTAGAATATTTCCATTCCGATCGTTGACCCTAAATACTTAGCAGTTGGCATTGACTAAAAAGCTTACGCTCCTCAAAGGCGTCAAGCACACCTTCAATTAGAACCATTATGCAAGTCTCTTCCCCTAAAGTAACATATATCGGAATAAGAAACGGATCTCTACAAGCTCCAAATCTTATTTCCACCTTTTCAATCTTTTATAAATCCTAGATCCCAACACTACTCCCAAATATGATTCCATTAGCCATATCCTGGAAGAACATGAAGCAACATGTAATTGAAATCAATTTCATTAACATAGGCCAAACGCCCAAATATTGTGTAAACCATTTCAACATTTCTAAAAGGAAAGTGCAAGGACTATTCCTCAAGTCTAATTCCAATTCCAAAGCCTTCAATAGGTCAATTCACTCAAAATATATGCCATCCTTGAGGATTTTGAATTGTTTTCAACATGATTCAAATGCCTAGTGACTACCAAAAGTTTTGTCATCGTTTTATGTGACCATTAAGAATTTTTTAAATTTTTTACACGGGAAAAACGCCTTGCATTCTTACATTGTTCAAATTCAAAAAAGAATCTAGGTGATTGCAAAACCTTATAGTTTTGTTTAAAATTGAAAAAAATACACTTCACAGCCACTAGTCATTTTATAACATGAAAATTTGGGAAAATTCTTGGTGACCACTAAACATCTTTTTAATCTTTCTAGATTAAAAAAACGCCCAACATCCTTTAGGCATTTATCATGCTTTTAAATCAAAAAAATGCTTGGTGGCCATTAGGCAATTTTTTATGTTTCTAAATTAAAAAAATGCCTAGTGACCGTTAAGTTACTTTTCATCCTTAAAAATCAAAAAAAATGCCTAGCGATTATTAAGCATTTTTTCATCTTTAAAAAAAAGATGCATGGCAGTTGCCAAGCATTTTTCTATCCATCAAAATAAAATAAAACTCCAGTTGGCCCCCATGAGTTTTTCCATCCATTAAAAGGAAAAATGCCTAATGACCGCTAGGCATTTTTCTATTTCTCTCCACGACATCCGATTCATGAGGAAATATTTGAAACAAAAAGTTTTTCAAGAAAAAGCAAAAGGAAAAAAACAAGAAAGTATCAATTTCTAGCTCTTTATATGGGAAATGGGTTTAGAAACCCTTATTGGATATAAACCTTCATTTAGCACTAATGCATGTTGATTCAAGGAAGTTACCAAATGACCTCATAAAATCATATGTGGAGTATCTACTATGGATATAGTCATGTTAATTATGTTAACAAAGAGCTATCAATTGTGAATTTCCATATCTTTGATAAATTTAATTTAACAACACTCAATATGGATTTTGAAATATAACAATATGCAATCTTGTTGATCCAAATTAGAATGGACATGTTTTGTGATATTATACATAACCTTGTAAATCTCATAGTTGAATGCAAAAGAAGATCAAGAAAACAATGTAACTAATAACTTGGTAAATATATGAGCAATTAGGTTATTGTGATGAATAGCAAAAGCCCATACTCCAATGTAAGCATGCTATCATTTTTGAATGCAAGATGAAAAATTTGTTCATGATTGTTTCCCAATTTTTCGGATTATGAACCATGTAAACTTTATTGGACCTTCAAGAAGGAGGCTTGTAGAATTTGTACCTTGGGGATAAGAATTATAGCTTCTTGGAATCAAAGTTGTTCAATCTGATCCTTTGGGTTGTTGGCATAGGTTTTAGATGACATCCTAATTCTAGAAACCAACCAATCATTTAGCTATGAACATTGTTAGGATTTTTATAGAATCCAATCTAATCACATATTCGTAATATCCGTGATGCAACCAATTATCCTAAATGATGATTTTTTCTATAGTTTACAAACTATAGTAGGATGAGATTGCACATAAAACAAATGTGGTAACCCAGAACCTTCAATCTTAAACCCTAATCCATTGCCACATATGACATAAAATTGAATGTAATGATGATTAATTTGTATCATTTTCTAATATCGTTGATATGAACATGAGATTGTTGGAAAATTGGAAGAAGAAAATAAGGAGATGCATTATGAGGATTCTTAATGTTCTACAAATTTCCCAAAGTTGTGTTTAAGCTAGACGAATTGTCTGCTTCACGCCTACATTGGCTTTATGCCCACTTCCTATCAAGGATCTTTGTTAAGCAGACTAGTGAAATGAATGCAACATTGAACGACTAATGGATGGTGCATCATCACTGATAGAAGAGATGGAAGAGACAATATAGGAATTTCAAGTTTGCAAACTAGAAATATCACAAAATGTAACGAGGCAAAATGTGATTAGATGTGGAACATGAAACCTAAAAGCACAAATGCTCAATGTTCTTGTGCACAACCATCGAACTACTCTTGATACCATCTTGATTGGATTGAGGGAAGAAATCATTATTTTGTTTTTTGTGCAATATATTTTGGGAGAAGCAATGGTCGTCAAATGGCAAAATAATTGAAGTGTTGTTGTTGTAACTTGTTGTTGTCATCTTTCCTTTTTGCTCTTGTACTCCACATTCAAACACACCTCAAGCTTTTAATTGAGTGATTCTCATCATTGCAAAAAAATATTATGAAACCTTATTTCTATTTGACTCCCACTTCTATTATAATAATAAGGATGATAATTGAACGTGGAGTTTCCACTCCAAAAATAATGATGGAACAACTATACATTCACACCCCACCTATTTTTAACAACAACCTAAACCCTAATATGTGGCAATTCCCAAAAATTGATTTTGTGAAGTTGACATTTTTTGGAGATTTTGTGAATAACATTTGAATAAGATTTGACTACACATTATGTATGATTAATAAGAAATATTCTGAATGTTTTGCAACTTTTCACCAAAAATCATTGGTTTTTCCAATCGCAATTTGAATGTTATTCTTTGAAAAATTAACAAATTTGAATTTTTTTGCAAAATGTCATTTGTACTGGAAGAAATTTTTTTATACTACTTATCAAGTATTGAAACATATTTATAGAATATGTTAGCATACATATTGCCATGTGGCATATGAATTTAATTATGAAACACACACACACACACACTTAGATATATATATATATATATATATAAGTACATATGTAGGTCTTTACTTAACCATAGGTAGGTCAGTAGTAAAGTACGAATGTAAAATACTAAAAGAAAAGGTGAATTAATTATTTAGAATGATTATTTGAATTATGTAATAGAATTCAGACAATTATTCAGTTAGTTAATTTAGATAATTATTTAGATCATTTAGTTGTTAGATAATTAATTGTTTGATTGATCCATTTTATGAATTAATTTACAAATTAATTACTTAAATTTGCATAATGAATTTATATGGATTGATTTTAATTCAGTTGAACTAATTAATTTCATTTTGAATTATTAAATAGTAAACTTCAATTTGAGTAAATGACTTTCTTTATTTTCTAATTTAATAACCCCATGGTGGCCACCATGTCATATGTAAAAACAAAATGCCTATTGATGAAATTAGCTTGCACATGTGCATAAGTGGATGTACATATGTCTTATGTATATATGTATAGATTTATATGTACATATGGATGTGTGTTTGTGTATGTTTGTTCTTACATATATATGTATGTGGACATATGTGAGTTTTTTTTTTTTTAGTCGTTTAAATTTCAGGTTCAAAGTTGAAAATATTTCAGAAAAAGGAGAAAAAAATCTAAAACAATTTTTGGGTAGGCTACCCTTTTTTTTGACATAAATTCGACATATAAATTAAGAACTTGGCGGCAAAAATCGAACAGAACAGAAAGATTGTGTCTCTAATTTTTTATATTAAAATAATTATTTTGGCCTTTTCTTTCGGTTTTACTTTGGTCTTTCGTAATGAAAACGGAGTCTATTTGGAGTGACGCGCAAATTATCATTGGACTTCGTAGCCAAATTCAACAAAAATAAAATAAAATTCTACACCATTTTCGAAAAAAACAAATTTTTTTTTTGCTAGGTAAAAAGAAAGCATAAAATTCTAGGTCATGACATGTATGTCATAAATATTTTAGTGTGTGGTTCATATGGAAATTTTCAAGAGAATATTCATTTGGATATGGGTGTGTGTTTTTTTTCTGAGGGTGTGAGGGTAAGTGTGTATTTTTCTTCATGTGAGAGTGAGTTTGTGTGTTTTTTATTGTTTATGTTTATGTGGATATGTTTGTGTGTTTCTATATAAAAAATTTAACATAGTTTAAATATGAATTTCAATGTAAAAGATATAATAGTACTTTAATTAGTTACTTGATTAATTAATTGGTTTTTTCTTTTAATTCATTTTGATTATAAGGAACTTAATTTTTTTAATGATGGGAAATTGTTTTGCATTTCTTATTTTTGTGAAGCATAGAAATGGATCATATATGTTTGAAGTGAATGTCCTACAACTTTATGACAATGTAATTATATGACAATAATTATGACTTTTCATCTAAGGATGGAGATAAAGTTGTTATAAAATATGTATGTTAATTTATTTGAGTGTTACCAATCATGACTATGTTTTTAGTTTATTAAAAATAAAAGTAATATCCATTTTTCTTGCATTCCTAAATGGTTTGTTTGTCTATACATATGATCGTTTATATGTATACTTTATGTGTATTATTATATTTAAATATGTATATCAACACTAATGCAATAATATACACATAATTTTTTTCCCTTGTGCTAAAAATTGAGCATTAGCATTGGGATTGTGTATATTGTTGCATTCCATTTTTTTGTGTTGAAGGCATTTTACCCAACAAGCCTCAAAATATTGTTACTATATTTAGGCATAACAAGTGCAAAAACTTGATTCTATAAGTTTAGCATCAAGGTGGTTAGTGGTGAAATCAATGAAGGCACTTACATAGTGGCTTGGTGGGAAACCAACAAGAAGAGTACACATCTAAATCAAAGATTATATGACATGCAAGTTTTTGAACAAGGAAAATTCCTTAATTTGGTGAAGAGGTATGAGGTCTTTGATCTTATAGTTGGCAAGACCCCATATAATACTTTGTCAAGAAATAACATGTGGATTTAAATTTGCTTAAATAATGACAAATCAAGTGTCTTTTTGAGTTCTCACGAATTGCCTGACTTTTTGTATATTTTTACATTTGTAGAAAAAAGAGAAAAAGTCTTGTAAATGCATATCCATAATTGTAAAAATTGTATTAATATTCTAAAATGTTGTTAATGATATAACTTGTCCTTCTTTTAAATTGAATTTGGAGTAGACTACTTTTTATGTCTACTTTACCATGGTTTTGCCTGGTCACATGGTTTAAGCTTTAGGAACGCTATAAGTTACATTTATTGAATTCTCCAAGACCTTTTCTTTTTTTTCGTAGTTAACCCCCTAATGGCCACCATGTTATAATTATTTGTGTTGTAGGTGAATGATATTTTGCTTTGGATGAGGACTTGTACCATTCAAAATATTTCTATGTTATGTTTTGTAAGTGTGATGACAACGATAATTGTTGATGCCAACTTAGGAGTGCACGACAAGGTATGTATTCCCTTATTAGCCTACTATCTACTAATTTGTAAACATTTCGAAAACATTCTAACTAGTGCTTTCAAAAGTAAAAAGACTTGTAAATGGATTTGAATTTTTTTGAAAATGATATATTTTAAACAAAGTTTGGTTGTAAACCATAACATAATAATGTGATGAAAAATTTCAAGATTTTTCATGAATTTTGAAAACAAATTGTTCAAAATATTTTAAGAACATTACAAAATAAACATAAGCAATCGCCCAAGGGGGATGTGGGTGTGGCTCATGATATCTCGTTTACACCATCCCACATTTGTTGCAACTTGCAATGCCCATGCATTAAACAAAACACCTTGTTTGTTTTTTCTTGTCACACTACAATCTCCCAAACCATTGTGCAACCCATGCTATTGTTCGTGCCATTGCAAATATATATAAGCAATTTTTCATAAGAAATTCACCAATTTTTTTTAATTAATAGAAATTTCATTTCAATATTAGGTGCAATTCAATGTACCAATTTTCCTATACAAAATTCTAAGTTTCATCCTTCAAAAAAGGATGACATTAATTCATGCATTTAATATGGCACTTATTTGATCAAAATTTCACCCAACTCCACATGGCATTTAGTTTAACTAATAGATCATCCAAAAAACATCCAACGTAGTATGCAAAAAGTAAGAAAATATGATGAAAAATAGATAAATAAAGACCCAAGTGTCATTAGCAAACACTTTGACCCAAACAATTTGAAAGAGTAGACATTAAAGGTTAACAATTGAGAGGTTAAGTTTAGGGTTAAAGGTTTAGAAGTTGAAGTTGAGGGTTTAAAGTTCAAAAATTAGGGTTAAAGATTAAGGGTTTAAAGTTTATGGTTCATGTAGAATTCAAGGTTTAGGTTTTAAAGGTTAAGGTTTGGAGGTCTAAGGTTTAGGGTTTAGAATTCAAGGTTCAAGTATTAAGGTTTTAAATTAAAGGTTCAACACTTAAAATTCAAGCTTTAAGCTTTAGAATTGATTAATACACTTTAAGATTTATAGGTTAAGGTTTAGGGTTTAAGGTTTAAGGGGTTGGAGACAGGGGTCTAAGGTTATTTGGGTTTAAAAGTTAGGGTTTAGGGTTTAAGGTTTTATTCTAAGGTTACAGTTTTAAGGTTTTTAGGTTGTGGTTTAAGGTTAAAGGTTTAAAGGTTAGGGTTTAGGGTTTAGAGTTTAAGGTTCTAGGTCTATTGGTTGGGGTTTTGGGTTTTGAGTATAAGGTTTAAAGTTTAATGGTTTGAGCCTAGGGTTTAGAATTTAAGGTTTAAGGCCTAAGGTTTAGGGTTTTGAGTCTAGGGTTAAGGGTAGGGTTTAAGGTGTAAAGGCACAAATAAATAGGATTCAAAGTTTAAAATTAAAGGTTGAAGGTTTAAAATTCAAAGTTCCATTTTTAAAATTCAAGATTTAACTTTTAAACTTTTCTACTAAGGTTTAAGGTTTAGGGTTTAGAGTTTAGGGTTATGGGTCTATTGGTTGGGGTTTTGGGTCTATAATTTAGGGCTCAAGGTTTGAGTATAGGGTTTAAGGTTTAGCAGTTTAAGGCTTAGGGTTTCACATTAAATCAAATACATTTTTGTATCCATAATATTTTACATGGAAAAAAGAAATATTATAATATTTTGCAATAGAAATCATTTACTACATTATATGATCACTTGGGCAAATATTGATGAAAACCTGACATCGGGAAAAACAAATGAAAATAGGAAGAATATATATAAAATATACAAAATATGGACGACAAACATATACGGGATGAGGCACATACGGGGGTAAAAATATATGGATGAAAACCTTTTACGAATGCAAACATATAGGGATGAAAGACAATCATGAATGCAAACATACATGGATGAAAAGGAATGAAGCAGTTAAGGTTCGCAACCCACATTACGGTTTCCCCCCAAATTTCATTTTCTTTTTATTTCTTTTGTTTTCTCACATTTTCATTTTTTTTCGTTTCGCAATTGCCTCATTCTCGCATTTCTCTCTTGCATCGACCTTTACTCCTTCCTTTTGATTTGCTCTCTTTCATTTTCTACTATGTCTTCCTTTTCTTTCACTGTCGATCTCTTTTGCGCATTCTCTTTCACTCTCAGTTTTTTTCACTCCAAACCTCTTTTTGTTTTTATTTCATTTTGTCTCTTTCTCACTCTCCTTCTCCCCTTTCCATCTCTCCAATTCAAACTCAAACAACAATGAGGAGCAAAAAAACATGCTAGCAACTTGCAACCTACAATGTATTCATTTAAAAGTGAGAATTCCAAACACAACCCCAATTTTGTTTTTGTTGAATTTTCTACCTATACTTTCTTTGTTTCACATTTCCATCAACCTCTCCCATATATGTCTACCATATTAATCTCTATCAATGTCTTTTTCTATTGATGCCACTTTTTTTTATCAATTTTATCAAGCATACATAACTTGGCTAAATAAAAGGTTTAGGGTTTAGAGATGATGGTAGTTTGACTAGGAAATTTGAAACCCCTCTCCATCGTCATATTGTATACATGTTAAGATTTTAACAAATCTCTATATCTCTATGTCGATGTTGCTACACCATTTTCTAGGTGAGCTTTGAAGTTTGCTTATGTACTTTAAAATTCCAAGTTCATTCCATGATTGTATTGTATTATGATTTTGATTGGCATATTTCTCTATTGATTCCATATTTCTTACCATATCTCGCACCTTTGTTATCTCACTCCTTCCTCATGTTTTGCATGTTTATGCTAGTTCATATGCAAAGGTGAGGAATGGAAACAAATCAAAGACCATCTTGAAATACAAATTCAAAATCAAAATAATTTTTTTTCTTTCTCCAATTTTATTTTATTTTTCATTATTTCCAACATACTTTTTCATGTGCGAAAACACTTGGCGACTACCAAGTGCTCTTTCACAGCTTTTGTATCCAAAAAATGCCTAATGGCTGTTAGGTATTTTCTTGCAAGGTTTTTATGCAAAAAATTGTCTAGCATGTGCTAGGTGTTTTCTCGTAGATTTTTTATGTGAAAAAATGCCTAGTAGGCACCATATGTTTTCTCTCACTTTCTTTTTCTAGAAATCTCTTGGTGATTACCAAGTGATTTCCCATTTTTTTTATTGAAAAATTACTTGGGAGCCACCAATCAATATCCTCTTTTTTTTTAAAAACGATAATCACTTAATGACTATCAAGTAATTTTTTGTTGTTCTTTTATGTGATAAAGTTTTTTTCTTGAACGGTTTGATTTTTTGAATACTTTTTCACAATTATTTTTTATGAGAAATTATCTAATGGCCCCCAAGCAATTGGCTTACTTCTCTTTTATGGGATTTTTTTTTTGGAATAGTTGCTAGGCAATTTCTCGCAAAAAAAAACTACGAAAAATTGCTTGGTGGTCGTCTAGCATTTTCTTGCAACTATTTTTTTGTGAGAAATCACCTTGTAGTTACTAGGTGTTTTTTCGCTTCGTTTTTATGCAAAATATTGCCTAATGCTTGTTAGTCATTTTCTCGCATGAGTGTTTGCAAAAAAATGTTTAGTAACCGCAAGGTGATTTCTTGTAGTTTTTTTTGTGAAAAATCACGTGGTGGCCACTAAGTGAATTCTCACTGCTTTTTTATGCAATAAATGTTTTTAGTTCAATGGTTTGATTTTTAAAATACTTATGAGCTTTGGCCTACCATTTCAATTTCACCTATTGATTTTGCGTTGAATTCAAATATGACTTGTTAGAATTAAACAATGTTTAATTAGACTTTGAACAATGGGTGCATATAATTGATAGGAATTCAAAATCAAAATGTTTTGTGGTTTTGTAGAATGTCTATACACCACAAAAATTGGTCAATTAGTTGATAGGATGTTCATTATGCCATGCAGATAAACATATTAAACTTTGAAAATTTAAAAATATGTACACCTATGGACTTAGGAATTCATTTCACACACAAGAATTCAATGATCTCTTTACTTGTCAAGTTTACATTGTTGGATTACAAAAGGACGAATTGTGACTTATGTGTTGGATCCCATGTCATGAAGGCCTATCTTGTTCATTTAGACATGGAAAGAGGCATAGAGATTAAGAGAGAGTGCGTGCGTGTGTGTGAATGATTTTCAGGGTGAAGATAGACATAAAAACTAAAGGAAAAGATAATAGTGCACAAAAAGAAATAATGTTTTTGTTGTTTGGATCTAGACATAGAGAAATATAATGTGCTTGTGTTTGGATCTTGACACATAACAAGTAAAATTTTCCTATGTTTGGATCTAAACATAGAAAGTGATTGTGTTTGGAATTAAACACTAGAGAATTTTTTTTGCAACTGTTTGGAAATGGGGACAAAAAAAATTATTTTTATTTTAAAACAATCACAAAAAAGGAAATTGACATAGAAGAACATTAAGAAATGCCTAACAAACACTAGACATTTTTTCGCACATAAAAATTATGAGTAGACACCTTATGGCCACTAGGCATTCTTATATAAAAAAGTTGTGAAAAAACACTTGGTGGCCACTAGGCGTGTTTTCCCCGAACAAAGCTACGAAAAAATGCTTGGCGGTCGCCTAAGCTTCATAGTGAAAGATATTAAAGATCTTTATGCAATGGTTGTCCTGGAGAAGTGGATCGAGTTCAAAGAGCTAATAGAATTGGAATAGGATGACATTACAAGAGATTCCTATGGAGGATTTTAGCACATTAGTGCAATGGTGGAAAGCTCTAGTGGAAAACGAGTTGCAAAGCAACCAAAGAAGGAGGCTACAGGTGCGGAAAAAAAGGAAAAATATTGGTGAAAATTGTTATGGGGAAAGAGGCTAAGGGCTTTGACCTTATTGAATGTCGAACAAAGGACGCAATGATTGGCGAGGAGTATGCCAAATTGTTTCCATTTGGTTTTGGCCCTGTGAAGGACATTAATCTACCTATCGACCGATTTAAAAGGTCTCCTTCAAAAATTGTATACCGCCCTTTGTTCAAAAAACATGTAAACAAAATCAAGATGCGAATTATTGTATACAACAAATTTAACACGAAGGTTGCAATTTTCACAATTCTAGAAGACCAAAAGAGGCCAAATTGCATTCTTCCATGTTGTCTTAGGAAGTGGGAGGACAATCACAATTTACAATTTTTGATTGTGAGTGGGCAGCACACGATTGTTATTGCAAAGGTTAATGTTATTTGAGTTACATTATAACATATTAAATTTTGCATCATGCATTTGATTATTGACATTGATTTTTTTTTATTTAAGAACTTGTGGAAGACCCCAACACCGCGCATGATGTTTTAAACAAGTTTAATATGTTCAAGACTATTGTCGTGTGGGAGTTGGATTTTGTAAAAATCATGAGGATGTCCAAAATTTTAAACAACAAGGATTGTAACCTATCCACAAAATTGTTGTGTTGTGAAAGCTTTACAAATGTTTGTCAAATTTGGCTTTCATATGATAGGCTAACACCAAATGTTGATGGCTTTTTATGTCACAACAAAAATTACAAGGTAAATTCTTTCCTTTCTCTGTATGGCATTTAAATGCTGGAGATTGATTTGGGAACTTTCTTGATTTTTTTCCCTATGTTACCATATAATAATTTGAAGAGACCTTAAAGCTTGTGTTTAACATCAAATCTATAAAGGAGTGCATGAGTATTTTGCTTCTTTTAGACCCGATTTTCCACATGTGGGAGACGGTTCATGTTGGATGGAAGAATTACAACATTTTGGATAAGAGTGGAGATGTTCCAACTCATCCTTTTGTACCAATTGAAAAATTAAAATTTGGTTGCCTTTCGAACATGAAGGGAAAGCAACTCAAGAAGCTAGCTTGAGGTCTTTTGGTGAAAACCATCACTATTTGTGATCATCTAGCCAAGGGGGGAAAGACTTGATTTAAAGTCAATACATGAGTTCACCAAACTTTTGAAGAAAAAGGCCATCATTCGAAATGAAATTATGATTCATTTTTTATTTCCAAATCCAACTACCAATAATCAAAAACCATATTTTAATGAAGCATGAGTGAGAAGAAGGGGAAGCACAAGCTTAACAAAATGTTGTTCTCAATTTTGAACTCCAAGCTCAATGAGGAGTTCTATGAAAAAAAAAAGATTGAATCCCTTTGACGAGGCACCACCTGCAAGTTTCAAAATTGAATTGAAAAGGTGGATTGAAAGCACTACTCTAAAAGGAATTGTAGTAAAGTTCATTTTTTTGGACACCATTACATGTATGACAGGGTCGATGACATGCGGAGCCTCTTGATGTTATTGACACAATTGAGTTGGTTTCATTTTTGCAAGACAATGTTGCCATCACTTTTGTTGTAGTTTCAACCATGCACATAATGAAAGAGGTTCCTATAGTGTGGAAAGACCTAGATTGGGAGTCCTTTCTAAACATTTTGCTCGATGCAAAGGTAACTCCAAAGGTTGTCGTTTACCTTTGTAATTGCAAGTCTTTCTGGTTCCTTTTCACAATGACTATGAAATCAACCTATATCATGAAGATGCGGTTTGAGTTCAGATAATACATAGTAGGAACAAGAGAGGCTCTAGTCTCAATCCCAAGTTTAATGAAAGAGCCTGTACTATACTATGTGTACCTTTTCATCGAAAGGGTTGGGAAGTTTGTGTAGGCCAATACTCTATGGAGTAAGAAACCCCATTTATCAAGAACATCATGTCTACTTTTGTAGAGGATCGCCAATTTTTCAAAAATGAGATGTGGTTGGAAGCCCTACAAGGATTTTGGAGCCTATCTTAAATAGTGACATGGTTTGCTTGAACATCTTCGGCAAAGGAGTTGTGACATATGTCTACTTGGTATGTCTATCTTTGTGTTTCAATTGTTGTTCATTTTTCATTTTGTGTATTTTGAAATCTATAAAATCATATTCTGTTGAAATGCTCCAAAAAAAATGTAAGGTTCTAAAGATCGTCCTTCATGATCTCAAGGGGAATCACTATTAGATCATTGCTTTTGTGTGTCTTTGAATGCTCTTTGGTGTAGCTATAAGAAATGTTGCAACTGGTGCGAATGATGATGTTTTTTGCATCACAAAAAATGTGCAAACAAGTGACCCCAATGTAAATGATGAGCTGGGCTTTGAAAGGAATAGAGTTGAAGATGATTTGTAAGCTTTGACTTTGAGTGAAATTTCTGCTCCTTCCACCACCAATTGATAGTAGCAGACCTTGTTACGTTTGGAGGAAGAAAAGATCTGTGAGGTTGTCCACAACTAGGAGTAAGGCTTAAAAAAAAAAAAATGAAGAAAAATGATTCCTTGTCAAAGACTTAGGACATTAAAGCGCAACCCAACAATTTGAATTTGCACGTTGATGAAGACTTATATGCATCTCTAAACTTTTCAGCTATTTGAACTTTAATAACATCATCAGTTGAGGTTGATGTGAAGGTCAAAGGTGATGGGCAAGAGGAAAAACGTATTGATGAGGCACTATGAAATATTGAACCAGTGGATACCCTAAACCCATTAAAAAATCAACGATAATTACAAAGATATTTACACATAGGGTAAATACATGTTAATTATGTATGTTCCATAATGTACATAATCTTATTGGAAAAATTCACAATGAACTTGATGTGTTCATGTACTACTTTCTTTATTGGAACATGTATTAATTATCAAAATTATTTCTCTTTACATGGAAGGTATTGAATTTTAAAAACAAATCCTTCTTCTTTCTGCTTGTGCATCATAATGTGGACCATGATTTTCTAGACTTTCTAGCCCTAGATTTTGTTTTATTTTATGTTCCTCAATTCCATTTAAATCATCAACCCATTACCAATTTTGCTCCTCTTGTAATTTGGTGGTCACTAATCTTACATTGTTCCTTTCTTACGCTTAGTGGCCATTAAACATCAATTGCTCCTTTCGCACGTTTAGCGGCCACCAGGTGTCGATTACTTCTTAGATACGCTTGGTGGCTGCCAAGCTTTTAGTGTTCCTTTCATACACCTTGCAACTGCAAGGCATCAATGATTGTTTTCCTCCTTTGTATTAACCTATGTCCGATTTTCAAATTGTCATTTCATGTTTTCAAACTTTAATGGTTTCGTTTAACTTTTCTTTGTTGCAATCTAAATGATCAAATTGATTTAATCAAATTGTGGAATGCGAAAACAAACAAAATCATAATGAATTATTTGTTATTGAGGTGTTTGGGTCAAAACATGTAATTATGAGCCAAAAAGGGCATCAAATGTTAGATTTAATCAATCAAAATCAAACATTTAATTTTTTATTACCACTTAAAACCATAGTAATCATGGAAAATTAGTCCTTTTACTTTCATATGAATTTCAAGAAACTTAGAGTAAAAATTCATTTGATCCAATTTTAAGTTTTGATTTAAATTTAGGACGTTTGAAAATGTACACCTACTGCATCTGATGGAATCAATTTTGCAAAGGACTATCAAAAGGACTCATATAATAAAATAATTTTGATTGAAAAAATATAGAAGATAAGAATATATTAGCCACACTCGAAAATCACTCATACTTTTAAAAATGTGGAATTCAAAAACTTTAAAAATTCAAAAAATGTTTCATAATTGATTTAAAATTTTAGAGTTCCAAGAGCCATTTACCACATATAAATGGGTTATAATATACATGATGTATGAAAAAAAATTATAGCTTAAAGTATAATAAAACTAAAGAATGTGAAATTTCAATTTTTGGTGATGACTTAAAATTTTGATCATTTTTCAAGATGAAACATTGAATATGTAAGGAATTTGTATACTTTTTAAAATTCGTATTTATTCAAATATGACTTTAAAAATGTGATGCATTTGGGAAAATTTAAATATTTTTTAGAAAAAGTTACAAAAAAATTCATTCAAAAATTCATTTGCATGTAAAAGTTTTTTTTGGGAAAAGGGACATACAATCCTTTTCCAAAATAATCCCTTTGGCTCCTAGTTATAGATTTTGACTTGTTTATCACTATTAAAGGTGCTCATGAGACTTCTAAGCCTCTTTGGGATTTTGGGGTTTTGATGGGTGACAATTATATTCGTGGAAAACTAATTTTGAAGAACATATGGGCTTGAATTATCGCATTTTGCCATTATTCGCTAAAATAGCCAATGGCCAGGTGAGTAGATATATCTTAACTATCGATCCCTTCTTCATACTCTAATTTTGAATATGTTTTGTGGAAATCACAATTTGTTTAATTTTAATTCATTTATTTTCTTCTTGTTGACGTTTTCAAGTTCTTATTATTTTTTGTGAAGATGTAAATCAGGTTTTTTTTCCTCCAAAAATGATTTTAGATTATGTACACTAGAAGAAAAACATGTATTTTCGACTATTCTTTGTGATTAAATTTTAGTCGCAAAAGACATTTTGTAACAAAAATCATTTTAGTTGCCTAAGACAAGTCGCATGTGATAAATTAGTCGTAAATGACAAAGGGTATTATATGAAAGAAAAAGTCAATAAATACATTTCATCGTTTGATTCCATTGTATACATATTGTCACATGCGACTAAAATGCAACTATTTTGGTCACAATTGAGGGCAAATCATGTGTTGCCACGTGTCTTAATATTTGATTATTTAACTAATAATAATAATTAAATATTATTATTTTGAAATAATCTAAGACATTTAATTCAAATATTTGGATGATCTTATATTATGACACGGGCCCAATGTAAATATGCCACATGGCATATAAATTTAATTTAATAAAAATATCAATATTAGGTTGGTACGTACCTAAGTAGGTACATAAATAGATGCCTACAATCTTTACCTACCTACCTACCTACTTAGGTAAAAAAGTAAGTAGGTAGGTTCTACCTTCCTAGGCTAAATACCTACTCATATAGGTAGGTATTTTGGTAGGTAGGTACATAGGCCAACCTAGATGGGTAGGTCAAATTAGGTACCTACCTAGCTAGATAGATAAGTAGGTTGGGGAGGTAAGTACTCTAGAATTGTGCATTATTTATGTCACAACCCTACTTTGAAAAAGTGTGAGGATGAAACTCACACTCCCAAAATGGGGACTTGGTAGTCCTTTGAGACTCTCAAAACTTCAGAATTCAATTGCAAGGGTTAAAACAATTTGCATCGGAGTGTTCTTTATATCATTGGAAAGCTATCAAAGTGTAGATGTCAAAATTGGGCTTACATGGGCCATTTGGACATCTGCAGCACACGTTATGGCAAAAAGAAGGGTTAGGAGTCAAATTGGCAATTTGACTTCCGACCTTAAAAGTCAGGAATCGACCCGACCTTTGTGTGTGCATGTGGAGTGCGACACATCGTTGAAAAGCTCTCGAAGAGAGCTAAAAGTTTGCTTCAGACCTCATCTCAATCGGAGGTTTAAGCAAAGAAATATGACCTTGCAAAGTTTCGATAATCCAAACCGAGACAGTTTCAGGACTCCTCCTTGGGAGTCCCGGGACAAAAAGTCATTCGGATGTGGGTGCTACGGAGAGGTGCAGAGAATACTATATGGGGGAAGGTGGTGGCTTCCCCCAAGTCCGGGCCGTGGTGAATCTTGTGAGTCCAGAGTTATTCGTTGTTTATCGTAGCACTTAAGGTGCTCCAGAAAGTGAACTAACCAACTTGTTGGTTGGTTTGATGCAGGTTCGAATAAGTAAGTAAAACTTGTCACTCTTCCTAGTCCCATCCTGGAACTTTAACACGCCCCTCTACCCCTTCTAGTGCTGAAAGCTGGAAGCGTGCCTCGAATTCTTCACAATTTCATTGTTTGAGTAACTTAGACCCATCTTAGGTCTAACTAGGAACTTGGGAACGCATCAATTTGTTTTTTTGTTTCAGGTTGAGCTTTTTGATTAGCTCATCCCATGTGCACAAATTTTTTAATGTGAAATTGGATGGCCACACCCCCCTTGTTTATATTGTGTTCAAAATAGGAATGAAGAACAAATAATATGGGATAAGTTTTGAAGTTACAACTTCCTTATAAACTAAATTGTAATTCCAAAACTTTATTCATGCCTCATTTTCTTAGTTTTTAGATTTTTAAATAATTCAAATACTAGATAATTAGATAATCATTTAATTAATAATGATTAAATCTACATATATTTAAATTATAAATTATACTCCAAAAATATTTAGTATTCATTATCAATTACTCAAATAAACAATACCTTTTTTATATTTAACAAACTAGCTATCTAATTACTCACAAGTTATTAATACATAATTCATATATAATTAAATAAATAAAACATTTAAAAATAATTTACTACTTTTAAAAATCTGATCGAATTATATATAATATAATTAATGTAAAATTCATTTAATGAGTATAATTTTAAAATTATAAGTAATGAATTTACAATTGATATTATAAAGTAAATTTTTGAATGAATTTTAAAATTTTATTATTCAACTAATTACATTATTTACTGTATAATTACATTTGTTGTTGTAAAATTCATTATAGGTCAAGTAATTTTTTTCTCTTGGTAATTATTAATTATAAATACAATAATTTGTTAAACATCACATTAATTTTCATATTACTATAAAATATTTATCATAGTTGATTAACCACAATTTTTTAAAAGATAATATTATTATATAATAATTTGTGAAATTAAAATCAGTAAAATAATTATTTTAACTACACTATAAATAATCCAAATTTTTAATTCAGGTTTGAAGTTATAAATTAAAAAGTGTGAAAAATTATGTTCAATTAGAAAATAATTCTGCACATACTAATTAATTCTTATATGAAGTAATTACAATGATTTTAAAGTAATGTCACATTAATTCAATTAATTAATTTCTTCTAATATAAGAATATAAATTATATAATATACAAATCTATCTTATAACAATAATTATTTAATGTCACTTAGATTCAATAAACATAATCATTTATAATTGTTTATATAAGTGATTTATTATGGATAACATTAGTAGGAAAAACCCTTGAAACTCAATCAATAATTTTTGGAATTAAAAGTAATTTAAGATTCCAAAATAGTAATTCTGAATTCAAACATCAATTTTTAGATCAAATAATTTTTTTGAAGTTAAATAACAAATTTCAGAATTGAAATGTCAATTTTTAGATTCAAATAATAATATTCAAAATTAAAACGTCCATTTTAAGACTCAATTAATAATTTTCTGAATTGAAATATTAATTTTGAGAATCCAAAATAATAATTTGGAATTCACAATTTTCAAGTCAAATAATTTCTTAAAATTTAAATGTAAAACTTCAAATTTCAAATATCAACTTTCAAGTTCAAATAAAAATATTTAAAATCAAGTTACCGATCTTTAGACTCAATAAAAAAATTTAAATTGAAATAATAAATTTTAGATTTGAAAATAATAATTTAGAATTTAAATATCAACTTTTAGTTCAAATAAGTTTTTTGAATTAAAAAAAAATCAGAATTGAAATATCAATTTTCATATTCAAATAAAAATATTCAAAATTGAAATGTCCATTTTTATAATCAATTACTAATTTTCAGATTTGAATAAAAAAATTCAAACTTCAAATATTAGTTTTGAAATTCATTATATGAACAATATACATATGTATGCATATTATAAATGTTTAATTTTAGTACATACATTAAAATACACCCTTATGTCATTGTAGAAAACCTTTAAGATGCAATTGATTTGGTGACTATTGCGACTAATGGGACATATCAACCTATTAATGGATGAAAATAAACGTAAAAGTTGATGCAACGAATAGGATGAAATTTCTAATAGTTGCATCATAGTTGTGAAAATGACCAAAATAGTTGAAAGTTGGTCTTGTAGTTGCAAATATTCCCAAATCTAGTCGCAAACGACTACAAGTTGCATGTAATTATAAATGGAGTGGTTACATTTTGGTTGATTTCTACTAGTGGTACCTTCTACTTTGGGTCTTCACCTCCAAGCTCACCTTTAGTTCGAAGTGCAAAGATCCCTTCCTATTGAGGTGAGTCATTTACATGTCATTTTTGACCTCAATGGGGTGCTAGTGGCGAAATGGGTTGTCAGGTCTCATATGCAAATGCCAACCAATTTGTTACTTGCACTTAGGCCTAGATTAAAGGATTTGTTAACAAGTTGTTTAGCTCAATTCAAAGTTTATATTTGGTCTACAGTTCAATGTTACAACATCGACAAATATTTGGATGAAATTAAAGAAAAAACACATATTTCTTAGGATCCTTCAAAAGTTCTTGGACAAAAGTCATGCTAAAAAAAAAATCATTTTCTCACCACTCATCCTGAAAAGCCCATTTTTCATAAAATCCTTGATGTTTTCTTCTCGAGATTTGTTGACATCCATGTTAGGGACATTTTGCTTGTAGATGATATGCCTTCTTATTTATATTTAATTATTCATGTAGTGCTATATTTTTCAAATCTTTTGAGGGTTCACATAACGATGGATATTACTTGTTCTTCATTGTTCTTCCTTACTTGGTCTCATTTCATTCATCCAAATTTTGTGTTTAGACTTATGTTAGACATAATCTTTTTGGGGCTATTAGAAACATAAGTCGTATCGATCCTTAGTATAATATATTATTCCAAGATTATAGTGATAGTTGTGAACCAACATATTGTACAAAAGCAAATTGAAAAGAAAATTGTAATATATTTACTATTGTTCTTATTATAACATTTTAAACTAGTTTTTTATTCAATTGTCGATTAAAATAATATGTATAAATTATAATTGAAATGAACAAAAATTTGTTGGGCATGTTTTTCTTTGGGGAATTTTCCCATTTAATGTAGTTCAATATTTTTCTTTTTGCTTATTGCTTGAAAAGTCTATGGTTTTTCTCTTTCTGTAGTTAAAAATTTGTATCCAATCATTATTGTCTTTCATTTTATTTCTATTAATTTCCTGGTGTCCACAAGATGTTTTTGTTGATGATTTTAGATGATTTTTTTGACTTATTAATCCTTTTATACAAAGACAAACCACATATGCTTTTTCGCTGACACATTTTGTTGTTCTTGTAGATGAAGGTTTTGAAATGTATTTCAATAATGAATTCATGTCTATGTTTGCAAATTGTTAAACCCAAAAAATTGTTAATTCTTAACGTTAATGGTGTGTTATGTTATTCCCCGCATTTTGTTATTTGACATGGGAATGCATGAATCTTTGGAAGAAATATTAAAAGGAGCAAAGTGGAAGTGAGAGTTGAAATGGAACATTTCAACTCTAGGGCGTTCAACTACTTTCACATTGCAATTTGGTCTTGTATGAAACTTGAGGATGTGTTAGAAGTTCTTCGCATGCTCATTCCTAAGAATTACTTACAACGGTTTGTTTTCATTTGGGGCCATGAACAATGCTCCAAAACATTTGATCAAATTTCCCCCAAGTCCCATTATTATTTGAAGGATTTGAAACGAATGTTTTATGGTTGTCATGGACTACCTTATGGGAAGGAGGATCAAACATTACTAATTGATGATGAACCCAACAAGGTGCTTCACAATCCTTTTTCTTGAATCATTTAATGGACAAATTTTGTCAAAAAACAAGGTACAATGGTTGGACCTCACATTACGTTTGTGGTCACTTTTGCTTGAATTGCCATTCACTAAGGTAATTCAAGTTCATTATGACTATATGGTCAAATATTCTAAGCCTTGTTTGAGTTCCTTTTTGAAAAATTATTATTGGTTTGTCCAATATATGGATAATGATAATGGCAATGTTCGCAATAAAAAGCCCCCTTTAGGTATCCAATCTAAATCATTTCATTTTGCAAGTCATTTTTTTTGTTGTAATTTTCCCCCCATTTTCTAGTATTGACTTTTGTTTGTAGTTGGTTTGGACCGTAGTTTGCAAATTGCACAACGTCGTTTGAAACTCTAAAAAGGAAAAATGATGTTAGCCACTCAATTTTTTATTTCAAGATGGTGTCAATGTTGTTGCATATTTGACCACGGACAAGAAGAAGCCTTTTAAATTTATGAGGATTTGACATTATCTTTCAATTTATCCTTGAAATTTAGAGTGTTTAGGCTTTTTAGGGATTTACAAATTAATAGTGGATGTTTTTCTATTAAAAACTCTTCAAGAAATAAATATTATTTGTTTTTTCAATGTGGTGGCCACTAGATTTAATTTGTATTTATAAATTTTCTTAATAAATTTTGTTTTACTTGTTAAAATTTTAATGTGATCTATGTAAACTTTCTTTTAAAGAGCTTGCCATGGTGTCTTTAAAGTTTTATTTGTAGACATTACATGTAAATTGTATTTTTTTGAACTTTTCCTTATGGTCTTGGTGGCCACAAGGTCATTTATAATTGAAAGTTTGAAATTTTTTGACATTGTAAAATTATTGTTTTGAATTTTTGAACTTTTGTAAAGTCTTAAATTAATTAAATATGTATTTAAATTAAAATAGTTTCAAATTTAGTTCTTTAAAAAAAAAGTTCTAATTCCAATTCCGATTCTAGTTTGGTTTCATGCAACCTAGGTTTTGAATCCATAGGTTGCAATCTAATTAACCATTGGTTCTAGTAAAATTTTTTTTTAAAAATTCTCAAAAATTGTGGTTCCATGTATGAGCACATTTTAATTTAAAAATTAATTAAAAACATTAAACCCAATTTTGATGGTTCTAACTCATCAAACCAAGTGCTTACCTGACACTAATCTACACTAATGTGGGCCAATTATTAAGAAAACACCCAATAATCAATTTGGTTGTGAGAAAGGTTATTAATAAGCTATTGAACAATTATTTAAAATTTAAAAAATTGGATACAAAAACTACGTACGTGGTAAGTAGCACCCAAATGATTAGCAAAAGCCTTATAAACCTAGTATTGAAATTTCAAATTTTAATATCCTACTTGGATTATTAGAATTTCATCTAGGAATGATATGAATCCTAAAATCTTAAATTTATTTATGGCAAACAAACAATAAAAATTGAAATTTCATTTTTTTGCAAACCCTATAACTTACCTAACCTACCAATATGACCAATGGTTCTCAAGGTGGGTATTAGTGATTTTTACCAAAACTATGGAACTTGGTTACCGAAGGTTGTTATTATTTTGACAATGAAATTGATGATTGGTGGATCATTGTTTTGGGAAATTTTGGAACCTTTGCGGTTCAAAAATTTAAAAGTAACCTACCCGGGTCAATTATGAAAAAATGTAATAACTAATCAACATTGGTGTGGATCAATGTTGGCTAGTTTTCATTAACCAAAGAAAGTACTCACCCAACATTAAGTTAGTCCAGACTAATGTTTGTATGGTATCACCCATTTGATACACAAGCCCGATCCTAGTATGTAGGTTTGTCCTAAAATGAAGTACCAAACTGCACATTGTACCAAAATATTTTTCAAACTCATAGTACCATTTTAGTATCAATAATTCAAGGTACCCAATTTCATGATGCAATGGTATAAGATTTAAACTTTAGTATAAATCCAATGTCTCATTAGGGTTGATTTTTTAAGGTTTCATCCACTCCATGTTGTGCATAATCAAGGCAGTTGGGGTTGAAATATGAAAACTAGATTGCAAGCATTGAAAAATAGAAAGAAACCGAAGACATGTTTGAAAGTTTAGTAAAAGAACAACCAATATCACTCATGAAGAGGTTCAAAATAAGAAAATGGGTATAATTGAAAAAAAATCTACTCCTTGGCAAATCACATTGCCCTTGTGTAAAATGCATCATTGACATAGGCAAAACCAATGGAAAGAATACAATGTCAAAAAAATTATCAAAATTTTTCTAGAATCATTATAAACTTCACTATTCTGCATCTTTAAAGTACCCGTCATCCTTAAGCTCATTTTCAAATTCATTTAATAGCTCCTCTTCAGCCTTGAAAAATTATGTCATTCCCCCAACAACAAGAGAGTAGTAGCCCATCCTCGCGTCACTCAACCAATTTTGAAAATCATAATTAGTTTGTCCAAGTTATGCACACCCAGTCGACACCGTCACAAACTACTCAATATTCTAGCAAAGTTAAATATGCATTCAATTTCAATGTGAAAGCTTGGGATACCCAAAAATTGATGGGCAAGAATTACAACATTAGGAAACTATTTTGCATGGTCTTTCCACCATTGCAAAGGTGATTTTACATTATTATCATCCGCCTATATGCAATGGTACAAAGACAACTCATATTTCACCAAAGAAATATTACCTTCCTTTATAGAAGTTGCAACTCCCCACAAGGAATCATCATTGATGGGTGCTAAAGGAGGAGGGCCTTCCACATGCCCTAGGTCAAATGTTTGGAAACCACCACCAAGAGTGGCAACAAAACATGTTGGTCATATTTTTCCACATATGTTGTAGTTTTATTTTGGCTTACGTATTCCATGATGCGTTACAACCCCTCAAACCTTGGATCAAGTTGAAGAGCGCACATATTGTGTGTAGCAATAACGTTAAAGGTTGTAACAAAGCCAAAAAAGTCCCAACACGTTAATCACTTCAAGCACCATTTTGCTGTATAAAATTTCCAACTTTGTGTCAAAATCTCCACACATCAATGGAGGGTTTAATGTAACATTAATTCGATAGTCTTTGTGCATCCTAATAAAAATGGAAAATGTTGCAAACATAACATCTAAAAGTAACCAAAACCCTTTGGCATGGTCCACCACACGGCCCTAGGAGGGACACTACTATAAAAAATTAGAAAATACGTGAGTAAAAATATAAGGTGCAATATATTGGTTGTGAGGTAAAAATTATAAGTTAATTACTTTAAAATAGGGTGATATATATTTTGAAAACCATATTATAATAAATATAAGGTATGTGTAAATCTATAATATTAAAAAAAATTATTAAAAATAGCATGTGCATTATAAAATAAAGGTATATGTTATTAGTAGGTTCAACCATTATGAAATAATGTTGATTAATTGTCTTTTGATTGTATATGATGCTTATAGGGTCAATAAATTAATTGAGGCAAAACTGGGTTTAGGACATTTAAATGAGCATGGAGAAAAACATTTAAAAATTTAAGTTTGACATTTCTAACAATTAAGGTTTTAAACTTTAGGGTTATAAGGAGGTAGCGGTAATGTCTTCTTGCAAAAAAACCTTTTTTCTTTTCTTTGAAGGTTCAAACGCATGTTTGTACATTTTTTTTCCTTCAATTGGGGGCCATGTTGTCATGGTGTTATTAAATTGGTTTAGTAAATCACGTGGTAATCTTAAATTTAAGTATGATGTAGTTGATGTTAATTGGGTGGATGTAGATTCTATTATATCTATTGTCGATATGAACTATGAGAAGGAAGAATACATCTATTGGTTAGATTATATTGATGCGAATTCTCTAGATGAATTTGTGATTAATAAAATTTTGTAAACTATAATTTTTTTCATTTTAATTACATTCCATGCTTTCATCTTTGCTTTGACCTCCAAAATTTTCTAGTTTCAAACTATAAATCTAAAAATCTAAAGTAGTGCAAGGCATTGAAATTGGATTTTAGAAAAAATTATAAACAAATATAGGGTGGTTAAAATATGTGCATATTAGAACATTAGATAATAATAGGGTGGGGGAAAATATAAATCAAAAATCTAATAACCCCCCCCCCCCCCCCCCCCCCCCCCCCCCCACCCCCCCCAAAAAAATATTTACTTTTTATCCAATATTTTTTTTTTTTTTTTACTTTTTGTTTTTTTTATATATATTCTTTATTCT
>Ga0116227_10004374_pt1 | contig 30693 bp, 14 predicted proteins | sample S1TSphgellanicum_FD_89693 | JGI IMG/M metagenome (GOLD analysis project Ga0116227, IMG submission 89693) | Host-associated microbial communities from peat moss isolated from Minnesota, USA - S1T2_Fb - Sphagnum magellanicum MG | ecosystem: Host-associated > Plants > Peat moss > Unclassified... | reverse complement strand
TTTTTTTTTTTGGATGTTTTTCTTTTTTGGGTCGCCTAAAGGTTTCCAAGGTGATTTTGCTAAAAAAATTTTAAAAACCATTCCAAATTTGGGGGTTTAAAAAAAAAAAAAAAAAAAAACTGAAGGTATCTTGTGCCTTAGCTTTGATTATTGATGATAATCATAGTCAAGGAATCGATGATAACATAATGTTATCACTACACCTAATAATACTTCATGTTTATTTGGACTAATTGGAGTCATCATTTTGGGGCTATTCCTGTTTCCTTTTCTACAATGCTCACTTATGTGTACCTCAACTGTAAAATCTTGATATTAACTTGCAAAGATATCTATTTATGATTGTCACAATTATATAGGTCAATTATACAGACAAAACCTCATTCTCTATTCACATTGGGAAAGGGTTGTTGGAATATGGCAATCCATGACTTCTTCTTCTACTACTACTTAAATTTGAAAAATCATTAACATGTTCCACATTCAATGGAACTTCCATTTAAAAACTAACAAAAGAAGTCATCATCTTTTGTCACTCCAACGTCTTGTCTACCATTCTTTGGGAGTTTGGATACTGATGATGTGTGTTTGCCATTGTTGAGCATTAAATCCCCAACATCTTTCTCATCCATCATAGTCCAATCGGACTGGTTCACACCCCCCCCCCCCCATGTCTAAAATTCAATTCATACTTATGGCACACCATCCTAGTGACAAAATGATACTTTGGGTGTGCTAAGCATGGTGGCTTCTTCTTTTTGTTGTTTTGGCAATGAAGTCAAATCTTGTTTCTTTTCTCAGTTGGGAAAAGACAAAAGTCTTTACTAAACATGATCTAGAAGAATACCCAAATTAAAGAAGATCCCTCCCTACTAATGAAATTCACACCCAAGGGAAAACCCCAGTGTGAAAAATCCCAGGAAGTTGGTCATTTTCTATTAGGGGATAAAAAAACATCCATCAGGTTTCAAGTACCAACTTTCCAAAGAAAACATCAAGTCTTAAATATGACCTAAATTAACATGATCTCTGCAATTGTGTCAGCTTTGCCAACTATGAAACAAAATGTGAAACACATTCTCACCCTATACCTACAAGGCCCTGTACCCACAATAGCATTAAAACTATACAATAGAAATAGAAATACAATCCAAGGCTAGACTTCTAGGTTGTTCTTCACTTAATGAGGCCTTATTAAATTAATTAATTAATTAAATCACAAAAATCCAATAATAGAACAATGGTATAAACCATAAAAGGGGAGACAAAAAGGGAAGGCCAAAGAAAGGCCAAAAGACGTGGAGCTTGTAGGAATGAAAAAAAAAGGAGAGCTAGTCCCTCTTGTGGTAGGAAGCTATCTCACCCATGGCCCTTCAAATGTTGCCTACATGCAAATCATGAAATCTAATAGTAATGGAAGGTTTAGAACAAACATCACCTGCCAATGCAATCTTCCTCTTTATAATAGGAGCTAAAGCACACTAAAGAACAATACTAACATGTTGCCTAAAAAATAGAATTAAAGAAAACAAAGATAAATGACCTCCTAATTGTCAATCGTGGAAAAGACAAGCACACTCCCTAATGAAACAATCCATATCATGCTCGGGTGCACTATGCACCTCCATGGCCATTGGAATAAAATAGTGCCCCTCATGAAGCCTTCTATACTTGCAAATCTTAGCAATGGTACTAAGTTCCACAACTGCACCTACTGGTCAACTAATGACATTCAAAGCCACTGTTTCCCACGTTGGGTCACTTACCACCACATCAACAACAAAGACCTAATCCTTTCAAATCATGTAAACATTAACTTGTAATGAAATTCCTAATGTAAGGGCATACCACCGCTTTCTCCATACAACATGTCCACTCTTTTGAATGAAAACATACATGACGTCTTGGATGGTGTCATGTCTAGCTATCCGCTAACCTCCAAACAAGCAACAAGCTACATGCGTGCCAGATGTGTCCAAATTGTATCCACACTCAAACATGAGAAGACTAGATGCTAAAAGTTGAATCAAATCAAGACAAAAACGTAACATTAAGGTGAAAGTAAAATGTGCAATGCGAAACAAATGGATAGATGGCCTAGCAACCAACCATAGCCTTGCCCCCTTACTCAAAGAAAAACGAATGGAGGCTCTAAATGCTAGGGAAATGGAATCATCCTCCAAGATAGACCTAAAAGATGTGTCATGATGGATGTCCATCAAAGATGCCTGTAGACTTGGGGCACCAATAATTGTTATACTCTAAAAAAAAGGGTGCATCTCCTTTGTTGCAAGAGGAAGGTTATCTCACACTTCACGTAAACATGATTGAAACAAGTGTGGGCCCCCCTCAATCTAAAAAACATACTCATCCAAAATGGGTCTATAAAAAATATGAAACTTATAACACAAATATGGAGTCACCAAAGCCTAATTCCCTAGAAAAACCAATGGGGCATAATCCTCCATAAAAAGAAAGTTTATACCACTAAAGGATGTCAATAATCGAGCTTGACGCCTCACTAATGGGCCTTTAAAAAACTCCACAATCCTAAACCCATAATGTCCCTACATACCTGCATAACTCTCTTATTGAAACCCGCCAAAAAAAACAAGAAGGAATAAAAAAAAGGTACTATCCATGTGAGATAAGAAGGTCAATAAGCTACACATAAGGACAAACTGCTTAAAGCAACTTGGGTGTTTCTTAGGAGAAAAAAATCATTGAAAAATGCCAAAAGAGATGGTCTCACAGCCTCCAGGGGTCGATATTCCAAACTAATGGGGGGATAAAGGCTTTTGAATAGCCCCTAAAGCTATAAGACAATGGAACAATTAATAAGTCAAAGAAATACCTCACCTACGGCAATAGGACAAAGACCACTAATGTCCTTTACCATTGTCAACTATCTGTTAGCACCCAACATTAGGGCCACCAACCTAAGGATATCCCACAAGTAACAACAACAAGAGCTTAGAATAATTCCGAAAACCTTGAAGATGAGTCCTCTAATATGAATCATTTCAATAGATGTTCATATACCATCCTAGAACACCCATCCCGAAGACAAATGGGGAGCAGTGGCTAAGGCTTGGGCGGCCAAATAGAATCCTATCTAGGACAAAAGTGTGCCCAGTTTAATATTCAAAAATAGGTCGAGGAACAAGGTTTAAAGGAAGGGGTGTAACGATGCAAGGCAACAATGGTGTCTTCTAAAAAAATAGCCAGTGTCATGGGTTAAAGAGCTTTGGCAACACAACTATACTCATCAGTTCTCCCTAAATTTGAACATCGATGAAAACGAGTGGTCAAATAATCTTCCCATTAGTGGTGATAATAGGGTGCACATGAAGACTCCTTTTGAAAAAAAAACTAGTTACATGCCATAAACCTCTTGAGGTGAACTGAATCCTCTCGTTGACCTAAATGACTTCCTTGAATATAGCACAAACACCAATGGGGCAACATGAGGAAAAGAAACCACAGTAACTCATCTATAAGGTCTTGAACAATTCAGTCAAAAGGTAAGCAAAAAGCTTGCCTAACCTTGTCTTAGATGGTTCGAAACATCCTATGAAACAAATGTGGGCATGTGAAACAAGACTCAAACAACCCCAAAATGGAATTAAAATAAACTTAAAACCAACCCCAATAAATAAAAGGAATAGAACTAAGGAGAAGCACTAGAAGGGGGGGCACCTGCAAAGATAAAACAACCTAATTAGCCTAGGAAACGAGGTTAGCAAAAGGGTGAACACTCTTGACATGCTTCAAAAAACCGTTTAAAGTGCAAAGGCCAAAACAATGAGGATAAGTGGTATCTTGAACCGATAGGAGATGCAAAGAAAAAGCCATCCAAAAAAGAAAAAAAAGGAAAAGAAAAAAAAAGACAAAACAAATCCAAACCCAAAAAATAAAGGATGAAGACTTTCCTGAAAAAAAGGAATTTCCTATTGTTACAAAAGCTTGCCAACAATGGCAAGCCTAGTCGTTGTAAGAGTGCAACAACAAAAGTTATCTGAAAGAAAAATTGCAAAAGTTCCAAGGGTTGTAAAAAGGTTGCTCGGAAGGCCTGCCACACAACCACAATTACTTCTCCATTGCCGAAAACAAGAATTCTAATTCTCTTGTGACCTAAGAACTATTCTACTACTCCTCCTCCCAAAGTTCCTTCTCCTTACTAGTGCACATCGTGGCCAAATACTAAAATTCAACAACGCCATGGCAATTGTTATTACTGCCCAACATCCATCATTATCGCCTTCAAACCTCAGCAAATATTACATCTCATATATACCTTAATAAACCAAAATTGAACTACATAGCTCAACTTCCTAGGAACTTGTGTTATTGTTGTTCTTGTTGCAACGAAAAAATCCTTGCCCAAGGTGAATGCAGATTGCATTGATCATTGGTAGTTTTTTACAGAAGACATGGGTTCTTTTTTCACTTTATTCTTTGTTTTTTTTAATCAATTGTTACCTCATATTTTTAGAATGTATTTAGTTTCTAGTTTCTAGTTTGTGCCCACCAAATCAACATGGGTTGAAATGGGTCAAACCCCATGGGTCAACCTCCCACTACCCAAAGCAAGATCAATGACTAGCCTACACATTGCCTAATGACCTAGTATTTTGTATTTGATGGGTTGGCTATAATGTGTATTGCATGTAATAATTATAATTGTAAATTGAACCAATAACCAATTGCAAGCTAGGCATTAATTGTATCCATTTGAACAAGTAAATTGTGATCTCACTTTTTTTTACTATAAGGTTCTCATCCCAAATGAACATTTGGGATGTTATTTATGATTCTTTTGCTTACAACTGAATGTGTTAATGGACCAAAAGGGCTTTAAGATGGATGTAGGATTTTAAAGGTGTGAGAGTTGCATAAGGATTGGAATGGTAAAAGAAGTGTCGAAGGATGAATGATTACAAAAGGTTAACAATTGGATGAATGGTTATAGGGGTAACATACTAATGATGTAATCACCTTTGTACATGCTACAAGTGTGAATACCTTTAGGTTGGATCCCACATAATTCAAATCTTGTCCCAAATGTTTGTAATATTATATGTAAAATACTCATTCCAAAATTTGAAGTCCATACACTTTACACTTTTTATTGAGCATATTTTGAGCTTTTCAATTACGCCATGTGCTTGCATAAATTTATAAAAACATTTACATGATCTTATGTATATATTTTTTCACAACATAAGGTTGTGCAAATGTACATTATGATGCATTACTTTCATTTTTATTAAATTAACAACAATCTTCAATGACATTGGGAGGTGCAATACATTCATTTTCTTACAAACTTGATGTTTCATGGGAGAATGAATGAATGAACATTATACACAACACCATTTACATATGCATAATGTATTTCTTCTTTCTTTTTCTTTCTCTCCATGGGATTCAAGTTCGACAAATAATAAAGGAAAAAAAGGAAAGGAAATGATTATCACATATGAAAAAAGAAGAAAGAAATGGGATTCAAGAACATAACCACTGCCCCCTCAAACTTGAACCAACATCATGACCATGTACATTTAAAGGCTTAGATTTCATGAAACTCTTAAACACCCATGACTATCTATTTCACCTAAGTCATCTCCTAGTTTAAATCCATTCCACATACAAATTTGTGAACATAAAATGTATAATTATGTTCAGTTTTTTTTCCATCCATTTTGGTGATGCGTAGGTCACATCCATTTGTCAACATTTGATTATTTGGTTATAGGTGACAACATGTATCATTCTTGGGTTGCCATGTGTTTGATGGATATTTTTTCATTTTTTAACCTCTTTGAACAATTCAAAAGCTACAAGTGCACCTTTTGATTCTATTCACTTTGTCTTTGGACCCAAAAGACAAAGTATCACTATTGAATAAAATGAGGACCTCTAATACACTAAATGTTTAATCACCAACCTACTTACCTTGCCCATTTATAACATAACAAACTGTGCAAAAATAAAACTATTTCATTTTTAAAAAAAAGTCAATGTGTGCATGGAATAATATTTACATCACATAACTACCCAATCACAACAACATCCTTGAGCATGAAATATTATAATAGGAGTCATAAGTTGGGTTCATCCACAATTGGGGTACCAAAAGGGAATGTTTAACTAAAAAGGATTGCAAAGGACAACTTTTGATTTTTATTTATCTTACATTATTATAATTGGGTCCAAATGACATATAACAAGCCAATGTGTTTAGTTTGCATTTAGGACTATTGTCCTTTTTTAGGTCTTTTTTTACCAAAAAACATATTTTCCTAAAGAAGAATTTTCAAATGAAATGCTTTGAAATTTTTTATATATTGTATTTATAGTTTCCCCAATATGTCATATGTTTTTTTACAATCAAATTTGGAGAAATACAAATTTTTGAAAGTGCATAGATTTTGCTAGATTTTGTGTTTCATCTTGAAAATTTGTCATAATTTCAAATCATACCAAAACATGTTAACACTTTCAAGTTTAATTTTTTATATTATAATCTATGATGTTTTTCTAAAAAACATATATATTACATCACATTTACATGTCAAAAAGGACTCATGAAATTTTTTTAAACCTTAATTTTTGATAAACACAAAATTGAAAAAAAATGAAAAAATGAATGTTTCTTAGATGTGTGTAACAGTACCCTATTACTATAAAGAAAAATTGAGGATGAAATAAATTTTATTATGAAAATTAAAAGGCCTTTCATGAAAGTAGCATCATTGAATGAAGTTGGTAAACATCATTTATTCAAACCAAACTTTGATATTGGAATTTTTTTTATTCATTTCAGATTTTTCAATACCCATATTATTCAATAAACACAACTTTCCATGATTCACATGCCATTAAAGTGGCATTGCATAGACAAATGTAACAAGAATTGCAAAAAATTTGATGTTTTAACATCAATTTTGGCTTGTTTGAACTCATCTACACCCAATTATAGTGGATTGTTTTATGTCGATAGATAAAATGATGTCTTTTTAAATTAATTAAAACATTTTTAAAAAAATTGGATACTATGTAAATATCATTTTGAGTCATGTAAACTAAATAATCAAATATCTAAATTGCACTTTTTTTAAAGGAATAAAAAAGAATGCATAAAGTCATACAATTGATTTCGAACTTTTTGTACAACATGCCCCCTTCTATGAAAGTACATGTTCATTGGATGAATTTGATGAAAATCCAAATCATACAAAAATTTCAAAGTCTTGAAATTTTGAAAAACAAGGTTGCCAAGCAAAGGACTCATTTTTTAACCATTTGATAAAAAAATATGTTCAATGGGTTTCAAATGTTTAGCTTTAGATGCAAATCACATCTGCAAAAAATAATTTGCCAAAAAACATGTTTAGTTGTCCATTGAAACTCATTTTGAAATTTACTAAGATTTTCTGTGTTTTTGAAATTTAAAAAAAATATTCATGTACACAATTATGTATGAATGTGAAAAATCACCATTAACACATAAATTATCTTATATTTGACTATTCATTTTTTCTCACTTAAATTTGTTTTATGTAGCATTATTTGTAGAAAATAACTCTAAGAAGTCCTTAAATCCTTTTTTTCCTTTTTTGGTACCCCAACCGTGAATGAACCCAGCAATGTTGAGTGAATATAATTTAATTTTGTTGATAACCACCAAATTTGGTTTCCTCACAAAAAAACTACATGTTCCAAATATTTGAATGAATGAGTAAAAAATTGGTGGTTTCATATGCAATTAGTTGATCTCTTCCCACCTGCCCCCCCCCCACCCAATACAAAAATGTGATCATCTATTAGAAGCAATTAAATGATTGTTTTGGAACTCTGATTATGGAATCTAAGGATTGCCCTAGTAACCGATGCTATGGTTGGGTGCAATTTCTGAACCCACCCAACACTATTATAAAAAAGGCTTATTGGAATCACAATTTTAGAATGTTCATTAGATGGACACCAAATGTTTTCTGAAAAAAATTGTCATATTTTCAACCCAAAAATGGAAACTTCTGTTCTTCTAGTGTAAATTCAACTAATGTTTCTATTTTCAACCATTTTCAACCATTTTCTAATTTATAGAGGGAACAAGCGGCAGTACTTTGTCACTTGTAATCTCACGAGTGTAATAAGATCAGTACTTCCTAGTCTGATACCAAGCATGCTGATCCAATTAGCAATTTAGTCACAGTCAGTGCTCTTGTGGAGGAGATGGGTTGTAAACTACTTGTATGTACATAGTAACTGAGCAGCTGAAGATGGAGTCAACTTAATACAGGGAACAAGCTGCAGTCAGCCATTTATTTTCCATGGACAAGTAGAGTAAGTTAAGAGAGGTCTGTGTAAGAGAGGTCTGTTTGTTTGTCTTGGTTCTGCACAGTTGTTTCATGGTCAGGTCCAAAGAAGTCTCTGACGAGAGTCCCTTTAATACTACTTCCTACCTACCTCTTTCTTTCTTTCTTTCTTTCTTTCTTAATTGTTTGTTGCAGGTCTGCATTCCAGCTGGGTGCTATCATAAGCTTTGTAGAAAAACTTGTAGGTAACAGCCAAAATAGTATGGCTGCTAGCAATTGAAATCTGCTGGATTCTCACTTATGGTTTGTTTCCCTATTAATAATAGAGCCATCCTATTTGTTTAGTCCTATTAATTATAGTTATAGAGTGCATTCATTTCCTAAAGTATTATTTATTTATTTATATTTATTATTTTAAAAAACAATTGGGGTTGCAATCAGCCACTTTGATTGACCCATCACAAAAATACATTTCCCAAACATTCAATATCCTGAATATTAGAAGAAGTTGGCACTCGCAAAATAGAATTTGAAAAAGGTCCTTCTCCATTGGCCCAACTTAATGGGTCATGGAGAGTTCAACTTCTGGGCAAAGCTTCTGGGATAAAGTGTGATGGTGGTGGTGGTGGTGGTATCGGGAACATCTTGGTGAACACGCTGGGAACTTGGGAACAGGTTCTTAGTTTGTTCCCCCAACATGTTCCCAAGTTCTCAGTGTGTTCCCCAACTTGTTCCCAATACCACCACCATCACACTTTATCATGCAAGTATTACAATGAAGTTCCTGAGAAGCTGGATTGGAATTTGGATTGTGCTGCTTTTTCTCTTCTGAGGATACACACACAACACACATAACAACTATGATAATTTATTATACGATAGGTACATACTTACTACATACCTCTGTGGGTTATTTTTGTACCCCCTCATGGGGTCATGGGACAGAGGAATAGGACAAGGCAATTCTCTGACTATGAGTAATTGTCACATTCAGGATCCATGTATGACATTCTCCATTTAGAAACAATGCAATCCACACACTTGCATGAAGTGCAGTTCCTTAGGGGGTATTTAGCATGTTGTTATTACACTCTGCATGCTCTCTCTCTCTCTCTCTCTCTCTCTCTCTTTCCTGCTTCACATGTTCCTTTGGAATTATTCCAAACTCCCAAAGTGACTGACAGTTTCTAAGTTGTGGGGGGAGGGGTGTATCCACTGCTTGCTGAGATTGGCTTTGCTTTTGGTTTTTTGGCACTTGCCTTGTGTTAAATCCTGGATTCTTTTCTGAGTTTTTGTAAAACCTGTGTAACTTTATCAGGAAGAAACAAGAAAACAAGGGAAGCAGAATGGACAAAACTCAAAAGCAGGTGCTAAAGGGTAAACAAAAATGCAAACTACCATAGCACCTTTACCATTCCAGCATCTTCTTGGACAATTTTATTTTTTCACTTTGGTAAAAAAAAAAATTTAATTTCATGAAATTCCTACAATTGAGGTGGGAGAAAAAAAAATTGCACTACTTAAGCACACCACACCACACCACCAAGCTTTAGGGTATGTAGTCAATAGTAATGCCAAACAATTTTTTAGAATTTTTAGCATTACGAGCTACCAATTTTGAGAAAAATCAGCATTTATTGAAAATAATTTAATTATTGCCAAAATGGTAAAGGTACTACGGTTTTCTATCTAGCCTAAGCACACATTGAGGACATAATTATTCATATACCTACTCTTACAAACATGTCAAATGTGGAGATGGGCAAGGGGTTGATGACTCGTGGGAGCTGGGACATGACCAACACTAGCATCATGACACAACTTAACATGGAAGTGGTTTTCATGATTTGTAGTGTAACTAAAATTTGTTGTTTAAATACAATTGTTATGATTGAAAGTTGCTAACTTTCTAAGCCTTTCATTTTCTCATATATTGTTGGCATAAGCTTTTCAAAAGCCATGAACATGCTTGTGTAAACAAACAAAAGCTTTCAATATTAATGGCATGTATTGGTTTCCTAAGTGTCAATCTTTGTAGTTGCTTTCCTTTATTTGGGGCCCCTATAAAGTTGGGAATCTGGATGTTGAAGTGGTTCAAGGTATAAGGTCAATGCATGTAGGATTTGGAATGACAATGTTTATTAAGGTGTCGACCTTGCCTTTGGATATGCCTAACCATTATGTTGACACGTCAATAAAAGGTTGGTTGTGCAAATGAAAGAAACATGTGAAGTTATTCATGTACCACTTGGAAATTAACTTCTCAAGCAATCAATGCAACAACATCTTGCGTTACATCATGGGTCCATGTATGTTCATTATCATGTGCACATTCCAACAAGTGGATTCCTGGTGGGTCAATGGGATTTGTACACGAGCCATGAAGAAGGCTTGGCACTAATGGATGGGGAAACATTAACCAAATTAAAAGTGCATTAGAAACATTTGTGGGTGGTAGATGAAACATGAATGACTAGTCAAGTTGTGACCCATGCACTTGCTCCTAGGCTCAAACATGAAAGGAGATGAGCTCAATAAACTTTAGATGTCTCTTTAGAAAGAATGTTAAAAAAGGCATGTTAGTTGTCAGGTTCCAAGATGGAGTCTTATAAATGTTGAAATTGATTAGCCACAAGTTGTTTGAAAGGGTTAAGGCATGTTCAAATTGAGTTGGGCAAAAGGTCACAAAACTACCAATAAATGTTGTTGGAAAGGGAGATCACCATTGTCTATATAGGCCAAGGTCTTGAAAAGGAGATGATTTGGTTTTGGAATGACATGATTATAATGGATTGGGGTATGACAATAACTAAAATGATGTCATGTTAATATAATAAAAAAATCCAAGAATAGATTAGATACGAAATAGATGTTCTTTGAGTCCTTTTAAATAACCTAAGTCCTTGTCTTAATTGCAATTTTCAATTTAAATGAATTAGAAAGAATGTTTTAACAATGCACTTGATTTCAATTTTCTTTCATGGATAAGTCATGCATACATCTATGTTTGGAAATCTTCATATAATGCATTTGATGAAATAATATGCGATACAAGAATTTTGAAAGCTACAAAATCCATTCTAAAAGCGCTACAAGGAAAATGATTTTTTTTTTGCCATTTGGTTGATTTTTTATATTCATTAGGCTTAGAATTTATGGCCCCAAGTGTTGGCAACATGTGCAAGAAATTTTCATGCAAGAAAACATGTTAAGTTGTTTATAAAAATGTATATACTCATTTTTAACATTTCTAGTTTTTTACCAAAATATTTATGCATAATTACATATGCATATGAAAAAATCACCATCACCATGCAAATCATCATAATTTGAATCATTCATTATTTTTCACTTAAATTTATTCCATGTAGATTCTATGTTTGGAAGATAGTAAAAACAAATTCAAATTTGAATTTTGTGTCCAAAAAAGGTATCCTAACCATGAATATGCCTAATTGATTTTAAATTTGAATTTATTAATAATAGGGGGTCTTTTAAACTTTCGTTTTTGGGCTAATAGTTAATATTTGTGTAAGTTATTATAAAAGAAAGTAAAAAATCCTTTCAAATATTATGTAAATGTAAACAAAACACCCATATTTGTGTTTTGAAGTAAATTTGATGTTCAATGGGTTTTTTGGGAGGTTTTTAGATTTGGAATAAGTGGCATATAAACATAGATAACATTTTGCATATGGCTAAAAATTGAGTTTTTATGCCAAATGTTTGGAAACTTTTGATTTCAAAATTTTATGAAATAGTATTTTGTCACAAAATCCCTATTTTTTAAGAAATAATTTTCCAAATTTTGAGGAAATTTTATTTTGGAAAAACATTCACCACATTTCCACACAATTTTTAGTTTTGGCAAGTTTTGGTCAATTGTTTTCCAATTTGGAATTTTTTTAATAAATGTCTTCACAATGAATGTAAATTTCTTTTTAGATGATGGCCAATTATGCCACATTAAAAAATTGGAAAAGAAATGATGGTTAAGTCCAAATGTTTTACTAAAACCAAGTTTTGGCAAACATGGATGTTAATTGGCTCCATTTATTTTTTATTGTGTTTTTGTTTGATTGATATTTCAATGAAACTCAACAACAACAACAACAAATTTGGTTAATAGTAAGGATTAATATTTACAAAAAGAAGTTCAATTACATGATTATATAATAAATATCCTCAATAAATCTTGGTGATGGACTGTAAGAAAATTGTCAAGTTGTCACTTCAATTTGCAATTATAAAATAATCGCAACCAACATTTACAACTAAAATTACATAGTTGCATAAGTGAAATTGCACCTAACATTTAATCAGAAATCATGACTCAACATGATGTCACCAAATGGACCATGAATGATGTATACAATCAACATATACATGTTCATCCTTTGACCATATGTGTAACATTTGCAAATAGGTTTGTTTTCGCAACCATTTTTACAACTATCAAATATTCACACATTATTTGTCATGTGTTTTAAATTAGGGAAATTTAAAAATAATGATTTTATCTATTGAAAAAATCGATGCCATTGAATTCCATAAACTTATGATGGTGCCATTTGGTGATACTAAAATCCACCACATGGCATTATGAGGAATTTTGGGTGAAAAGTATTTTACTATTCAAACATTGAACTCAACCATCCATTATGAACATTCATTTAAAATAGTCCTATATTGTGACATGTCACATAATCAAAATCTACTAAATGGCATATTAATAATATTTTAGAAAAAATAATTCAAATGAATATTTATTTCAATAAATAAATAGGTAGGTACATAGGCCAATGTACCAGGCAGAAAGGTAAGAATAGGTAGGTAGGACATACCTACCTACTTATCTATTTACATAAGTAGGTAATTTAGACTTATGTATCTACCTACTTACCTACCTACATAAATAGGTAGGAAGGTAGATGAACACATAAATATCCATGTAAATATTGTTCACAATGCTAAAACATGGCATTTATGACTATAAAAGTATAGTCGTATGTGCCATTTATGATTAGAGTTGACTACATGACTGCTTAGTCCAAATGACCATGTCGTAAATCCCTTAATCGCATTAATTGTAGCCACATTAACGACTACAATTCACCATGACTATAGTCGCAAAGGACATAATTCTAAATCTAGTGAAACACATGACAACCTCACAAAGTGCTATTTGTCGTAAATTTTTTTTAAACTTGAAAAAAAATCTTTCTAATCGAATATTGCCACATGTTAGTTTCTTGACCTAAGGGACCTAGCCTAAGGAACTTAGGAAACCTAGCCTACAAAGCCTACCCTAGGCACTAAAAACATTCACAAGCTAGGCATGCCACCAAAAATCTAAATGTTTAGGTGTTTAAATGTCAAGGTTTGTAAGTGGAAAGATTTGAACTCCCCACCTCCACTTTGGGGAACAAGTCTTTAACCATACCATCATGTCATTATTTACTTATAGTGAAATTTATTTACCATTAATCTATAAACAATAATGTTTTAAACTCAAGTTGACCTAATTCACCCTAGGCTGACCTAGGTTGACCTAAGCTAATTTAGGCCTAACCTTTGCTAACATAGGTTAACCTAGACTAACTTAAGCATTCTTAACCTACATTTAGGTTAAGAATGCTTAAGTAAGCCTATTTATTACAAACTAACATAGACTTAAACTAAGGTAAAGCAGGTTAAACTTAACTAAATTAGGCTAAACTTGGATAAATTCGACTAAATTATATTATTGAGGATGAACTTTGATAAATTTCGATTAAACTAAAATATTGAAAATAAACTTGTCAAAACTTGACAAAACATGGCAAAACATGGCTATTTAGGTTAAACTTGGAAAAACTTGGTTAAACATGGCTATTTGGGTTGAATTTGGTTACATTTGGCAAAACTTAGCAAAATTTGACAAAACTAAAATAATTTAAGCTAAACTAAGATATTGAGGCAAAACTTGGCGAAACATGGCTATTTAGATTAAATTTAACTAAACTTGGCAAACCTTAGCAAAATTTAACAAAACTTGACAAAACTAAAATAATTTAAACTAAACTAGGATATTAAAGAAAAACTTGGCAAAACTTGGTTAAACATGACTATTTAAGATAAACTTGACAAAATTTGGCTAGGTAATTTAGGTTAAATTCGGCTAAACTTGGCAAAACTTGGCTATTCATGTTAAATTCAACTAAACTTGGCAAAACTTAGTTATTAAGTTAAATTTGGCAAAACTTGGCTATTTAGGTTAAATTTGATTACACTTGGCAAAACTTAGCAAAACTTGGTTGTTTAAGTTAAACTTGGTTAAACTTGAATAATTTAGACTAATTTAGGGTATTAAGGCAAACCTGAGCCAACTTTAAATAAACTAGGCTAAAACAGGTTATTATAGCAAAACTTGGCGGAACATGGCAAAACATGGCTATTTAGGTTAAACTTGGCTAAACTTGGCAAAAATTAATTATTTAGGTTAAACTTGGTTAAACCTGGAAAATTTTGGCTATTTAAATTCAATTTGGCTAAACTTGGCAAAATTTGGTTATCCAAATTAAACTTGGATAAATTTGACAAAATTTGGCTAAACATGGCTATTTAGATTAATTTGGCTAAACTAGGCAAAACTTGGTTAAACATGGTTATTTAGGTTAAATTTGGCTAAACATGGCTCTTTAGGTTAAACTTGGCAAAACTTGGCAAAACATGGCTAAAATGGGCAAAACTTGATAAAAAAATTTGGCTAAACATGGTTATTTATGTTAAACTTGGTAGGATTTAACAAAAATTGGCAAAACTTAAGTAAATTAGGCTAAACTAAGGTATTGAGGCAAATTTAACAAAAATTAACAAAACTTGGTTAAACATGGTTATTTAGATTAAACTTAATTAGATTTGGCAAAACTTTGATGAATTAGGTTAAACTAAGGTATTCGTGGCTAAACATGATTAAACATGGCTACTTAGGATAAATTTGGCTAGACTTCGCAAAACTTAAATAAATTTGGCTAAACTTTGCAAAACTTAAATAAATTATGTTAAATCAAAGTATTGAAGTTAAATTTGGTTAAACATGGTTATGTAGTTTTAAATTAACTAGACTTGGCAAAACTTGGAGAAATTAAATTAAATTAGGATATTGAGGCTATATTTGGCTAAACACAACTATTTTAAAATTAAACTTGCGTGAACTTGTCAAAACTTAAATAAGTTGGGCTAAAATAAGGTATTGATGTTAAACTTGGTTAAATTTAATTAAACATGGCTAAACAAAAGTTAATTTTGGTTAATTTGGTTTTTTTTTAAACAGCTAAAATTGATTAAACCAAGCTAAATTAAATTACTTTTATTTTTCTAGGTTAAAATTAGAATATTTTAAATAAAATAAATTATTTTAAATTATGTTAAATTGGGTTACATTAAGCTAATTTAGACTAAAATTATTTATTTATGCTAAATGCAATTAAAATAAATTAAATTGTGTTAAAGTAGGTCAATCTAGGTTATGGTAGATTAAACTAAACTATTTAAGCATTTGTTTGTCCATTTCAAACTAAATTGAGTTTGGTTATACTATTTCAAATTTAAATATTGTTTCAATATGAATACACTAGTTGTGTAGTCATATTCTTAGTCATAATTACTTTTAGTTCTAATTATAGTCTTATGTATAATCTTGTAGTCATAATTTTGACCAAAGTCATTAAAATGGTAACAATTAAAGACCACATATGATTACATGATTATGTTTGGACATTAGTCACAAGATGTCCTAGTCATAAAAACCACATTTTGGTCCTGTGGTTATTTTTTTATGTTTTGCTTTTAAGGTTTAACTTTTATAAGTTCATCCCAAATGGCACATTTTTTTAATGTGAAAACATAAAAGAAGGCACATTTTTACATTATTAGTTTACAAATTGAGATTGGAGGACAAAACATGTGGGTTAAATTTTTTAGTTGCACTTTAATCACAAATTGAGTTGTAATCAGAAAAAGATTTTCCCATATTTTTTTGTGTTTTCTTTAATAAATTTAATTACATAACTAAATAGATAAATATGAAATTAATCACTAGCAATTAGTTAACTAGTTAATTAATTAATTACCTACTTATAAAGTTCAAACCTACTTATAATTGCCTATTATTTTTTAATTATTTAATTCTAGAAGAAGAATTCATTTTTATTTCTTACATTTTACTTAATCAATCAATTAATTCATAGTAATAATTCATCAACAATACATAATTATTTTATGAAATTTTTCTTTAATATATAACTCAACAATATTCATTTTTTTTTAAAAATTGACAAATGTAATTAATTGGTTATTATTTTAGTTATAAATTTAATCAGTTATTTATTAATAATAACTTTAATTTTTTTTCACACATAACCTTTTAACTTTTACTTCCCAAATAAATAAATAAATTAGTAATCGATTGACTATTTATTTAAAGTATATAATCAATATTGAATATTTGATCTTAACTACTAAATTATGAACTTATTAACTTATTTAAAAAATAATTATTTTAAATTAAGCATTGATGTTAAATAAATAATTTAATTCATGAAAATTAATTAATTAATATTTAATACCTAACTAACTATTAGTTTGTTTAATATTTATCAACCATAATTCTTCAATGATCTTTTCATGCAATTCTAGTAGTTTAATTGATCAAGCTAAAATGTAATGGCAATGCAATGGTGATGGAGTTGGTTTAGGCTAACTAAAGGTGAGCAAGGCTAGTCAAACTATTTGGAGGTGTGAAGACATATTTTCATTAAAATCATCTACCTCATGTTCCTCCAAAATGAGCATCTTCTTTGAGGTTTCCTAAACAACATCAATAACCTTTTCCATGTGTGTCTTATTTTGCAACATGTTTGCATTTTAACTTGCAAGTTATAAAAAAACATAATTCTCACAACAATCACACCAAACTTTGAATCAAAGTTCATAATCGTCTTAATGATGACTCAACTTATGAATCGTTAGAAGGTGACATTTGTCGTCCTTTATTTCAAGTTCCCTACAATGCAAATACTTTCGAAAATTTCAATGTTCTAAGCATTAATTAACAAAATTATTTCAAAGCAAATGCATTTCTTTAACAAAAGGCATATGTTTATGAGCAAGGCAACTTTGAATGAATTTCAATCACTTTCCATTGTACCTTTTTATATGTTATTATATTATGTCATGTACAACTATGATAGCAAGATAAAGGAAAAGACCCCTATTAGGATTTTGTGGCCAAGGGAAAAAACATTGGATTAATCCAAAGTTATGTAATGTCAATTCAAGAAATATATAATTAAATAGTAGTGTTATTAAAAAAATTAAGGAAAAATAGTTTTATAAAGGTGCAAACTTTATCATTTTTAGTGTAAAAATAGATGAAAAATATGAATTAATTTTTAGTTGATTTTCAAAAACATCTAGAACAATTTTAAAATAAAGATAAAGTTTAGGGGAGACATTCTTCTTTGAATCTACAAAATAGGTGACTAAAAATATAAGGTTTCATATATTGATTGTTGGGTGAAAATAATAATTTAATTAGTTCTATAATAGGGTTATGTTTATTCTCAAATCCAAAATATAATTAATATAGGATATATGTCAATCCATAGTATTAGAAAAATAGAGTAATATATAATTTGTATCAAAACATTTATGTATCAGTTATCAATAGGTTCGATTGGTATATGAAGAACTTTTAACTTAGGAGCTTTGCTATTGTTTTCCAATTTTTTCTTTAATCATGCATCTTTCAATTATTATCAATAGAAGTTTTGTTTGATTATTCATTATTCCCTTGGAAATCAATTTATTCAACCTTGTTTTAAAATGAAATGCTAGCTTAGATTTTTTACCTCTATCATTTCATCCCTAATTCATAAATTTTAGATATGGTATATGTTTACTTTACCAAACAATCAATTATGAAGCTTGTATATCTTTGTGAACTATTTCACAAAGTTAGTAAGATAATAACATTGTGTCACAAAGAATTAAATCAATAACATCAACATGATGTGAAAATTTTAAAACACCATAATTAATCTACCAAGCCCATCATATCTAATGGGTTAAGAGTTATCATTATATTTTATCAGGTCATGCAAAATGTAAACATATTATATTGCGAGATCATAGGAATTGTTGTTAAGTTAGGTTTTTTGTTATATGTTTAGTGTTCCATTTGTATCTTAGGAACAAACTTCAATCAAGCATTAAACTTGCATTGGCCAATATTAATATCTCAAATTACAAATTGTTAGAACAATTTTCTAAACATTCCTATAGCAAATTAAACAAACCATTGAAATGCATTAAGGACATAACTATTTTTGTGCATGTTTTACTCATTGTCTAAGTGATCATCCACCTTTGAAAGAGAAATCTTGAATTTTTTTCTAGTTCCAAGATTATTAAAACTAAAATTCTATATGAATATAAGGTATTAAAATTGAAGGCAAAAAAAATTATAATTAAATATAAGGTGGCTAAAATATGTGGACATTAAAAAAAATGTGATAATAGGGTGAAGGAAAACAAAATTCCTTCACCTAATACCCACCTTCCCCAAATCCTTGTTTGATGTAGATAATTAAAACATTTATCATTTAGTGTCCCCCTTGGTGGTAAAGTTCAATGAATATTTAAATTTTATTATCATTTTTAGTATATAAATTATGATAATTTTATTTTTTTATTTATGATCATTTTTAATGTGAAAGGTCATGTTTAGCTTCATTTTGAAATGGAAAATTTATTGGCACATGGGAAAAAATGCTAAGAATAGTGGTAAAGAAGATGAAACCTTTGAAAAGGTATTTAAAAAATAGTTGTAAATTAAAGGTAAAGGCAATGTTAAAGGTATTTTGCCTTTTTAAAACCATGTAAGTTAGTAAAAGAGGGAAGGAACTAGTAGTTATGCATAGAATATTCATTTATAAGGTGCACAAGATAAGGTCATAATTTCAACAATGGCTAAAACCATATATTTCACATTATTTTAGAGCAAACTTTTCTTGAATTCCTTGAATAGTGTTGTGATGATATCTAATTTGCAGGGTTAGAATTGGGGGTCCAAGTTTAGGTTTTTGTGATTTGGACTCAAATTTACACTCTTTTGTTAAAACCAACACAAGCATTGGATTGTGGATCAAATTAGTATTTTGCTAGATCTAAAACAAAAACAAAAACCATGAAAAAATATTCGTGAACACAAGGTCAAGATCTTTAGATAGGAAGTTTTTTTAAAAATTAAATTGATAAGTTGATTGAAAAATTTATAATTAATTATTAGTTATTAATTGGTTGTTTAACTTCTCTCTCTCTCTCTCTCTCCATATATATATATGCATGTTTTAATTTGTTGTGAAACTTTGTATCCATACAATTTCTAGCATTGGGGATTATGTAGTCTATATATGGAACTAATTTTAGTTTTTGAACTAGACTCACTATTAGGTTCTTAAATTTGAAAAAATGTGTTAGAATTGGAACCAAAGGAATACACATCAAAATAATTAGGCTCAAACCCCACTATGAGAATCTCCAAATAAATCTTACAATGTCAAATCCAAGACTAGAGGTTGTATTTAAAAAACTCCTAAAAAACTTCACAATAATGCTACAAACCCACCAACTTTACCACATTGCAAATCTTTCATCTTTCCTTTAACCAAAAATCTCTAAGTTATACCCACTTTACACAATAGATAATGTTGCCTTGCCTACATATACACATTTGCATCACCTTCAATCATGAATCTACAAGTATCAAAGCCTTGGAATTATTAAAATACCTCAAATTTTCATTCATTATGCTAGTACCTTGGTAACTTGGACACATGTTTGGCAAATAATTTATTATGTTTATTGAAACTTATTTTGAACAAGTGTAAGGTGCAAGCAATTAATGGAAGTAGGTTGAATGGATAAATTATAAGGAGAAATAGGTGGAGTCACATTGAAAAGACAATAGTTAAGTTGAAGTTAAAAATAGGATGCAAATAGTTTTAAGTGAAAATATAATAAATGGTTTAACATTTAGGTGTGCGTCACAAGTTGCATCCAATTAAAATCCATGCAAATGCATAGAAACACATTGTGGGAAGTTTTTTTGAGTGGGTCCAAGGTGTGGAGGTAGATTGAATGGATCCAAGGTTTAAGGAGGAATAGGTGGAATGAAGTTGAAAAAAAGGATAATTAAGCTTAGCTAAAGATAACAATAAAATCATTATTAAAAAAGGAAACATTAATAAAAGGTTTACAATTTAGGTTTAGCCATATGTCTCCAAAATGTTGTTTTTTTTTTTTTTTTGGTCTTAACTTTCCTAACATTCCTTTAAGAGTCACCTAACATTACGAGTACAAGCTTAACATCCCAACATAATTCTTGTTTTTTGTCATTGTGTTTCCAATAAATTTTATCCTAGCTCTTGTGACATATCATTTGGCATTTCCATTGACATTATTGGCATTTGTTCAACTCTTGTAATGGCATCCCAATGTTGTCCTTATGTTAATGTCTTGATGCTACATGACACCATTTTAATGCCCTTTTCATATTAATCTTTTGTTGTTTCAACATGGACTTTATGCCATTTTGGCTTTCTATTGGAGTCCAATGTGGTCTTGGAACTATGTGTGAATAAGTATATGTGAAAGCACACTACAATGACCCTTTTTTGACACTTTTGGGATTAATATTATAGTACATATAGTATAATTGTTTCAAAAGTATGGTACATTTAATTTTGGGCATCATTTTTGGTTTTTGGGTCCTACAATTATTATTTTTACAAAAATAATGTTATGTAATATTATTTTTAAAACAATAATAAATTTCATTATTTATAATACTCCATGGGTATATTTATAATATACATTAGTATAATAAAACCACTATCTTGTTTTGATTGCACTAATTTTGAAGGTTCATTAATCATCAAGATAATCAATTTTAATGAAATTAAAAATATGGACCATCTAGTTATGATTGTCATCTTCCATGTGAATGTGATTAATTGTCAAATTTTCAATCTATCACACATTTATCACATTTTTTGAAATAAAAAATTTCAAATTAATCACATGGTATCCAAACATGGTTCAAACTATGTGAAATGACATGGTTCAATATAACTTCAACTTTCATAAAGATTGAAAATCATTTAAATAATTTTTGGAATATATTTGTGTCTTTGGGTACACATGTACATTACATTTGTTTCCACAAATAATACTCCAGTTTTGCACTTTATAAAATGAAATGAAATATATATATTTTAATATCTTGCCTAGGTTATATCATAATATGCAAAAATATTGTGAAATACTTTTAAAAGTTTGAGGTGGGATACATTCAAACATGCATATCCTTAGAAAGTAGTATAATGTAACACCCCCAGGGGGGTCACTATAGTGTGCTTTCACCCATACTGTTATTATTATTATTGGCCCTTGCATTGTCCAAATGCTCTAGCATCATCCCACTTTTGTTTCAATGTCATTTCAACATTCTAGCATGGTTTTAATGATGTCATAATGGTTCAAGGTGGATCTAATGTTGTTTTGATGTTATTGCATCATTTTATTGCCATCTTGACATTGTGGTGTCATTGTGGTGTTCTTCCAATGTCTTTTTGGCATTCTTGCATCTTATGGACATTTTGGTCATTTGGTTCAAAGCCATTTTGTTAGCATCTTGTTGTTTTAATATCATTCAAATTGGATTGTTTTGGTGTTCAAATATCATTAAAGCAACATCCCAATGGGTGAAAGCATGGTAAAGTAGACAATTTTTTATCCTTGTCACCAAAAAAATAAATAGCCATAAATAAGTTTTAATGTATTGAAAGTAGAAATGTTTTGTTATTTAATGATCAACATGAGGATAATCTTTAATTTTATCATAATGGTGTTGATTAATCACATATTTACTATGCATTCAAGTAGTTTTAGTTTTTTGGTTATCCAAACTTATACAAATAGGTGAAAGTAAATGAATTATTGAATATTTTCCATTTTCAATAGGATGTAACTCTAAAATGTACTTGTAAGTTCTCAACATTTAATTATTATAATAAAATACATCAAACTTCTACTGAAAAAATAGGTTTAAACTCAATTTGACTAGTCATTTTCAAACATACTTGTTATCTATTTTTATTGTATCAATTTTTTTCAAATTTTGTAATCACCTCATTATAAACTCAAAGAAAAACACCATGTTTTTATTACGTTATTTTAAACTATTTTCAATTTACTTTCTTCTACTTGTGTCAAAAATTGGACCATTTTTTGATTACTTTGGAAATAACTACTTTTTTAATATATTTTACCATGCTTTCACCCCAAGATAGTTTTAGTGTTCCATTTTGGTGTCATCTTGGCATGGTTTAGGCATTCCAATGTTGTTTTGATATCTTTGTAATGTTATTCTCATCTTTGTCAACATGTTTTCAATGTTTGTCTTAAGACATCAAATGTTTTGTTTAAACTTTTTGTTAACATTACAAACATTCTATTAATTTTTATGGTATCATCATTTAATGTCATTTTGGTGTTATTTCAACCTTTTGGCATTGTTGTGACATTGTTTTAATGTGGTCCCAACTCATATGGGTGTCTTGGTGTCAGGTTGGTGTTACCTTCATGCCGATTCAAGTTAATTCAATGTTGCACCATGGTTTTATAACAAACCTAAAAAAAAACCTTTGTTTGATTAGTTTTTGTGTCTTCGAATTTTGACTAACGTTGGTCAATTTTCACTTTTCAAGAAAACCTTCAATCTTAGTTCCAATTTTTTTTCGAAATTTGAAAGAACATATAGTTCTAGTTCAAGCACTTTAAAAATTTTGATAGAACTTGTAGATTGGTTTTGGACCAATTCTTCACATGTTAAGACCCCTTAATTCCAAGTTTAAAAAAAAAACACGCTTAAGTAGGTCTATTTCCAAATTGATTTGGCATCTTCAATGTTTTGTGAACCTCATCAACACATGCCAAATCATGTTAGTGTTTATGAGACCAAATGTTACATGAGACAATTTGCTTTTGGGACCTTTAAACCTTTTTTTGACATGGTCGAAAAGTCATTTTTGCACAATCCACATTTGAATATTGTATTAACATCTTCTTATCATTATCTTTTGGAACAAATCACAATTTGTCACATCATCTTGACAAGCACTCCCAATGTTTTTAAATATTCAAAAAGTAGTCACCCAATGTGGCACAAAACTTAATTCTTATTATGTTATTTGCACTTGAATTTCATGGCTTGTTAAAAAGCCAATTTCACCATTTTAGTAGACTTTTTCTTTTTATTACTTGAATGATGGAAATCAGAGCTCTTGGAATATACTTGTTGCCATGCTAGAATGTGGTGACTTTTGCAAGTGTTTCCAACTACATCACAAGTTGTCGAAATATTGCTAAACGTGAATTAAATAACCTTTACCTTGCACATAGATTTCCTCCGCTTCATTCCCAATAAAATACTTGGTGGTCTTGATGCCTTTTTTAGCCACCTACCACCATTCCCACATGAAGTGGTTTGAAGATTGATGCCAATTCTTCAATGCTGACACCTTTTATTCCTTTCTTTAGTGATGGACTTGGTTGTGTGGAAAAAATTACAAACCATTTCTTTCACCAATGATATGTCTTCTATTGTCCATAGATTTTTTGAAAATATGTTAGTTTGGTCTTTCCAACCCATTATGCTTCCTCCATTGCCCACATAGCTTTGTGCACACAACTATTGAATTTGACCTCATTTAGGTCCTTTGGTGAAATCAATTATGTAAATCCTTGTTCTTTTTATGTTTGGAATTGTGCAGAATGAATTCCACACAATTCAACATGTTGTGATCCTTAAAGTCTAATTTTTTTTCTTTACTTAATAGATGCACAAATTTGTTTGTATCATACTTTTGTTGTTGATGTTGTAGTTTGCAAATCATTGTAGACATGTATTTGTGCTTAAAGTTGTAGGTTAGCTTGGAGCTTTGCTATTTGTAGCCTTGTCATTGCAGCTAACTTCATCTTGAATGAATAGAAAGGCCTGTTTTGCAACCAATAGGAGATTACATAAATCTTGCGTTGGCCACTATCATCAAGGTTTGGAAAGGGTTTAGTTGAAGAACATACATTTTCAATTTTGTGAATGTGCTCTCTTGCTTTAGGGTTGATAGTTGTCAAAAGTGTTATGCCTGAAGTGTTAAAATACACACGTTTCTAGCAAATGGTGTGTATGTTTTTAGTGTACTAGTGTGTCACAATCAAAAGATGCCTTGTGATTGCTATTTGTCCATGTTGGATGTTGGATGGGCGATGCAAGAAACAAGAGATGTATAGTCAAGAGAAATAAAGAAGAGCTGAGGAAAGGAAAGCAAGAAGATTTGATTGGCAAGAAGCAATAATCATGTGGTATGGCAGTTGATGTGACAACACTCTTTTTCTTTTTATTGCCAATTTATCAGTATAGGTCTAGTATATAGTGTGCCATGGTAAGAGGGTATTTGGCATGGTAAAAGAATGTAGAAGGATGAATGGAATGGGCCCAAAAGCTACATGTTCTGTTTGTGAGGCACACGTAGGCTGGAGAAGCAATGTGAATAGAAGTAGAAATCTTGACAATATCTTGCAATGTAAAAGCAAGGGCACCTACACTTGAAAAGTACAGATTCTGCTGGTTTTGAATTAGGTGTACTTGCTAGACCTTGGATATGGTGAAAGTGTTTTGTAGTTGCTGAGAGAATAGTCCATGAGATTTGAAGTACGAATATGGTCTTGATATAGAGGAGAGAAGAAATTCTGTAGAGAGTGTTGGGGGATGATAAGATGCATATTCTACTGCCTGAGTATGCCAAGAATAAGAGACTCACAATGTTCAACTGAGAGTGTTGAAAACTGTTCAGCTAAAATGGCTAGCAACATAAGTGGTCAGAACCTGGTGAACAGAAATGCTATTCTCTTTGCTGTAGTGTCCAGGGAGCATGGAGCTTCTCAAAGTTTCATATCCAGGAGACTTGGTAATAACAAATACTCATCAGAGAAGGCCATTGTGAGGAGGATCCATGTAGATCAAACTGGTGAAAATATTTGGGGTGGGTTGCCACTCTCCTATTAATTTACTGCCGTGCTTCCCCATTGTCAATTCTTCCATAATCTGTGATTTTGAATTGGGTGGAGTCTGATGCTCAGTTATCATAGTTATTCATTCTTGACTCATTTACTTAGATCTTGATTCTTGATACCTATTCAGATGACGATGATAATGTCCTAGAAAGCTTTTTGACATTCTGTTCTAGACTTTCTCAATGCTAAGCTATTCCCATCAAACTGCCCACTGTGAATTGTGATTCTTCAATAAATCTGTGACTTCACAAGCAGATCCCCTCCATGAGCTGAAGTCAGGTTGCTTGATCCTACAAACCAGACATGTCTCTGGACAAGAAACTGAATTTCATATTCTTGCTTTCCAGTGTAAGTAAGCTGAATGAGGTCTTGACAAAGGGATAATAAGCACATTTATTGCCATGACCAGATGAACTACACCTAGAATCTGCACAACATTTCAGCACTGGATACAGCAGTCAATCAATGATCCCACACAAACCACATATCCATTGCAGAACAATGCAAGTATATGGGCAGGTCCAGTGTGTATCCAGAGAAGTAACTAACAACAATGGCATCAGAGCAAAAACAAATGTGGCTTACAGTTATGTGAAGAAAGACTCATGGCAGTGTCATGGTCTCACAACTGTGGACATCCTTAGTAGTGGAATGAGCAGATTGGGCAATTTCAATTGGTGAACTGGAACATTATGTGTTCATGTTGAGTTTTCGTTTATTTTTGAACACAAGATTTTTGAGGCCTAATTTAGACCTATTGTGCAAATGAGTTTCAGTTTGTCCAACTGGTACCAGATTTTTCAGATAGATTGAGGGATGCATAGCTCAACTTCACACCATACAGAGCCTGAAATTCATCCAAATTATAGTTTTTGTTATATTTTCAAATAGATGGACAGATGCATCCCTCAGTTTCACATTACGTAAAGCCTGAACTTCATCCAGATTATAGTTTACAGGCCATTATACAGCAACTGGTGGAGCTGCTCTTAGAGTCTGTTTAAATCCTTGACAGTTGCCATTCTTCCTGAAAAAAAGAAGAATGATGTTACCTTCAGAGGATGAAGAAAAGTCAGGTTACCAGTGAACGATTTCGTGTTGATTCCATGACTTCATATGACATCTACACTAGATAGACCATGCTCTCTTTACACCAAGCGCACATGCAGTATCCCTGGATTTGTTCAAGAAAACCAGTGATCAAGTCCTGAACCTCATTCAAGATATTGAAACCAAATCCTGTGCTACGAAGATCGGCAAAAATTCACAATAACAGGGTCAGCACCCCCGCAAAGCCCAAATCAACCTGAATGTTAAAACTTTGAATTCCAGATCCCATCTCAATGTTTGTGGTACTTCAGGGCTGCCATAGTAGGAGGTTTACCCTCCCATACAGAAAATATGTCCCCCTGTGGTTGAAGCATCCATGAGTCCAGTTAGCCTAAACTTCTCTTCAGCAGCCCATGGTATCGTTTAGCTCTTCTTTCCCTCAACAGCACATAGCATGCAACCTCAGAAACCAGTTGAGAGGTTTTCTTGAAAACTGCTGTCAGTGCAGATCCTCTCATGACAGAGAAAAGCAGATCTCCACTCATGAGCGGATCTCCACTGACAGCCTGAGCTCACCAATAATATGGTCTCTGCATCAGGGTAGAGATAAGAGAGGGAGATAGGCAGGAAGAGAGGAATTGAAGGCAAAAGCCTTCCCAGAAACATATTGCAAGTGTGTCAAGGAGATGTGCTTCAGCTAGAAGGGACAGCAACCTTATGGGTTGAAGCTTTAGATGATCCCTGTTGACTATTATTGCTGAGCAGAAAAAGAGGAACAGTAGAAAGAAATCAAGGAACAAGAGTAGAAGATGCAAACCTGCAACAAGAACAGATGGCATGTGCAATGAAGGAAAAGAGCCAATTGTGACTAACCATCACCTTCCTCAAAGACTGTCATCCCTTTTGAGTAAAAGCCTCATGCCAAATCTTTTACCAACTGGTGACAGGAAAACAAAATTCATGTAACTTTCACTTTGCCAGCACTTGCAACTGTACATTCTGACCTAATAGAATAAAACATAGAACTATGAACTTGTCCTGGTCTGCTTATGTGAAGTCACTGTCAAGTGTGAAGGTTGCAATTGCAAGAGCAGCAAAGTATACTTGAGTAAAGCAGTACAAGAAACAAATGTGCCCTTTCTAGGATTGACCCAGAAATAAGTAATTTGGAGTCTGATATGGGAAATTGCTGACCCTGACACCTATGACCAAATGGTTATCTATGGAAGAACATGAAGACGAAATGCTTGCAATGTGTATATTCTGAAAGGGATGTTAGTGGAGTGGATAGGAGACACCACCCATGCCTTGGCTTCAAACTACTGTAGCTCAATTTCCAGTATTATCCTTGGTGTGAACACAAGCAACAAGGTTCATTAACAAAGAGTGGAACTTTTCAATGTTGGGGCACAATATTGGAAGAGAAAAGCACCTTGAAATATTCTATTATTGGCACAATTTATAAGAAAGCCAATTGCTGTTGCGTTTAATTTTAGGTTACCACAATGCACCTGGGGTTAGGTCAGAGGTGAGAGAGTAAGGAGATGAGGTGCAGCATGTAAGCTATCAAGCATCCCAACAAAGCTCTTGCAGCTACCTGCTGCAGAAATTCCTCCACTGCATCAGAAGATCTCCTGCAGTAAAGGTTCCATATGCCTTCATAGCATGCCAAGCTCTCTAATCTGCTACCAAAATCCATGACAATCAGGACTCTCTAAAGAATAAAATCCATTAAAACTGAGACACAATATCAACTTTCAGTTGTGGAGCTCCCCAATACCAAAAGCACCACACAGGAATGGTCATGTAGTTGGACTATTTAGTTGGGAATGTAGACATCTTTTGCTTGAAACACCTATCACATTGGATGAGATATTCTCACGGGAGCACAAAGCCAGAAAAACTGGATATGAAGCTTCAATCTCATCACCATGTTCAAGAAGCAAAACTGTCTGAATTTTCTGACTCAGTTGTTCATTCTGCTCTTCCCCCTATGTGGCGAGTGCTGCTAATCACATATTGGGCTTTTGTAAAATTTTCCAATCCCTGCGTCAAGGCTAGAAACACCATAAAAGGAAAAGAATACCTGGGGAGGTGTATGCCCCAGAAACTCTCTAAGAGGCCAAACATCACCAAAAAGGGTGCTCTGGCAGAAGCTCAAAAACTATTTGATTTAGAACTTGCACCCATGTCATTGTGCATCCCCCCTCCTCATTAGGTATTCCCTGAGACAATTTTATTGCCTAAATTGAGAGGCAGGTTGCCAGTTGAGTTCACAGAGAAACATAGTATCCTGTTAGCTCAATACAAGATAATTTGTCAAATCTTGATTGCTCAACTCAACACACAGATGTGTATTCTTTGTTCTTCCTACAGACCCCATCTAATGGCAGGTTCAGATTTTTGTTTACACCACAAGCAGAGCTTCCATGGGAACTAACAGCTCCTAGACATTTTCCGGCTCCCATCAAAGCTAAATGATTGGTCACAAGCCATGGTCTGTGCCACCAGACACCTCAAAATTGACTCTAGACATAACAAAAAATGGAAATGAAGAGAACACTGCTGGTTGATATCTTACAAGGCATCCCCCGAGATATCCTTAGGGATGTCAATGGCCTCTGACCTATACGACGTCTTCACATCCCAACGCTTCTCCTTGGGACCAAATAACCGGTGGTCATCAGAGTGGTTCTTGAAGAGATACTGTATATTTCCACGGTTCTCAAATAATCAAAAGAACTGACCTTGATCTATACTGATGGTTCTCAAAAGATCGAAAGAACTGATGAATGATGAATGATCACGGTTCGGAAAATTTTAGGAAACCTGCCGAACAACGTTTCTCTAATTTTACTGCTTCTTTACTTACTGGTTGCCCTACTACCTTGGCAGCTTTGACACTAATTATATTATTTTCAGAAATTTTGAAATTACTTTTAATAAAAGTTTTTTTTTGAAGGAAATAAGTATTGAGCTTCTCTTTCTCAAAATGAAAATATCAAAATTAATTAATTATTCAATAGATATATGTCAAAGCTGAAAAATAAATTTCTAATTAATAAATAATTTGACAGACAGGTATTTCATGAAAATTTCCAGTTATTTAAGGCTGTTTGAAAACTTCAAAAAAAAACAAAAAAAACAGAGCTGAAGGTTCTTTGATTTCTAAAATTTGAAAGAACTGGAGATTATTGAAATTTTCAAATATACCTGCCCACCTACCACCTTCTTCTGCAGCCTTCCACAACCTTGCATATCCTCAACAAACGAAACTTCAGGTATGAGTTCCTCATCCATGAACCTGAGTCCACAAACATGGTCCAATAGCCTACAAATTCCACTGAGATAGCAGGCACTGTAGGAAGTAACTTTGACACTTCAAAATAATTTCAGGTTGTGAAGATGAGGGCTCTTTTTGGTCTGCTGCTTGGAGGCTTGGCCAAACTCCTCTTGCAAGGAAGGTTTTGGTAAAGCATTCCTCCTCACAAAGAACCTACCAATCCCCAAGTGCAGAAGCTTAGCAATCAACGGGCTTGTGAACTGTAACAAACCTACTCTGCCCGTCAGGTTTTTTTTCCCTCACCATCCCAAGATCTCAACAGTAGTATACTGGCCTTTAAACTAAGCCCCGCTTCACACTAGGAGTCAGGGTCCAAAAATCTTGGGGCCATGTTGGAGCATTTTTGGGTTGCAAATTGATCCCAAGTTACTAATAAATGCTAGAACATTGACGTCAGGATATTAATAAATGCTGGAACATTGGCCCCAAGGGTTGCAAATTGATGATATCCTTTTTCCAGCCTTGGGGCCAATACAAAGTCGTAAAGTTCAGCATTTATTAGCACTTGGGGCAGATTGAAAACTTTTTTTCTATTTCAGCCTTGTCTCCTATCGTAAAGCCCTTGGGCCTCATTTCAACTTTTGCACCAGTAGGAATGCTGGGTTTGGGTTGAACATTGGGCTTGACTCCTAGTGTAAAGGGGCCGCCCAAATGGGAAAAACGCCAAGGATGAAGAAGACAAGATCATTAGCAAGAGTTGTCAACACAATGCGTGTTGGGCATTATCCAAGCGGCAAGAGGGAGATCCTCCATACCTTGGGTGATCCCACTGGAGGTGAAACAGCCCACAATCATCTC